>JACCDH011001358.1_pt1 | contig 14897 bp, 14 predicted proteins | sample 7442481 | NCBI WGS metagenome assembly JACCDH01 (sample SAMN15323433, study PRJNA562643) | freshwater metagenome | isolation source: river surface water | place: USA:Blue River Watershed | collected 2017-08-15
CGTGATGGCCACACCAAGTTCGTTGCCGGCTTCGCCAGGGCTTTTGCAAGGTCATGGTGCAGGGTCTGGATCAAGATCTCCCCAGTCCACGGCGACCACTGCTCACCCATCGATAAAACCCCTGTTTGGCCAATTCCACCATGCAGAGGTAGCCCAGCACCATGGCCGCCAGGACGGCATAGAAGGAAGCCGGTGGCGGCACGAATCCAAAGTAGGTGCCGATCGCCGTAGAAGGCAAGGCAACAGCCACGACCACCACGGCCGCGCGCCTTGAGGGCCCGGATCACCCGCACGATCAGGAAATGGGTCGCCTCCTCGGTAAAGGCGGACACGGCGCTGGCGACGAGCAGGATCAACATCAAGGGGTTCTTGAAGCGCGCCAGGTACTGGGCCTGCGGCGGCGTTTCGGATGGTGCTTCGGGCAGCCGGGTCGGGTTGGGGGGCTCGGCCATCACATGCTTTTGTTGGGAGGGCCTGGGCTCAATCGCTGGTCAATGGGCCAGCACGAAATCCACGAATCCGCGCTCGACCGAGGTGAGCACCAATCGCACTCTGACTTTCTGGCCGACCTTGACGGCCGGCAGGTCGCCCTTGAGGCGACCCTCGACTGGCGGGGTCAGGATCCGTACCCAGGTGCCCTTGTCCCCGGTACCTGTGACCAGCGCATCGAAGCGCCGGCCAATCTGGTCGTGCAGCAACAGCGCCGCCTCCGACTTGCGCATCTGCCGCTCTACCTTCTGCGCGGCGTCCTCCTGCGCGGTGCAGTGAGCAGCCAGCGTGTCGAGCTCCTCATCGCCGTAGGGCGCTGGGCTGCTGGCCAGGGCCGCCTTGAGCAGGCGCAGGGTCACCAAGTCGGGGTAGCGCCGGTTGGGTGCCGTCGAGTGCATGTAGTCGCGCACGGCCAGTCCGAAATGCCCGACCGGCGGCTCCTGGGGACGCTCGACCACGTACTCACCGGAGCCCATGAGCTTGACGATCACCAACGACAGGTCGGGAAAGCGCAGCGGGTCTGCCTTGTGCTGAGCGGCCAGGAATGCTTCCAGGGCCTGGCCGTCGGGCTCGCTGGGCAAGCTGGCCCCCCGCTCCTGCGCCACCTCCACGATACGCAGCCACCGCTGGGGCGAGCGCACCACACGACGCAGCGAGGGACTGCCCTGGGATGCCAGGAAGCGCGCGGTGCAGCCGTTGGTAGCGATCATCAATTCCTCGATCAATTGCCGGGCGCGGTTTTGCGGCTGCTGGCGGATGTCGGTGATCCGGTCCCCGTCGAACATGGCCCTCGGCTGGAAGGTCTCGAACTCCAGCGAGCCTTGCGCACGCCGCAGCACCCGCAGCTTCTGGGCCAGTTCGTCTTGCAGGCGCAGTTGCGCGCTCATGCCCTCAGCACGGCGTGCAGGCTCGGGCAGATCGGCCTTGCCCTCGATCCAGTCGGAGATGGCGTCATAGGCGAGCTTGGCCTTGTTGCGCACGGCGGCCCGGTAGATGGATGACGCGATCAAGATGCCGTCGTCGCTGAAGTCCATCTGGCTGACCAGCGCCAGGCGCTCCTGCTCCAGGTTGAGCGAGGTCAGGTCGGTACACAGCCGCTCGGGGAGCATCGGAAAGATGCGCGCCGAGGTGTAGACCGATGTGGTGTTCTGGCGAGCGTGCTCGTCGATGGCCGATCCCTTCTTCACCAGCGCGTCGACATCGGCCACCGCCACGAACACGCGCGTCGCCCCGTGCGCCAGGGGCTCGATCGCGGTGAGCTGGTCGAGGTCCAGCGAATCGTCATTGTCGATCGAGCACCAGGGCAGGCCTGTAAGGTCGCGGATACTGGCATCGGCCTCCCGCGCCGGCCCCGTGAGCTGTGATAACTGCTGGATCGCCGCCTCTGGAAACTCGGGCTCCAGCCCCCGGCTGAACATTGCCCAGGTGGCAATGGTTGACAGGTCGGCTCGCTGGTTGGACAACATCGCTGGCATGAAGCTCAAGCCTCCTGGGGGAACATGCCCCCCCTTGGCGCATCCAAAATGCTCGGGAATCCCACACATGGTGCACCTAAAGCGCTGTTTGTGCACCCCCCCATTGCGGGCGGGATGGGCCAGCGCCTGCCGTCGTGGAAACCGTAGGCAATGTCGCCCGCCACGAACCGTGGGACAAAGGGAAGATCGTCGGCCAGGAGCCGACTTGAGGTTCGGGAAAATTCAGCCTATCCAATGAAAAAAGAAAACGGGCAGCCGTTGCTGCCCGTCCTGCGTGATCCCATCGGGCCGCAGCCAGTGATTGCGGCATCTTCATTCAAGTTGGTTTATTTGATGAACCGGATCTTTTGGTTGATTCGCTCCAAGATCGGCTTCTTCTTTTCGTTGAAGACCTTCTTGTTCTCCTCGATCAGGTTGCGGCCCTTGGTGTCGATGGAGATGATGAGCGGGCCAAAATCCCTCACTCGGTTGATCCAGAGTGTCTCGGGCATGCCCAGGTCTGTCCACTCGGCGCCCTCGATCTTCTCGACCTTGGTGGCAGCCAGCACGGCGCAGCCGCCCGGGAAGATCGCATGCACGGCCTTGTTCTCAACGCAGCCAGCCTGGGTTTCCTCGCCCATGCCGCCCTTGCCGACGATCAGCTTGACGCCGGTCTGCTTGATGAAGTCCTTCTCGAACTTCTCCATGCGCATGCTGGTGGTCGGGCCGATGGACACCATCTCGTACTCGCCGTCTTCCTTCTGGCGCACGATGGGACCAGCATGGAAGATTGCTCCGCCCTTGAGGTCCACGGGCAACTCGCGGCCCAGCTCGATCAGGCGGCGGTGCGCCACGTCGCGGCAGGTGACCAGGGTGCCGGTCAGGTAGACCACGTCGCCAGCGTTCAGCGACTCCAGGTCTTCGTCCTTGATGGGGGTGGTCAACGTCTTTTTCACAGCTTGAATCCTTCGTGCGAGATCACTTCATAAGACAGGTCGGCGTTGATCTTGATCTTGCCGCGACGGTGTGCCCAGCAGCCGGTGGAAACGGCCACACCGATGGTCGAGGGGTGGCGAGCGGATGACTCGATGTTCACGCCCATCACGCTGTTGTTGCCGGTCAGGCCCTGCGGGCCCAGACCCAGCTCGTTGAGACCTTCGGTCAGCAACTCTTCCATCATGGCGGCGTTGTCATTGCCGTGGCGCGAATTGACGGGGCGCAGGATGGCCTTCTTGGAAAGCCGCGCAGCCGTCTCGGCCGAGGTGGACACACCCACACCCACCAGCAGCGGGGGGCAGGCGTTCACGCCACGCGAGGTGATGACATCGAACACGAACTCGGCCACACCTTCGTAACCTTGACCGGGCATCAGCACCTTGGCTGCGCCGGGCAGCGTGCAGCCACCGCCGGCCATGTACACGTCGATGATGACGCTGTCACTGTCGGGCACGATCTCCCAGTCCAGCCATGGGATCTTGGAGCCGGTGTTGGTGCCGGTGTTTTTCTCAACAAAAGTCTCCACGGCGTTGTGGCGCAGCGGGCCTTCGTGCGTGGCGGTCTGGGTTGCACCCAGCAGGATTTCTTCCAGCTCGCCCAGCAGGGGGAACTTGGCGCCTGCGGTCAGGAAGTACTGGATCACGCCAGTGTCTTGGCAGCTGGGGCGATTGAGCTTGTCGGCCTGCTCCTGGTTCTCGCGCATCGACTCGTAGACCTCCTTGGCCAGGAAGTTCACTTCCTGCGTCCGCAGTTCGCCGAGTTTTTGCGTCACATCTGTCGGCAGACGCTTGCCAATGTAGGCGGTAAATTTGCCTACCAGGTCGGTCAGGTCAGCGACGGCTGCTTGCTTGTCCATGAATATTTCTCCTTGTGTAGAGGAAGGTGATCAGTCGATGGTGACCTTGCCCACCTTGACAAGGTTGGCGAACTTCTCGGTCTCATCGTGAATTTGCTTTGCCATCTCTTCGGGCTTGTTGCCAATCGGCTCGGCGCCAATGTCGGCCATCTGCTTCTTGAATTCCGGCGATTGGATGATCTTTACCAACTCGGTGTTCAGTCGGGCCACCACAGCTTTCGGCGTTGCCGCAGGTGCGAGCAAACCGAACCAAGTGCCAATGGCCACATTTGGCACACCGGCCTCTTGCAGGGTGGGCACGTTGGGCAGCGCGGACGAGCGCTTGGCGGTTGTCACGGCACCGTGTGATGGATGGCACCCATCAGCAGGGTGTGTCCATCGGCGGACGCCTTGGATACGAACTCCGCGCCAAGAGTGGCACCTGCACCGGGCTTGTTATCCACGATCACCGATTGACCGATGACGGCCGACAGCTTGCTGCCGACTGCACGAGCCAACACATCGGTGGTGCCACCGGCCGGGAACGGCACGACGATGGTGACGGTCTTGGTGGGCCAAGACTGGGCGCTCGCAGCACCTGCGGCGAGGCAGAGGCTTGCAATCACGGAAAGGCGTTGGATTTTGCTGCGCATGATGATGTCTCCTCGGTATGAATCAGAAATTGCATAGCGGTCATCGCTGGAGAGACTGTAGGTCGGCTGAAGTTAAAAAAATGGCGCTATATTCAAGCCATCCTTAACCTAGGTGCAACAATCATGGGCAAGATCGTTCAACCGGCCGACTTCGGTTTCTTTTCCACGTTGGTCAACGCGGGATCGTTGAGCGCGGCGGCTCGTGAAATGGGGATCTCCACGGCGGCGGTCAGCCGGCACTTGAGTCACATGGAGTCCCGCCTGGGCATGCCCCTCATCAGTCGGACAACGCGGCGCATGAGCCTGACGCCCGAAGGAGAGGTCTACCTCGACTTTGCGCGCAAGATTCAAGGCGACATGGACGAGTTGGAAAACCGTCTGTCAGGCGCGTCCGCTGCCCCTCAGGGCCTCTTGCGCGTCAATGCCACCTTGGGCTTTGGACGCAGCCACATTGCCCCCTTGGTCTCGGAGTTCTGCCGTCAGCACCCGAAGATGGATGTCCAGTTGCAGTTGTCCGTCAACCCTCCACCCATCACGGAGGATCTGTACGACGTTTGCTTCCGGTTTGGCACGCCGCCGGATTCCCGCTCGATTGCACGGTTCATCGCCCCCAACCGCCGCATCCTGGTCGCCTCGCCGGCTTACCTGAAAAGGTTCGGACAACCCAAAACACCCGAGGACTTGACGCGCCACAACTGTATTGGCATCCGTCAGGGTGATGAGGCCTATGGCTTATGGCGCTTCACATCCAGCCAGGGAAAATCCAAAGCCCAGGCCGGCAGGACACTTGGCGTGAAGGTGCGAGGCAACCTGACGACCAACGACGGTGGGGTAGCGGTGACGTGGGCACTTGATGGGCACGGTATATTGCTGCGCGCTGAATGGGACGTGCGAAAGTACATCAAGGCCAAGCGCCTGATCGAGGTGCTGCCGAACTACGCCAGCCCTGACGCCGACATTTACGCGATCTACGCTGAGCGCCACCGCACCTCACTGCGGGTCAAGGCGCTGGTGGATTTTGTGGCGGCGGCTTTTGAAAAAGAGGGAGACTGATCCGAAGCCATTGACCGTTGCCTCAGCAAACATCTATGTGCGGCTGCTTGGGGTCGACAGTGCGAATTGGCGCGATAGAAAAGCAGACGTTCCTCCAGGCTGACTGAAGGCGTCTACGGGCAAGGTCCGCTCCACCCTCGATACCGGTCAGTTGGGCATGCGCTCCGAGATCGCAGCGGTTGATGGTAATCAGCCCTTCAGTGGAATTGCGAACCTCGGTATCGAGAGGCCGCAACCGCTCCTTGGAGGGAATTTCCCGCGGCGAAGGGTCTTCGGGAATGAATGTCAGCATTTGAAAATAATATGTCTTGGTCGAAAATCGGTCATCCCGGCGGCTCATAGACTCGAAGTTCAGAAGTTGACTGACTGACTGACTTTCCCGATGCGCTCAACCGACCAGCCCGCAGATCCTCGCCTGATCGATTCCCGCTACGCCGCCTACAGGCTGCTCATCGTCCTGGCCATCGCCACGATGGGCAATAGCGGCATGTACGTGCTGTCAGTGGTACTGCCCCAGGTCCAAAGTGAATTCGCCGTCTCACGCGCGGATGCATCGCTGCCCTACACAATGACCATGATCGGCTTCGGGCTCGGCGGCATCTTCTGCGGCCGCTGGGCGGACAGGTTTGGCATCGCCCGGGTGATTCAACTTGGCGCTGTGGGCGTCCTGAGCGGGTATGTGATCGCGGGCACCACGGGCAACCTGTATGTCTTCGGCATGGCCCATGGGTTGTTGATCGGTTTCCTGGGCGTGGGCAGCGCCTTCGTGCCACTGATCGCGGATACCTCGCTGTGGTGGGCCAGGCGCAGGGGCATTGCCGTGGCGATCTGCGCCAGCGGCAACTACTTGGCGGGCACTGTCTGGCCGCCGCTGATCCAGTACGGCGTGCAGGAGTTTGGCTGGCGCCACACGTACATCAGCCTGGGTGTCTTTACCGCCCTTGTCATGGGCATCCTCAGTTTCAAGATTCGCCAGCGCCCGCCGTTGGTTCTACCCGCTGGCGGCCGTGTGGCCGGCGGGGGCCACGCAAGCGACACCCCATTTGGACTCTCGCCCAGGAACGCACAGCTTGCGCTTTTCGTCGCGGCGATCGGCTGTTGCGTGGCCATGGCGATGCCCCAGGTCCACATCGTCTCCTACTGCACCGATCTTGGATTCGGGGCCGACCGAGGGGCCCAGATGCTGTCCATGATGCTCGGGTTCGGCATCGTCAGCCGGCTGGCGTCGGGATGGATCTCCGATCACATCGGCGGGCTCAAGACCTTGCTCGTGGGCTCCGCCCTGCAGTGCATCGCCCTGGTGTTGTTCCTGCCCTTCAACGACTTGACGTCGCTGTATGTGATCTCGGCGATGTTTGGCCTCTTCCAGGGTGGGATCGTGCCGGCCTACGCCATCATCATCCGGGAGCATTTCTCGCCGAAGGAGGCCGGGGCTCGCGTGGGCAGCGTCGTCTTCGGTACATTGATCGGGATGGCCTTCGGCGGCTGGGTTTCAGGTGCGATCTTCGACCTGACGGGGCGATACCACGCGGCCTTCATCAACGGCATGGCCTGGAACCTGATGAACTTCCTCATCATCTTCTGGCTGTTGAAGAGGACCCAGAGCCGCTGGCCCCCGAAAGTGGCTTGAGAGGAAAGGCTCGACAGTTCGCCCGAACCTGTGGCCTCGAGGGCCGTCGGTGGCGGCATGATGGCTGTCGATGAACTCGCCGCAGGACCAACAGGCCCTGATCACGCGGCAAGCCCGGGAGATGGCCTTCAGTCCGATACCTTGGGATTGATGTCGACGATGCCCAGGAGATTGCCGAGCAGACCGAGATCGGACGACGTGTCATGCTGCCGCCCTTGGCATCGCGCCGAGGTGATCGCCATCAACGGTCGCTTCGGGTGGACTCACTAACCTGCGCACGTCGGTCGGAGGGGGCGATCCTGGCTGCATCGCTCCATGCCCCTCGTGCACCTTCAGGCCTGGGGTTGCGCTTATTGCCTAAAAGAATTAAAGTCTTTGAGTTGCAGCAATTTTGCTTTCCCATGCTGCAAGCAGGTTCGATTCGGGCAGCGGTACCCCAAAACCGCACACCTCCACTGCACCCCGCCTCACGGTGGTTCGCGTCGGTGGTCTGACTTTCCCCAGGCAAGCTCCATTCTTGAGACTGTTACGCGGTCCTCATTGCCCATGCTCCGTCGCAGTTCGCGACGGCATGAATCCGGGCTAAGTGCGCCGGACTATCACTTCTTCAATGACATCTGGTACTACGCATTCGTTCGCCGCTGGCGCATTTCAAATCACACCCCTGAGCCGCTCGCATGGCCCGGGTCAACACACCGCCGTCCTCTCGATCCGCAGGGGCAAGGGCAGCCAGACACATGACCGTGTCTACACCTTCAAGCCCGAGTTCAAGACGCAGGACGACGCGCTCATGTACGCGCTCGCGCAGGGCCGCGACTGGCTGCTCAACCCCGTCTCACTGGCCTAGTCTTCAAATTCAAGAGGACCCCATGTCCAAGGAAGAACTCATCGAGATGCGCGGCAAGGTGTGACCCGTCCTGCCAGAGGTTGACACCTTTTCTTGAAGGAAAAGGCAAGGCTCATGGAATCAGGTGCGAAGCGAACGCAGAGGGACTACACGCTGGCTTATAAGCTGGCGGTGGTCGAACAGGTAGAAAAGGCGAGCTGGCGTACAAGCAGGCGCAGGCGCGTGACGGCATTCAGGGTCGAACGACGGTGCTGGTGTGGCTGCGCAAGCACGGTCGCCAGGGCTGGGGGCGTGCGGCAACATGTGGGGCCATGCCCCGAGACAAGACCCCCACGGCGCTGACGCCCGAGCAGCAGATCAAGGCGCTGCAGGTGCAACTGCGCGAGGCCAACGAGAAGGCACAGTTGTTCGAAGCGGTACTCGATGTCCTGAAGAAGGACCATGGGGTGCGCGTCGTCAAAAAGCCTTCGGGCAAGTCCTCGCGCAGCGGCTCGTCCAAGGGCTGAGCGTGGCGAGGGCTTGCCGCTACATGGGGCACAGCCGTCAAGCGTATCACCAGGGCCGCTACGACTGCTGCCAGAACGCGCGGGCCGAGCGGGTCAACGGCATCCTCATCGGCGAGTTACTGCTGCAGCGCCCGGCCAACCTAGTTCAGGACGGGTCACTTCGGCTGGAACCCGCTGGCCTTGATGATGCGGTCCCAGGTCTGGGTGTACTTGCGCACCAGGGCCGTGAACTGCGGCTGCGGCTGGTGGCCCACGGTCAGGCCCATGGCCACCATCTTCTCCCTCACGTCCGGCAGGGCCAGCACACGGGCCAGCGCCTGGTTCATGCGCTCGCTCACGGCGGCGGGCGTGCCGGCCGGGGCGAACAGGCCGTAGTAGGGCAGGTCGTCCAGGTTGGTGAAGCCCAGCTCCGCAAAGGTCGGCACGTCGGGCAGCAGCGGCTGGCGCTTGTCGCCGATCACGGCCACCACGCGCAGCTTGCCGGCCCTGTGCTGCTCGATGAAGTCGGGGATGGAGCCCACGCCCGCCTTGATCTGGTTGCCCAGCATGTCGGCGATCATGGGCGCGCTGCCGCGGTACGGCGCGGCCTGCACGTCGATCCCGTACTTCTTGCCGACCAGGCCCACCAGGAACTCAGGGATGGAGCCCGGGGCCGGCACGCCGATGGTGTCCTTGCCGCCATTGGCCTTGACCCAGTTCACGTACTCCGCCACTGACTTCGCCGGCGTGCCGCCGGAGATCGCCAGCGCATTGGCGAAGGTGGCAAACCCGGCCACCGGCACGAAATCCTTGGCCGGGTCGAAGCCCGCATCCTTGATCGTCAGCGGCAGGATGGAGATGCTGTGGTCGTGGCTGAGGAAGAAGGTCTGGCCATCGGGGGCCGCGGCCTTGAGCGCCTGCGCCGCGATCTGGCCACCGGCGCCGGCCTTGTTGTCCACCACCACCGGCACGCCGAGCTGGTCCTTCAGCTTGTCCGCCAGCAGGCGCGCGATCGCGTCCGTGCCGCCGCCGGGCGGGAAGCCGACGAGGATGCGGATGGTGCTGGGCGACTGGGCCCAGGCGGGCAGGCCGGCAGCGGACAAGGCGAGGGCAGCCACCAGGCTGCGGCGGGACAGGGCGGTGGGGGCGTTCATGGCGCGAGGATAGCGCAAGCCTGTGGCGGCGCCGCCGGCCGAACGTCGACCTCGAAACCGTCCCCCAGCGCCATCCCCGCCAGTTGCGTCGACAACCATTGCAGCAGCGCCCGCACCCGCGGCAGCTCGGCCCGGTTGGCCGGGACCATGGCCTTGAGCCACAGGTCCGGCACGCGCAGGTCGGGCAGCACCTCGACCAGGTCCCCGGCGCGCAGGGCCGGCGTGACCAGGTAGTCGGCCAGCAGGGCGATGCCCAGCCCCTCCAGCGCCGCCTGCCGCAGCGCCAGCCCGTCGTTGGACCGCAGGCGGGACCGCACTTCCACGCCCACCAGCCCCTGCGGGCCCTGCAGCTCCCAGTGCGTCCCGGTGGTGGACAGCACCAGCCCGTCGTGCGAGGCCAGGTCCGCCGCCGTCTGCGGCGCGCCAGCCCGCGCCAGGTAGGCGGGCGAGGCGACCAGCCGGCGCTTGACCGGCGCCAGCGGGTGGTCCTGCACGCCGCCGTAGGACTCCGGGCGCGCGCCCAGGGCCAGGTCGAAGCCCTCCTCGAACGGGTTCACCGACCGGTCCGCCAGCACCACCTCCAGGCTCACCAGCGGCTGCGCCAGCAGGAAGCGATTGAGCAGGTCGCCCAGCGCCAGCACGCCCAGGGTGCCGGGAATCTTGATGCGGATATGCCCCTCCAGCGCCCCGTCCGCCCGGGCCATGCCGTCCAGCGTGTCCTCCATCTCCCGCACCAGCTGCCGCAACTGCGGCAGGTACCGCTCGCCCACGTCGGTCAGCGTGACCTTGCGCGTCGAGCGCGTGAACAGCGCCGCCCGGATGCGCCACTCCAGCTGGTCCACCCGCTTGGTGATCACCGAAGGCGCCACGCCGGCACGGCGCGCCGCCTGGGAAAAGCTGCCGGTTTCGGCGACATCGACGAAGGCGCGCAGGTTGGCCAGGGTGTCCATGATTTGTCTCGAATCGAGAAAACTGAAATCGCAATAGGGCGTATTGTTATCGTTTTAGCGATTAATTAAAGTTTTCGGCTCACCCCCATCCCGAGGGGTACCAGGAGACAAGCAGTGATCGACGTGAGGATGCCGGACGCCGGCAACCCCCGCCCGCCCGCACGGGTGCCCTACAAGCGCATCGCCACCGAGGAGGCCTTCGCGCTGCCGGAGATGCTGGACATCTACCGCCGCATCTTCGAGCGCGGCGACTGCGATGCGGGTTTCAAGGGCCTGATGGGCTTCTACATGTCCAGCCCCAGCGAGCGGGCGCAGCACATCATGCGCTGCCTGGTGGACATGGACGACCTGCGCCTGAAGCACATGGACGAGGCCGGCATCGACGTGGCCGTGATGGCGCTGACCTCGCCGGGCGCGCAGGTGATGGACACGCCCACCGCCGTGTCCTTTGCCCGCACGGCCAACGACTACCTGGCCGCGGCCATCCGCCGCCACCCGACGCGCTTTGCCGGCATGATCGCCGTGGCCCCGCAGGACCCGGCCGCCGCCGCCAAGGAGATCGAGCGCGGCGTGCGCGAGCTGGGCATGAATGCGGTGGTGATCAACTCGCACACGAAGGGCGAGTACCTGTCCGACCCGAAGTTCTGGGACATCTTCGCTGCCGCCGAGGCGATGGACGCGCCCATCTACCTGCACCCCAACTCGCTGCCGCCCGGCATGTACGAGCCGTTCGCCGAGGCCGGCCTGGACGGCGCCATCTACGGCTTCGGCGTGGAGACGGGCCTGCATGCGCTGCGCATCATCACCGCCGGCGTGTTCGACCGCTTCCCCAGGCTGCAGATGATCCTGGGCCACATGGGCGAGGCCCTGCCGTACTGGGCCTACCGGCTGGACTACATGCACGCCGCCACCGTGCGCTCGCAACGCTACGACAGCATGAAGCCGATCCGCCAGCGCCCCAGCGACTACCTGCGCCAGAACTTCACCATCACCAACAGCGGCGTCGCCTGGCCCCATGCGATCCAATTCGCCCAAGGGTTCATGGGGATGGACCGGGTGATGTACGCCATGGACTATCCCTACCAGTACGCGCCCGACGAGGTGAACATCCTCGACGGCATGGACCTGTCGCTGGAGGACAAGACGAAGTTCTTCCAGACCAACGCCGAACGCGTGTTCAAGCTGCGCAAAGACGCGGCCTAAGCCAGACCCGAACCCTTCAAGGAGACACAAGCATGCGCCACCCGATCGACCGCCGCACCGTCCTGTCCGCCCTGGCATCCATGGGTGCGGCCCTGGCCGCGCCGACCGTGTTCGCCCAGGCCCAGCCGGCCTGGCCCACGCAGGCCGTGAAGATCATCGTGCCGTTCACGCCGGGCACCGGCATGGACACCATCGCCCGCACCGTGCAGCCGCGCCTGGCCGAACGCCTGGGCCAGCCCGTGGTGGTGCAGAACAACCCCGGCGCCAGCGGCAACATCGGCGCGGACCTGGTGGCCAAGGCCACCGACGGCCACACCGTCCTCATGGGCGCCAACACCATGCTGATGGCGTCGCAGATGTACAAGAACGTGCCCTTCGACCCGATCAAGGACTTCCAGCCCGTGTCCATGGCGGCCTGGGGCACGCTGATGCTGGTGGCCAACCCCAAGACCAACCTCAAGTCCATGGACGACCTGGTCAAGGCCGTGAAGGCCAAGCCGGGCAGCATCAGCTTCGGCTCGCCGGGCGTGGGCACGCCGCACCACATGGCGATGGAACTGTTCAAGTCCCGCACCGGCACCTTCATGCTGCATGTGCCGTACCGAGGCACCGCCGGCTACCAGCAGGACCTGCTGTCCGGTGAGGTCAACGTCGGCTTCCTGCCCGTGCACATCGCCGCCGGCCTGGTCAAGGCCGGGCGCCTGAACGCGCTGGCCGTGGGCAGCCCCAAGCGCCACCCGGTGGCGCCCGACGTGGCCACCTTCGAGGAACTGGGCATCAAGGGCGTGGAGGTGGACCTGTGGTACGCCTTCTTCCTGCCCGCCAAGGCGCCCCAGGCCGTGACCAGCCGCCTGAACAACGAGCTGGTGGCCATCCTGAAGCTGCCCGAGGTCAAGGAGATCCTGGGCAAGGGCGGCATGGACGCGGCCTTTTCCACCCCCGCCGAGCTGGGCGCGGTGGCGACCAAGGACTACCCGCGCTGGGGCGAGGTGATCCGCCGCAACAACATCGTCGCGGAGTAAGCCGTGGGCTTCATCCACTCGGGCACCCGCATCGCCGTGGTGGGCGGGGGCATTGCCGGCCTGGGGCTGGCGCTGTCCCTGCACCAGCGCGGCATCGCCTGCGACGTCTACGAGGCCGTGGCCGAGGTCAAGGAGCTCGGCGTGGGCATCACCCTGCTGCCGCACGCCATGCGCGAGCTGGCGGCGCTGGGCGTGCAGCCGCAGCTGGAGGCGGCCGGCATCGAGAACCTGGAGAGCGTGTTCTTCAACCGCTGGGGCCAGTTCATCTACCGCGAGCCTCGCGGCCGGCATGCCGGCTACTCACTGCCGGAGGTGGGCATCCACCGCGGGCGGCTGCACCGCATCCTGTACGAGCAGGCGCTGGCCGTGATCGGGGCCGGACGGATCCACACGGACCACCGCTGCACCGGCGTCGAGCAGGACGAGGCGGGTGCCACGATCCATTTCACCGATGCCAAGGGCAACCGCCGCGAGCCGGTGCGCGCCGACATCGTCATCGCCTGCGACGGGGTGAACTCCGCGGTCCGCCGGCAGTTCTACCCTCAGGAGAAGATGGCCTTCGCCGGCATCAACACCTGGCGGGGCGTGACGGTGCACAAGCCCATCCTCACCGGCAAGAGCTACATGCGGGTGGGGTCCATCCACACGGGCAAGATGGTGATCTACCCCATCGTCGACAACGTGGACGGACAGGGCAACCAGTTGATCAACTGGATGGCCGAGATCCAGCGCGAGGGCGAGGCCATGAACGACTGGAACCGCCCGGGCGACAAGGCGGATTTCGAGGCCATCTTCGCCGACTGGCGCTTCGACTGGCTGGACGTGCCGGCCCTGATCGCGGGGGCGCAGCAGGTCCTGGAGTACCCCATGGTCGACAAGGACCCGGTGCCCCGGTGGACTTTCGGCCGGGTGACCTTCATGGGCGATGCCGCCCACCCCATGTACCCGCGCGGCTCCAACGGGTCCGCCCAGAGCCTGATCGACGCCCGCACCCTGGCCGACCTGATGGAGCGCAACCCCGACCCGGTCGCGGCCCTGCAGTCCTACGAGAAGGCCCGGCTGGGCCCCACCGCCCAGGTGGTGCAGACCAACCGCACCGTCCCGCCCGACTTCATCAACATCAAGGTGGACGAGCTCAGTGGCGGCAAGCCGTTCCGGCACATCGACGACCTGATCAGCCAGGACGAGCTGCGGGCGATCTCGGAGAACTACAAGCGCATCGCCGGGTTCTCCAAGGAGGCGGTGGCGACGCCCCTGCCGGGAGTGGAACCGGCCCGGACTTGATCCTGGTCAAGGTCCGCATGGCGTGCCGCCCTTGAAATTCGCCGCAGGGGCCCAAAGCTGCGGTGCAACTCACGGGATACGCCATGCGACTCGACAAACTCACCACCAAATTCCAGGAAGCCCTGAACGAGGCCCAGACCCTCGCCCTGGGCAATGACCACGCCTACATCGAGCCCGAGCACCTGCTCGTGGCCATGCTGCGCCAGGACGACGGCCCCCGGGCGCTGCTGCAGCGCGCCGGCGTCAACGTGCCCGGCCTGCTGGCTGCGGCCGAGGGCGCGATGCACCGCCGCCCCCAGGTCCAGGGCCAGGAGCAGGTCCAGGTCGGCCGCGACCTGGTGAGCCTGCTGCAGGCTGCCGAGAAGGAAGGCATCAAGCGCGGCGACCAGTTCATCGCCAGCGAGCTGTTCCTGCTGGCGCTGACCGACTCCAAGGCCGACATCGGCCGCATCGCCCGCGAGCACGGGCTGACCCGCAAGTCCTTCGAGTCCGCCATTGACGCCGTGCGCGGCGGCGAGAAGGTGGACAGCCCGGAGGCCGAGGGCCAGCGCGAGGCGCTGAAGAAGTACTGCCTGGACCTGACCGAGCGCGCCCGCCAGGGCAAGCTGGACCCGGTGATCGGCCGCGACGACGAGATCCGCCGCGCCATCCAGGTGCTGCAGCGGCGCACCAAGAACAACCCCGTGCTCATTGGCGAGCCCGGCGTGGGCAAGACCGCCATCGTCGAGGGCCTGGCCCAGCGCATCGTGGCGGGCGAGGTGCCCGAGAGCCTCAAGGGCAAGCGCGTGCTGTCCCTGGACATGGCGGCCCTGCTGGCCGGCGCCAAGTTCCGCGGCGAGTTC
>JACCDH010828281.1_pt1 | contig 14896 bp, 10 predicted proteins | sample 7442481 | NCBI WGS metagenome assembly JACCDH01 (sample SAMN15323433, study PRJNA562643) | freshwater metagenome | isolation source: river surface water | place: USA:Blue River Watershed | collected 2017-08-15
AGCCCAGCAGCGCCCCCGCCATGCACCCCGGTCAAGCGTGGATACAGCTCATCGAGCAACGCCAAGCCATGGCCTCGCTCACGCTCAGCTTGTATGAGCAGCTGCTTGAGCAGCAGCAGCGCACCCTCAGCACCCAAAACCAGCTGGCTATTGAAACCCGCCAAGCACAAAGCACCCAAACCCAGCTGCAAGAAGCCCAAACCCGCCTCAAAAGCACCGAAGAAGAATCTGAGCTGCTGTTGGCGCAGCTGCATCAGGTGCAAGAAGAGCTAGAAAAAAATGAATTGGCCAAAGCGCAAGCCCTCAAAGAGCGCGAAGACCTGGCCAAAGCCCTCAAGGCTGCTCAGGCCCCTGTGCTGCCCCCCCCGGCACCACCAGATTCACCAAAGGTCAAAGAGCTTGAAGAAGAAAACGAGCTCTTGCTGGCCCAGCTGCACAGGGTGCAAGAAGAGCTGGAGCGCTACTACCTTGAGAACCAAGACCTCAAGAAAAAACAAACCAAACCCAAAACTAAACCCTACGGCGCTGCTCAGCGCATCCAGCAGCAGCTCAGCTACCGGCTGGGCGCTGCCATGATTGCCAACAGCCGCAGCTTGGGCGGCTGGCTGCGCATGCCCTTTGTGCTGGCGGGCCAACTGCGCGCCTTCCGCGCCGACCGCCGCGCCCAAGCCGGCCAAAAGCTGCCCCCCATTCACACCTACGCCGACGCCCATGAGGCCGAGCGCATGCAAAAGCACCTGTCGTACCAGCTGGGCCAAACCCTGCTCAAGCACGGCAAAACACCATGGGGCTGGTTGTGGCTGCCCTTTGCCATCTTGGGCACGGTGCGCCGTTTTAGAAAGGCCCGCGCATCATGACATCCCAAGCCATCGGCGGCTTGCCCACTTGGCTGCACATGCTGGCCCAGGTGTACCCACCACACAGCGTGGCCTTGGTGGGCGCGGGCAACGGCACCGGCCCCCTGGTGCAGTGGCTGCAGAGCCATGCCAGCCAAGCCGGGCAGGCCGCTCCAGCCCTACCGGCAGTGACCCTGCTGGAACCTCACGCCCCCAGCATGGCCCAGCTGGCCAAGCGGCTGGCCGCCACGCAGGCCTGCACCGAATGGCGCTTGCTGCCCGACCTGCTGGCCCCCGAGCAGGGCGAGCACACCTACCACCAATATACCCTGGCGGCCGAAAACGGCCTGCTGCCCCCCGAAGCCCTGCACCCCTTGTGGCCCAGCTTGCAGCTACAAAGCCAAGAGCAGGCCACCACCGTAGCGCTGGCCCAGCTGCTGCCCGCTGGCTGGCTGCTGCTGGACTGCCTGCCTGCAGCCGATCTTCTGCAAGGCACCCGCTTGCCCGCCAGCACCCAATTGGTGTTGGCCCGCGTGGTGCTGAGCAACGCAGCGCCTGCCGGCAGCAGCCTGGCCAGCGTGCAAGCCCTGCTGGCCGAAAGCGGCTTCAAAGCCGTGGCCACCTTCGCCGAGCGCAACAGCGCCCTGGGCAAAGCCCTGTTTGTGCGCGACCCCAAAGGCTTGCAAGATCACATCGACCAAGCGCTGGCCAAGGCCCAAGCCCTAGAGGCCGACAAAGCGCAATTGACCGGCGCCAAAGACCAGGCCCTGGCGCAAGTGCAGCAACTGGCGCAGGAAAAAGCTCAAGCTCTGCAGCGCTGCGACGAGCTGGCCAAAGCCAAGGCGGACCTGCAGGCCCAGTTGACTGCTGAAACGCAGGCCAAGCAATCCGTAGCAGCAGCTAAAGCCGAAGCTCTTAAGCAGTGCGCTGAACAGCTTCAAGACAAAGATAACTTGTTAAAAATATTGAATTCCGAGAAATCTGAATCCCTAAGAATTGCAGATGAACTAAAGGGAAAGCTGGACTTATATAAAAACCCCGATAAAGAAAATAAATTCAATGAAAAAGTATTGAAAAAAGCCTGGATTCAAGGGCGATGGGAATATTTGGCTAAGTTGGATAATTCAGATCTATTAATTTATGAAAATAGAGTGCAAATGGTATTAATGGCTCTTTGTGGTCATCAACAACTTGAAGACCAAGATGGTGTCAACCGTTGCAGTCGACTTGCCCTAGCCTGGGGCGTTCACGCTGAAGAATTACAAAAACACCTTGGTGCTGGGATTCGAAACACGCTGGGTATTTCGGATGTCATGCGTGGTGAAATGCAAAAAGCAGTTTTAAATTTCTCTGAGTCGCTGAAGATTTTTGATGGCAATCAAATTGAGAAAATAGATATTGAAGAAAGGATATTCAATCAAATCAAGAAAATAAAAAATATTGATTTTGAAAATTCGATGGCTGAAATAAAAAAATATATCTGATGTTTGAAAAGATAAAAAATGAATTTTTTTGAAAACAAAACCGTTGCAGTGACAGGTTGTTGTGGAACCGTGGGCAGCGAACTGGTGCGTCAGTTGCTTGAAGAGTTCAATGTGGGGGAACTGGTGGGGTTGGACAACAACGAAACCGAGATGTTCTTTTTGCAGCAACGCTTCAAGAACACGCCCAATGCCAAGTTTTTTCTGTCCAGCATCCGCGACCGCGATCGTTTGGTTGAACTGTTCAGCGGTGTGGACATTGTTTTCCATTCGGCAGCCTACAAGCATGTGATTCTTTGTGAACACTCCCCGTTTGATGCTGTGCAAACCAACATCAACGGGGTGAAGAATGTGATCGAAGCCGCCAAAGCGTGCGGTGTTGAGCGGGTGATCTTCACCAGCTCTGACAAAGCGGTCAATCCAACGAATGTGATGGGCACCACCAAGCTCATGGGCGAGCGCCTCATGACAGCCGCCAACTGCGCCGGCAAAGACCACAACACCATTTATTCGTCGACGCGGTTTGGCAACGTACTCGGCTCCAGAGGCTCCGTGATTCCGATCTTCAAAGAGCAAATCAAAAAAGGTGGCCCGGTCACCTTGACCGACAGAAACATGACGCGCTTCATCATGAGCATCAAAGAGGCGACCAGTCTGGTGATCGAGTCCTGCAAGATCGCCAAGGGGGGGGAAATCTTTGTGACCAAGATGCCAGTCATCCGCATTGAAGACTTGGCACTGGTCATGATCCAGCAATTGGCCCCTCTGTACGGTCACAAACCCGAAGCCATCGAGATCACCACCATCGGCTCCAAACCGGGTGAGAAGCTTTATGAAGAGTTGATGAGCGAAGAGGAAACCGGACGAACGCTGGAGCTGCAAGACTATTTTGCTGTGCTCCCGTCTTACCGCAGCCTCTACAGGCAGATCAGCTACCAATACGAAGGGGTGGTCTCCGATTCGGTGGACAACCCCTACCACTCGGGCAACGAGCCCGCCTTGTCGCAGGATCAATTAATCGACTTTTTGAACCAAAACGAGCTACTTGATGAGGCCGTGCCGCAAGGCCACCCGGCCGAGCGTTTTTGAGCACTCATTCACCAACATTTTTTTTGAGGTAATCAACCATGAAACACGTTTTAATTTTGGGTGGCGACGGCTATTTGGGGTGGCCTACCGCCATGTATTTTTCACAGCGTGGCTATGCCGTGACGGTGGTCGACAACTACTTCCGTCGCAATGTTTGCACCAGCATTGATGTCGGCATGCTTTATGCAGTGCCCACTTTGCAAGAACGTGCCCGTATTTGGCATGAAAAAACAGGGCATGAAATCAAGGTTGTCATCGGTGATTTGGCGGACGCCGAGGTCATGCGGGGCCTGTTTGATGGACGCGCCAAGTACGCGTGGGCCTTGAACCCTGCTTTCACAGGCGTTCCAGACACCGTGGTCCACTATGCCGAGCAACCATCGGCACCGTATTCCCTGATGGATTACAAGACCGCCAACTTCACACTGTCCAACAACCTTCTGGTCACCAACAACCTGATGTTTGCGGTACGTGACTTTGCCCGCGACACCCATATCATCAAGCTGGGCACCATGGGTGAATACGGCACACCGAACATCGACATTGAAGAAGGCTGGCTCGAGATCGAGCACAAAGGTCGGAAGGGCAAATTCTTGTTCCCCCGCCAGGCCTCGTCGCTCTACCACACCACCAAAATCATGGACACCGATTTGTTCTGGTTTGGCGTGCGCATGTGGAACCTGCGTGTGACCGACTTGATGCAAGGCCCCGTGTACGGTCTGGAAACGGAAGAGTCGGCGATTGACACTCGCCTGAAAACCATCTTCAACTACGACGAGGTGTTTGGCACCGTGGTCAACCGCTTCATCGCGCAGGCGGTTGTCGGCTACCCGCTGACGGTTTACGGCAAAGGCGGTCAGACCCGGGGTTACCTCAACATCAAAGACACCATGCAGTGTGTTCACATGTCCGAGCAAAAGCCTGCCAAAGCCGGAGAGTTGCGCATTTTCAATCAGATCATGGAAACCTTCAGCGTCAACCAACTGGCTGAACTGACCGCCCAAGCAGGCAATGCGTTGGGCTACCAGGTTGAAATTAAATGCATTGATAACCCCCGCAAAGAGGCGGAAGAGCACTATTACAACCCCACCTACCAGGGCTTGATAGAACTGGGCGTGGAACCCCATTACCTGACCCCCGAGGTGATGACCGACATGTTCAAGTTGGTGGCCGAACACCAGAGCAACATCCGCAAAGACGTCATCTTCCGCGGCGTGCGCTGGTAAACAGGGCTTGGAATTGATAAACGATCTGGCTTTGGCTCACTTCAAGCGAGCGCGTGGGCATTACGTGTCTCGTTGTTTTGAGCTGGCCCAGCAAGAAATCAGGAAGTACAGACAAAGCGTTGACTACCAAGAATTCGATCAATCCGATCGAAGGACCGTGACCACACCCCAGATCAGCGTGGTGGTCGTTACCCATCAAGCAGGGCGTAACCTGCTCAGTTGCTTGCAATCGGTATTGGCTCAAGAAGGCCCGAGTTTTGAGGTGATCGTGGTCGACAACGGGGGCAATGAGAGCGTTCACGATGAACTGACCAAACTGGCCTTGTTGTTTGTGAAACTCCCCATGAATCTATTGCCCTCTGAGGGACGCAACATCGGGGCGCATTTTGCACGCAGTGAATTGATTGTTTTTCTGGATGACGACGCTGTGATGGTGCAGGGCTACCTCGAAAGCGCTAATACCGCCATGAAGGATCATAGGCGCATGGGATTGCGTGGACAGGCTCTAAGCAAGACACCCCACAAGATAGCTCCCAAACATTACAGCTTGGGCCAGACACCAACGCAGGCGGAGTTCAATCTTGAAGGAAATATGTTGATTCGCAAAACCGTGTTGGAGGCTGTTGGCGGATTTGATGCACTGATGTTTGGCCATGAAGGCAAGGAACTGACCCAGCGGTGCATTCGTAAGTTCCCCGGCATGGTGATCCAGTACAGACCCGAACTCTGTATTGCGCACGATTTTGCAGAAATGGATTTACTGGATGCCAAACGTGCGCGTCATTCGTTGGGTCAGGACTATATGAAATTTTTGCAAGGTAAGCATATGAATCCGGGCATATCCATACTGGTACGGGCGGGTGATGACCTTGCAGCAGCCCATGATTTTCTCGAATCATTGGTCAAACACAACAGCTACAAGCCGATTGAAGTTTTGCTGTGGGCCACCAATACACACCAGGCTCTTGCCACCAGCGGCAAATTCATCACCCAAATATTTGTTCGGGTTTTGCCCGCCAGTACCCCCAGCCTGGGCCTGGTCGGACAGCAAGCCCGTTACAACAAGTTGCTAGTCGTGGACCTGCCGATGCGGATGAAATCGGACTGCTTGCTTCGGTGGTTCAATGCGGACAGGGCAGAAGAAGAAGACAAAGCATTGCTGTGTTCAAAGATGCATGCGCAGATGATCTCAGACCTTGACATGACCACAGCCCTCACTGTCCTGGCCGAGAGGGTTGACCTTAAAAAAACTCCAGCACAGGCTTCGATCAGGACGGTATCCAAGCCCGCCAGCGAGAAATTTCCAAACAAACCAAAGGTGAATGCAAACACCCGGGTTGTTTCAGAAACAGTACCCTACGTGCATGGGCCTACAGAAAAAGAATTCACAGAGCGTTACGGTTGGCTCAAGCCGCCAAGTCTGCCAAAAAATATGCCTGCACTGGAGAACAACTCGGATAACTTCAGCAACAAGGAGGTTCATCGTTGCACCCTATTTCCACCCTATCAGCCAACCAAGAAAAAAAGGGACTCGCCCTTCAAAATACTTGCGCTCGTCGGGGACAGAATGCAGGAGTGCCTATCCTTCGATGCGGATGTGGTCGCCCTCGATTTAAGTATCTGGGAAGCGCAATTGGCGTCATCGCCCAGTTTTGTGCTTATCGAATCGGACTCGAAAGTTCTTCAATTGGAAGGCGAAGCCTCTTTCAAGAGGTTCGTGGAGGCATGCGATGAACGTGGTGTTCCAACCGTCTTCTGGCATACCGATGCGAAAGAGCATTGTTCGATGTATCGCGACATAGCAAAGATGGCTGGTTATGTGGGCGCTGTCGAGCAAGAATCTGTGGCCTACTACGAGAAGCACACGAAAGCATCGGTACGTTTGTTGGAACATGCGATCCAGCCGGCATTCCACAATGCGATACGTGAGGGGATTCCCAAGACAATCTACTCGAATATGCGGTTCTTCTTTGATGGGTGGGCTGACCTGATTGAGTTTCGCGACGAGTATGCAAAGCTTCTGCAACCACTGGGCGAAATGGGGCTTCATATCTTCGAATCAAAATGGCAATTCATGAAGAACAAGCTGCCTGAAACTCCTCAGTTCATCAAGAATATCCATGGGGCAATCGAATACAGTGAGCGGTTGAATGCCATCAAGCACTTCGATGTCTGCATCATGGCGATGCCTAGCATGAAGTCGACTTCATCACTCACACTCGACGCACTGGAGGCCATCGGCTCAAAGCGTGTAGTTCTCTTCAGAGGTGCATTAGATTTACCGATGCTTTCGGGTTTGATTCATCAAAGCAATACCAATGAGGATTTTATTGCCAATTCACGTCGTCTGGTTGAATACCCGGCTTATCGCGATGAATGTGCGCACAAGGCATGGCGCTACGTTCACACCAATCACACCTTCGTCAATCGGCTTAATACGTTGGCCGAATGGGTTGGGCTAGCAACACGTCTTGAACAGTTTCCGACTGTGGCGTCGGTAACAGTAACCAAGCGCCCAGAGTTGCTGCTGACGAATGCCAAAAAAAACTACTTGCAACAGGCCATTCCACGTAAGGAATGGATCATCGTATTGAATACGCTTGATGTTAAAGTCGAGGAGGTTGAGGAGTCATTGAAAGATGTAAAAAATGTTCGCGTCTATCAAGTATCAAGCGACAAGAACATTGGATTTTGCTTGAATATGGCTATAGGGAAGTGTCAAAGTCATTATTGGGCAAAGATGGATGACGATGATAATTACGGTGAGAATTATTTGTTGGATTATATGATTAATGCTAATTCTGGAGAGTTTTATCTAATTGGTAAAAGAGCAACGTTTACATATTTCCAGGGTGAAGATGCAATGTATTTGAGGGTAAGCAATATCAACAGGTGGGAGTTTAAAGATTTTCTTTCTAGCATGGAAAGTCCGCACATGTGTGGTGCAACATTTTGTGGAAGGAAGGGGTTGTATAGCTCTGTGAAATTCTCTGAATCAATTCGGTCTGCAGTAGACAGCAACTGGTATCAGCGCTGTGTAGCTTCAGAGGTTGCCATTTTAATTTCTGATAATTACAATATGACGATATTTCGTGCTGCGGATAAATCTAAACATACATGGCGAATAGATGATGAAGGATTAAAAAAACATGCTATAAAGGTATCCAAAGGAGCTGGGAGCTCGATTGTTAATATTTAGAATATTAAGTTAATCATCAAGTATTTAATGTCTGAATTTGATATTCTATTTAGGTGAGTGTATGTTCGTTAGAACTTTAGTTGCGTTTAGATTATTAGTGCCAATTGTTCTGCTATTTAGCGTTAGCCCTGCGGTTGCTAAGGATAAGTTTGGGCTTATGTTCGCGGCTCAATGGGACCTAGAGGCGATTGCCTATGTCAAGAATGCATTTAATGAGAATGATTACCTGAGGGCCGATATAGGCAATGGTCGTTCAATTAATTTTGTCTTGCCCGCAAGTATTTTTCAGATATCCAAGCATGCAACAAATTACTGTGCCAAGACTAAGGGTATGGTCATCTATGATCCAGAGCACTGGGATGCCACACCAAAGGAAGAGCTGGCCGACCTTGGAAGAAGCGCGCATGATGCAGTATCTCTGACCCGAAATTCTGGATGTCAATCATTTGGTATTGCGCCAGATGGCATTACCATTGGTGTCCAGCCGCAAACCTGCATCGCCAGTGTGTCAGAAACAATCAACAAGGTGGATTGGAGAAAAATTGATCTTGTGGTTATTCAAGGGCAGAGACTTCTGTCTGACCAATGCGTAAAGTGCAACCAAACCACCACCTACTCCGAATTTGTCAAAAATTGGGCGATCGAACTAAAGAGGCGCAACCCGGACATAAAGATTTTTTCCAGTATGTCATTCAGGCATACGGATGCAGCAACTATGGATGAAGCACTCATGAGAGTGAGGCCTTATATCGATGGACTGTATTTGGCCTACCCGAAAAGTACTGCGCAGAATGAGTGCAAATACTGCACAGTGGATCAGTTGAAGGCGGTTGTAGAGAGCGCCAGAAGATAACGATATAAAAAATGTACCTTATTAGTCCCGATATCAGTTTAATGCCATGCAAACAAAGCTCCGCGACAGCGAGACAAGAATTCGAGCTGAGCAAGTTTATGTAGCGCCTGTTGACCGTGCTCATTCGATGTCCCGCTTTAGAAAATAGCTCGCTAGATCCTAGTTCTGTGAGTTTATCTCGAGAGTTCGAATGTCGAGATGACCAATGCTTTTGATGATCGCATAGTGGCCGTGGATGTTGTGCTTAGTACCAGCTCGTTCGGTGGTCTGTATTGGTGTGTGCTTAAATTAACTGGGACGATGCCATGAGTAGCAAACGGATTGTTGTTGTTTTAGGTTCGGGGCGTTCTGGCACCTCGCTGGTGATGCAGGCACTTCAAGCCTTTGGAATGCGGGTTTCTGACCATCTCACTGAAGCTTCGGTCGCGAATCCCCTAGGGCCATTAGAAGACAAGGAGATTTTTGATTTCCAGTCTTCGCTCATTCAGGAGTTGGGTGGAAATGTAACGGCACCAATGCCCGAGGGCTGGCTACAAGAAAAATTGGTTTTTCGCGCAATTACGCAGTTGGAAGCGCTGATACAGGATCGTTTAGATAAGGTGGATGGCCTCTTCGGCTTCAAGGACCCGAAGACCAGCATGTTGATTCCAATTTGGGTTAGGGTATTCAACAGGATGAAGTTGATCCCAGCTTATGTGTTGACTGTCCGCGATCCAGGTGCAACGGTGGCCAGTTTTATGATGCAATACAACCAGCCTGCCCATATGGCGGAATTGGTCTGGCTGGTCAGAACCATCGAGGCAATCGACAACACCGCCGCCGACTGCTTTGTTGCGCACTACGAAGATTGGTTCGACCAGCCATTGCCGCTGGCCCAGGGCCTGTTGCACTACACCGGTCTGGACGCGCATTTCCAAGGCGATCTCCAGGCCGTGCTGGCGCAAAAGGTCAAGCCCAACCTCAACCGTGCCAGCAAAGACGATTACGTGATTCAAAACCCCGACGTCAAAAAGCTGTACGCGGCGCTGCAGCAATGCCGGGGTGCGGACTTTGATCGCGAGCGCTTGATGGCCGTGGTGAAAGAATGCCGCCAGGCGATGGAGGGCTTCAAGGGGTGGTACGAGCTGGCGCATCAGGCCAACAAGAAGTTGGCCGATACGCAGGTGAGGCTAGAAAAAGCCAATGCCGAGGCAGCCAAGGTGAAGACGCTGGAAGCGCGCATTCAGGCGCTGGAGGCTGAAAAAGCACAAAACAAGCAATGGGCCGGGCAAGTGCACAAGCTGGAGCGTCAGCTTGAGCAGCTGTTGGCCATCAAATTCAACAATCCATGACTCAAGTTCAGCACATGCAGCCCATGACGCGTTTACAGATCACGCCTTTTTTTGACCCACATTCCAACACCTATTCCTATGTAGTGGCAGACACCGATGAGGGACATTGTGCGGTGATAGACCCTGTGATGGACTTTGATTACGCTTCCGGCACAGCCTCTTATGCCTCTGCCGATGCGCTCATGGCATTTGTCCGGCAGCAAGGCTGGCAAGTGGACTGGGTGCTTGAAACGCATGTTCACGCCGATCATCTCTCGGCCGGACGCTACATCCAGCAGCAATTGGGCGGGCGCCTGGGCATTGGGCAGCAAATCACGCAGGTGCAGACGGTGTTTGCAGACCTGTTCAATGCCGAGCCTGAGTTTGCCCGTGATGGCCAACAGTTTGACAAACTCCTGGCCGACAACGAGGTGCTGCATGTGGGTGGGCTGCAGGTGCAGGTGCTGCATACCCCAGGGCACACACCGGCGTGCGTTACATATTTGTTTGACAGCCGTTGTGCCTTTGTGGGCGACACGCTGTTCATGCCCGACTTTGGCACCGCCCGCTGCGATTTTCCGGGTGGCGATGCGCGTCAGCTGTTCAAGTCGATCCAGCGTTTGCTCAGTTTGCCGGGTGACACACAGCTTTATATGTGCCATGACTACCTCACGGCCAATCGGTCGCAGCTGATGAATGTGACCACGGTAGACGAGCAGCGCCGCAACAACATTCATGTGCACGAGGGTGTGCTTGAGGATGACTTTGTCAGCACCCGTTCTGCCCGCGATGCGCAGTTGGCCATGCCGCGCCTGTTACTGCCTGCGGTACAGGTCAATATGCGTGGTGGCAGCTTTGCGCCGGCCGATACCAATGGTCGGCACTATTTGAAGATACCCATTGGTTTTAAAGCTTGATGTGTGTGCCTGTTGCATTTGACTAAAGTCCCCAAAATTTGTGCTTGTGTATCTGGCCACGGTCTGGGTCATTGGAGTCAGGCTGCGGTGGTGCTCAATGCCTTGCATGGGGTGCTGGCAGGTCAAATGCAGTTGGTGGTTAGGTCTGCGCTGGATTACGAAGTTTTGGCCAGTTGGCTGCAGGTGCCTTTCGAGCATGTGCAGGTAGAGGATGATGTGGGTATGCGCATGGCGGATGCCTTGCATGTGGATGTGCAGGCAAGTGAATGGGCTTACGAGGCCTTGCACAATGACTGGCTTGGGCGGGTGGGGTCGTTGGCTGATTGGCTATCCGTTCAGCAGGTCAACCTTGTTCTGGCTGATGTGCCTTATTTGCCTTTGGCAGCGGCTCGACAAGTGCACATCAGGGCCGTGGCCATGTGTTCGCTTAACTGGGCGGACATCGTGTCTTGCTATTTCCCGCATCGACTTGATTGGCAGGCATGCATTCGCCACGTGTATGCGAGTGCAGACCTTTTCATGGTGCCTGAACCCGGTATGCCCATGGCGTATTTACCCAATCGCTGCGCTGTGGGGCCTGTTGGACGCACGGGTGCAGTTAAACGCAGTGAGCTACTGTCCCGTCTTGATTTACCCGCAGATGCTGTATTGGTGCTGTCTGGCATGGGCGGTGTTGCCCATCCTTTGGAGCCTACCGACTGGCCCAAGCGCGTCATGAACAGGCCTGTGCATTATTTTGTTCCGCCAGGCAATAGCAGGGGTGAAGCACACACCACATGCGTCACCGATTTGGGTTTGTCTTATATCGATGTTTTGTGCTCAATGGATGTTGTGATGACCAAGCCTGGTTACGGTATGTTTGTTGAGGCAGCGGGTGCCGGTGTGCCGGTGCTTTATGTCGGCAGAGATGGTTGGCCTGATGTGCCTTCTTTGGAGCAGTGGATACACAGGCATGCACACGCCCAGAAAATCAGCCAAACTGCCTTCAGCGTGGGGGCATTTGCGGCTGAGTTGGCCCAATTGTTGGCCCAAGGACCTTACAAGCGCGTGGCCTTGAATGGTGCGCAAGAAGCAGCCCATCGTTTGTCAGGGTATTTGGCATGAATTTGCTTGAAGCAGAGTCCATAGACATCATCCGCGAGGCGGTGGCCACGGCCCGCAACCCAGTAATGATGTACTCGATTGGCAAAGACAGCTCGGTGATGCTGCACTTGGCCCGCAAGGCGTTTTATCCCGCACCGCCACCGTTTCCTTTGCTGCACATCGACACGGGTTGGAAGTTCAAGGCCATGTATGCCCACCGCACCCGGATGGTGGCGGAGAGTGGCATGCGTTTGATCACCCACACCAACCCCGAAGGCTTGGCCGCTGGCGTGGGGCCGTTCACACACGGCAGCAGCTACCACACCGATGTGATGAAAACCCAGGCGCTCAAGCAAGCGCTGGACGCGCATGGCTTTGATGTGGTGTTCGGCGGTGCGCGTCGAGATGAAGAGAAGTCGCGAGCCAAAGAACGCGTGTTCAGCTTCAGGTCCGCTGGCCACCGTTGGGACCCCAAAGCCCAGCGGCCTGAGCTCTGGAGCCTCTACAACACGCACATAGGTAAAGACGAGTCGATACGCGTGTTTCCCATCAGCAACTGGACGGAGTTGGACATCTGGCAATACATCCATGCCGAAAACATTCCCATCGTGCCGCTGTATTTGGCGGCCGAGCGCCCAGTGGTCCAGCGCGATGGTCAGCTGTTGATGGTCGACGACGATCGTTACCCCTTTGCCGCAGGCGAAAAACCCCAGATGCGCAAGGTGCGCTTTCGCACCTTGGGTTGCTGGCCGCTGACCGCGGCCATTGAGAGTGAAGCCGACACACTGGAAGCGGTGATCGCCGAAACCTTCAACGCCCGGAGCTCCGAGCGCCAAGGCCGGCTGATCGACTCCGATTCACCCGGTTCGATGGAGAAAAAGAAACAAGAGGGGTACTTTTAATGGCCGATTTGCAAGTGCAAGACATCGCGGCCTTCTTGGAGAGCCAGCGCAACAAGCCCACGCTTCGCTTCATTACCTGCGGCAGTGTGGACGATGGCAAGAGCACGCTCATTGGACGCTTGTTGTTTGAGAGCAAGGCCATTTTTGACGACCAGTTGGCGAGCTTGGAAAACGACTCGCGCCAATACGGCACCCAAGGCGAAAAAATGGACTTGGCCCTGCTGGTCGATGGCCTTCAAGCTGAGCGTGAGCAAGGCATCACCATCGATGTGGCGTACCGGTTTTTTGCCACCGACAAACGTCGCTTCATTGTGGCCGACACACCGGGCCATGAGCAGTACACCCGCAACATGGCCACGGGGGCTTCAACCGCCCAACTGGCGGTGATTTTGATTGACGCCCGCAAGGGGGTGCTCACCCAAACGCGCCGCCACAGCCGCATCGTGGCCATGATGGGCATACGCCATGTGGTGTTGGCGGTGAACAAAATGGACCTGATGGGTTTTAGCCCAACGGTGTTCGATGCGATCGTGTCCGAGTACCAGCAGTTTGCCCAAGACTTGGGGTTTGTCACGTCACAAGCCATACCGTTGTCGGCCTTGGACGGCGACAACGTGCTGCAACGCAGCGCCCAAACACCTTGGCACACCGGCCCCAGCCTGATGGCCTACCTGGACACGGTGGATGTGTGGCAGCGCCCAGAGCGGCAGGCGTTTCGCATGCCCGTGCAGTGGGTCAACCGACCCAACCTGGACTTCAGGGGCTTTTGTGGCACCGTGGCCGAAGGGCTTGTGCGGCCAGGCGACGCAGTGCGGGTGATGCCATCGGGTGTGCAAACCCACATCAAGCAGGTTTGGTGTGGTTTTGATGATGTGCCACAAGCCCATCAAGGTCAGGCCATCACTCTCACATTGGCCGATGAGGTGGACGCCAGTCGTGGCGACGTCTTGGTGGCGGCCGATCGGCCCGCTGAGGTGGCCGACCAGTTCGAAGCCAAGTTGTTGTGGATGAGCGAGCAAGCCATGACGCCGGGGCGGCAGTATGTGCTCAAGCTGGCGGCCAAAGAGGTGTCGGCCACCGTCACCGCCATCAAGTACCGCCAAGACGTGAACACGGGCGCACACTTGGCGGCCAAAACATTGGGGCTCAACGAAATGGCCTGCGTGAATTTGTCCACCGGTGCGCCAGTGGTGTTCGAGCCCTATGCCGTGAACCCAGTGTTGGGCAGTTTTATCTTGATTGACAAGCTGACCTTCGAAACCGTGGGGGCTGGCATGCTGGATTTTGCCTTGCGCCGGGCCAGCAACATTCACTGGCAGGCGCTGGAGGTAAGCAAGCAAAGCCGTGCGCAGTTGAAGCTCCAAAAGGCACAGTGTGTGTGGCTGACAGGGCTGTCGGGCTCGGGCAAATCAACCATCGCCAATTTGCTGGAAAAACGTTTGCACAGCATGGGCAAACACACCTATGTGCTGGACGGCGACAACGTGCGCCACGGGTTGAACCGCGACTTGGGCTTCACTGATGTGGATCGAGTTGAAAATATACGTCGTGTAGCCGAAGTTGCAAAGCTGATGGTGGATGCAGGCTTGGTGGTGATTGTGAGTTTTATATCACCATTTAAAGCCGAGCGAGATTGGGCACGTAGTCTTTTTGAGCCCGGCGAGTTCACCGAGGTGTTTGTGGATACTCCGCTGGCGGAGTGTGAAAAGCGAGACGTGAAAGGCTTGTACGCCAAGGCGCGGTCAGGTGAGCTTAAAAACTTCACAGGTATTGACTGCCCCTATGAAGCACCCGTAGCCCCAGATGTGCGTTTGGACACCACCGAGCTCTTGCCCGAGGCTAGTGTGCCGCGGCTGCTGGCGCACTTGGGTTTTTGATTGATCGATGCACCTCGGAGGGTTGCTGGTGATGTGGCAGTCTTGGTTGGTGCATGGCCGCACGGCGCTTTTGAATCGGCCATTCATGGTCACGGGTTCACCGTATTGAAGCCGATATGAACA
>JACCDH011396884.1_pt1 | contig 14896 bp, 14 predicted proteins | sample 7442481 | NCBI WGS metagenome assembly JACCDH01 (sample SAMN15323433, study PRJNA562643) | freshwater metagenome | isolation source: river surface water | place: USA:Blue River Watershed | collected 2017-08-15
GAAATATGTCTCTGCGGCACAGGTACTCCTCCTGTTGCGACAAAAACTTTTCCAACTAAGTCAATTGGTTTTTCAATTATTTCTGCAGAATATCTCTTTGAAAGTTCTACCAATCTATTACTTCCAAGATAAGCATAAGGAGAAGCAACGCTGTAAAAATACAAAATTTTTTTCATATGTACTTATATAAACTATTTAAATAAAACAAATAGCTTATATGATTGAGTTATTCTATTACCCAACACCTAATGGTAGAAAAATTTCTATTCTATTAGAAGAGTTAGAGTTAAAATACAAATTAACAAGAATTGATATTACAAAAAATGAACAATTCTCAGAAAGTTTTTTAAAGATTAGTCCTTTAAACAAAATTCCAGTTATAATTGATAATCAGGAAACCGTTTTTGAATCTGGAGCTATATTAATTTTTCTAGCTAAAAAAAATAATTTTAAATTTTATCCTCAAAAATATGAGAAAAATATTAACGAATGGTTAATGGTTCAAGTAAGTTTCGTTGGACCTATGTTAGGTCAGCTTCATTATTTTTATAAATTTAACAAAGGCAAAAGCGAGTATGCTGAAAATAGATTTTTAGATCTAGCAAAGAAAATTTATGAATATTTAGATATACAACTTAGTAAAAATAAATATTTAGCATGTGATGAATATACAATTGCTGATATCGCAACATTTCCATGGTTATGTCGTCATGAATGGCATGGGATTGGAATAAAAAAATATAAGAATTTATCTAGATGGTACGAAGAAATTTCTAAAAGACCTGCCGTTATAAAAGGTTATGATCCTGAAAATTTAGGAGAAAAAATTCCTTTAGTTTCTTAACTATCAGCAAAAATTTTTTCTTCTCTCTCGTGTCGTTCTTGAGCTTCAACAGTCAAGGTAGCTATTGGTCTAGCTATTAATCTTTTTAAACCAATTTCTTCACCCGTTTCTTCACAGTAACCGTAAGTATCATCTTTAATTTTTTTAACAGCTTTATCTATCTTGGAGATAAGTTTTTTATTTCTATTTACTGTTCTCATTTCAATAGCTTTACCTGTTTGTGAAGTTGCCTGATCAACAACATCAGCGGATGTGTCGTTATCATCTAATTCATTAAAAAGTATTTTATCGTTTTGAAGAGCTAACTCTTTCTTCCATTCTTCCAAAACTCTTCTGAAATACTCTTTATGTTTTGCGCACATGTACTTTTCTTTAGCACTGGGCGTGTAATTTTTTGGTAACTTTGTAGCCATTAGGATGGGGGAATATAAGAGGCTTTTTTATAGTGTCAAGTTGCATTGAATCAATTAAATCATCATTAATGATACAACCTGGTAAAGAAAAAAAAATTTTTTATCTAATATGTCTTTACCATTTAATTATTTGGACCATCGTACCCTATTTTTCTAATAAAAATTTACCCTTAGATGTAATTGAGGCATTGGCATGGGGACAAAATTTTGACTTAGGCTACAATAAGCATCCACCTTTAAGCGCCTGGATTCCTGGTCTGCTTTTTAAAATTTTTGGAAACAAGGATTGGATTTATTATTTATTAAGCCAAGTATTTATTGTTATTTCTTTTATTTTTTTATGGAAACTGTCTTCATTTTTTTTAAAAAAAAATTATCAAATTCTTTTATCTGTTCTAACAATAGAAGGTATTGCTTTTTTCACATTTGAGACTCCTCAATTTAACGTAAATATCTGTCAAATACCGTTGTGGATAGGAACGGTATATTTTTTTTTTAAATCTATAAGAAAAAATAAAATTACTGACTGGATTTTTTTAGGTGTCTTCTCCGCTCTTGGTTTTTTAACAAAATATATCTTTGCCTATTTATTAATATCTCTATTTTTTTATTTAGTTTTTATTTTTCTTATTAAGAAAAAAATTAATTTTAATTCTTTATATGCACTATTAACTTTTTTTTTAATAACGCTTCCTCATTTTCAGTGGTTAATCCAAAATGATTTTACTACCATTTATTACGCTGTTAAACGTGGAGGATTAAATGAATTTAATATCTATAATCATTTACTTAATCCTATAAAATTCTTAGCAAGTCAAATTGCAATCTCATTGCCATTTCTTTTGCTAGGTTATTTTTTAATAAAAAAAATAAAAATCAAATTACCTTTTAATAATGAAAAATTTATTTTTTTAATATTTTCTTTTATACTTCCATTCTTTTTAATCTTAATAACTTCAATAATCAGCGGTTCCAGAATAAGAACAATGTGGATGATTCCATTTTATTCTTTAATTGGAGTTTTTTTTATATTTTTATATCAAGACCAAATAAATTTAAAAAAACTAAAAAAATTTTATATTATTTTAATAATATTTTTGGTCATATCACCAACGCTATATTCATTAAGATCAATATATAAAGATAGCAGAACAGGTTATGAAGGAAAAAAAATCGCGTTACAAATTGAAAAAGAATGGAAAACTATTTCTAAAGAAAAAATTTCTAATGTTGGTTTCTCGGAATGGTATGCTGGAAATTTGTCTTATCAGTTAAGTAATAGGCCCAAAGTTTTTTTGGAAGAAAATAATAATTTTTATAAAAAACCTGCAGTTATTATTGCAAAAGATATTGGCCCAACTTTATGTAATCGAAAAAACATAAATGTTAAAAATATTGTGTATAAAAAAATAGACAATCATGATGTATGTTTTATTTTCTAAATAAATGAAAACATATAAAATTTTAATTCCTGTTTTTAATGACTGGGAATCTCTTTTAAGTCTTTTAAATAACATTCATACTTTAAAAATTAATAATCTTGCTCACATTAAAATTTTAATAGTTGACGACTGCTCCACTGAAATATTAAATAAAAAAATAGAATTCAATTCATTTGCAGATATAGAAATAATTAAAAATACCAAAAATATTGGTCATGGCAAAAGTATTGCCAACGGAATTAATTATTTAACCAAAAAAAATGATTTTGATTACCTGATCGTGATGGATGGAGATGGAGAAGACAGGCCAGAAGAAGTAAAGGAGTTAATATTAAAGTCTATTGATCTTCCGTCATCAACTATAACAGCAAATCGTATTAAACGATCTGAGAGTATATTTTTTAAATTCTGTTATCGTTTACATAAAATTTTAACCCTAATTCTAACTGGTTATTCAATAAAATTTGGAAATTTTATGTGCATTCCTAAGCAAGATCTGAATCTAATAGTTTCTAATAAAAATATTTTTGTAAGTTTCTCTGGAACTGTTGCAAAATTTATAAAAAATAAAACGCATGTATCCTCAATTAGAGGAGTTAGATATTACGGTCCTACTAAAATGAGTTTTTCAAAACTTATTAGACACTCTTTACTAATCATATCTGTATTTAGAAAAGAGGCTGCTATTAGATTGTCTATAATATTTTTAATATATGTGACGTTGATATTTTATTTCTTTAAAAATATGTTTTTATTATTCGTATTACCGTTTGCTGTATTTAATGTATTAATTATTTTTACTCTTTTCTTTCTTCACCAAAAGAACTCTTCTTAAAAAAGATCTACTTAATCCCTAAGCGTTTATGTATCTGCGTGGATGAGGTCGTATATTGAAAAACAAAGTTTTCATTTGGTCTTGCTCTAGCAAAGCATTCTCGGGCTGCTAAAGCACCTTCATGAAAACCAGATAGAATTAACTTAAGCTTTCCAGGATAAGTGCAAATATCACCAATAGCAAAAATACCCTCCTCATTAGTTTGAAAATTTTTTGTATTAACTAAAATTGATTTCTCCTCTAAATTTAAACCCCAGTTTGCAATTGGTCCAAGCTCCATCTTAAGTCCAAAAAAAGCAATTACAGAATCTATTTTTAAAATTTCTATTGGATCATTATTTTTTTGTATCTCGATATTTTCTAATTTATTATCTCCGTTAATTCCTTTAAGTTGATAAAAAGTTTTAATTTCAATTTTTCCTGATTTTGCAATTTCTTTAATTTTATTTAATGTATGCGGCGCGCCCTTAAAGTCATCTCTTCTGTGAACTAAATAAACTTTTTTTGCAATATTTGATAATTCTAAAGTCCAATCTAGAGCAGAATCCCCCCCTCCAAATACTGCAACTATTTGATCTTTAAATTTAGATTTATCTTTAACAGAATAGTAAAAACCTTTTCCTTCAAATTTTTCAATATTTTTAATATCTACTTTTCTAGGTTCAAAGGACCCAACTCCACCAGCTATAATTACATTAGGTGTTTCGAAAATTTTATTCTCACTGGTAATAACTTGCCATAATTTATTACTTTTTTTTAATTCGTTAACTCTTTGATTAAGATGAAACTCTGGTTTAAACGGTTTTATTTGTTCAGATAAATTTTTAATTAAATCTTCTCCTGTGCAATCTGGAACTCCAGGAATGTCATAAATAGGTTTGTCAGGATAAAGTTCTATGCACTGCCCACCAATTTTATCTAAATTATCAATAACATGAGCGCTAAGACCTAAAATGCCAAGTTCAAATACAGAAAATAAGCCAACAGGTCCTGCGCCAACAATTACTGCATCTGTTTTAATTATCATATTAACTTTGTTTTTTTGGCATCCTAACTACTATACCATCAAGATCATTTGTAATAATAATCTGACAACTTAATCTGCTCGACTTGTCCGCATCTTGAACAAAATCAATCATATCTTGCTCTGACTCTTGGGCTTTTGGAATTTTATTTAAAAATTTTTCATCTACATAAACATGACAAGTTGCACAAGCACAAGAGCCGCCACAATCAGCATCAATTCCAGGAATAGAATTTTTTATAGCACCTTCCATTATTGAATAACCAATAGGCATTTCTATTTGATGTTCTTTTCCGTTATGTTCTATATAAGTAATTTTTGGCATTAAATTAAAAACCTTAGATCATATAACAGTGAATTTATGTTTTTAAAATTACAATTTGTTAAAAAAAAATTTTTTTTAAAAGATTCTTTTAGAATATCAAGGGAAAACAAAAAATTTATAAAAACAATAATAATAAAACTTACAGAAAATGATAGAAGTGGTTTTGCAGAATGTGTTCCATACAAAAGATATAACGAAACTCAAGAAAAAATATTTTCATATTTGAAAAATAATGAATATGAAATTACGCAATTAATTAGACAAAATAGACTCTCGGAAATTAAATATTTATCCTTAAGAACAGCGGTAGAATTAGCTTTTAAGCATCTTAAAATTAAAAAAAATAATAAGGATTTATTAAAAAAGAAATATCAAACCTCAATTACCATTCCAATATTCAACGCAAAAAAGCTTGGGAAAATAATTTATAAATTTAAAAATGTTAATTTTATTAAAGTAAAAGTTAATAAAAATAATATTTTAAAGACTATAAAATTTATAAATAAAAGGTGCCCTAAATCAAAAATAATAATTGATGCTAACGAAGGATTAAGTTTTGTACTATTAAAAAAAATTATTAAAGATTTAGAAAAGCTCAATGTAATTATTATAGAACAACCATTGAAATATGGATTGGACTATAAGCTTAAAAATATCAAAACAAAAATATTATTTTGTGCTGATGAATCTTTTCATATTAAAAATAAAAATAAAATTTTAAAATATTACCAAGTAATAAATCTCAAATTAGATAAATTTGGTGGCTTAAGCAGAAGTCTTGAAATTATTAAATTTTTAAAAAGAAAAAATAAAAAAATATTATTAGGCTGTATGGTCAGTTCATCATTGTCGATTATCCCCGCACTATCGCTTGCAAAGTATTGTGATTTTTTAGATTTAGATGGTGCTTATTTCTTAAAAAAAGATTTTAAAAATGGAATTGCTTATAAAGATGGCAACTTACTTTTGAATAAGAATTTTATTAGCCTAAATAAAAAAGGCCCCCAAGAAAATCTTGAGGGCCTTTTTAAAAATTAGTTAATTATTATTACTTACTTCCAGCAGGCGTTAAGCTTGCTGCAGTTTTGTAAATAACTAAACCAAATAATATTTTGTTTATAAAGTCTGCCAAGTTGTAAACAAGGTTTAAAGTAACCTCATTTGCAGAACCTGTCATATATCCAAAAAGATATCCTAATGGGTATACTGACCAACCGATTGTTACGATCCATTTACAGAATTCAAAACAATCTTTTGCTGCACCTGACAGTCTTGCTGCTTCTCTACCAGCTTCACCTGAGAAAACTTCATATAAAATGAAGATCCATCCGGCCATACCGATAATAAATCCAGCGTTAATATTCATATATCCAGCTTCGCCAAGATATCCACCTATTAACATAACTAATGTTCCTAAAAATAATCTCCAAAAAATTCCTGAAGAAACTTTTTTAACGGCTGAAAGTATAAAGTAAAATTCAATCATTAATAAAGGAACTGTTAGTAACCAGTCAATATATCTAAATACCGTTGGTGATGTACCTGTGCTTACCCAGACTTCTCTCATGTACATGTAATGCACAAATGCAATACCTGTAACTAGACCTGATAAAGTCATTGACGTTCTCCAAGAAGCTTTTACTGAATTTCTTTCTATGAAAAAGAAAAACGTACTAGCTAACAAGGCCATTGATATTAACCAGAATGTAATTCCAGTAATATCACTAGATTGTAGAAGAGTTGTTTTCATTAAATCCCCTGTTTGTTTATTTAAGTGGGGCCAAAGTTAAAGTAATTTGGTATTTTTTAAAAGATAAATAAAATTAATTAAATCAATGATTATAACAACTTTTTACAGTTATAATTAGCGTTAAAATAGAAATATTAAGGAAGCACTAAGTCAATGAATAAAAAAGCTATAATTATAGGTTCAGGCTTTGGAGGGATCGCATCAGCAATTAGATTGAAGGCCATGAATTATGATGTCACCTTAATTGAAAAAAATTCTGATTTAGGGGGGAGAGCAAGAACATTTTATAAAAATGGATATACATTTGACGCCGGTCCAACCGTAATAACGGCACCCTATCTTATTGAAGAATTATTTTCACTTTTTAAAAAAAATATTAATGATTATGTAAAAATTGTGCCATTAAAAACTTGGTACCAATTTATATTCAGTGATTTATCTAAATTTAATTATACCGACGATCATAAAGTCAATTTATCAGAAATATCGAAAGTAAACTCTAATGACATTATTGGGTTTGAGAAATTATTAAAATTTTCAGAGAAAATATTTAACAAAGGTTATTTAGAATTGGCGGATAAACCATTCTCTAATTTTTTTTTTATGTTGAAACAAGTACCTGCCTTACTGATGCTTAAGAGTTATCTTTCTGTATATAAATTTGTATCTAAATTTTTAAAAAACGAAAAATTAAGAAAAATTTTTAGTGTCCATCCTCTTTTAGTTGGTGGAAATCCATTTTCTACAACTTCAATATATGCATTAATTTTATTTTTAGAAAAAAAATGGGGAGTTCATTATGCCTTAGGCGGAACAGGAAAAATTATAACAGCGCTGGAAAAACTAATGAACGAAATTGGAGTTAAAATTATTAAAAATGATGAAGTAATCAAAATAATAACAGACAAAAAAAAGATTTCTGGAGTTACAACTAAAAGCAATAAAACAATTAATGCAGAAATTATTGTTTGCAATGCAGATCCGCCATTTGTTTATAAATATTTATTAGATGAAAAACAAAACACATTTTTATTTGAAAAAAAAATAAAAAGAATGAATTATTCAATGGGATTATTTGTTTACTATTTTGGATCCAAAAAGAAATATAATGATGTCCAGCATCACACAATTTATTTTGGTGATTCTTATAAAGATTTATTAAATAAAATTTTTGAAGAAAAAGTATTAACTGACGATATAAGCTATTATCTTCATAGACCAACAGCAACAGATCATACAATGGCTCCAAAAGATAAAGATTGTTTTTATGTATTAGTTCCAGTGCCAAATAACTTATCTAAAATAAAATGGAATGAAGAAGCAGAGAGATTTAAAAAAATAATAATTAAAAAATTAAGCTCAACTATATTGCCTAATATTGAAGAATATATAGAAAATGATTTCTACGTCACACCAGACTACTTTCAAGAAGAGTTAAGAACACTTCATGGATCAGGATTTTCAATTCAGCCATTATTTTCACAGTCTGCTTACTTTAGATTTCATAATAAATCTGAAATATACAAAGGGTTATTCTTTGTTGGCGCCGGAACACATCCTGGAGCTGGAATCCCTGGAGTTTTATCTTCTGCTAAAATTTTAGATAAGATTGTGCCTAAGATTCTATGAAATTAGAATTTTATATTAAGTATTACGGAAAATCATTTTATTGGGCCGGTAAGTTTTTAAAAAAAGATGTATTTGCTGATTGCGCAATTCTTTATGCATTTTGCAGAATTGCAGATAATCTTGTTGATGAAAATAAAAACTCAAAAAATAAAATTGATAAATTTATAAAAGATTATTCAAATATAAAATCTAAAAATATAATTATTAACAAATTTAAAAAAATTAAAATAAAATATAATATTCCTAATAAATTTGTTAATGATTTATTTTACGGCGTAAAATTAGATACAAAAATTGTAAAAATTAAATCCGAAAAAGAAATTATAGAATATTCATATTATGTAGCGGGTACTGTGGGAGCAATGATGGCCCACATATTTAGCACAACCCATCCTAAAGCAATTAAGCATGCGATAGATCTTGGTATAGCTATGCAATTAACCAATATTGCAAGAGATGTGGTTGCTGATGCAAAATTAGGAAGGATTTACTTACCTCAAACCTTTTTAAAAAAAAATATTAATGCGAAAGATATAGTTAACGATAATTTTGATCGAAATGAATTATTTTCTGCCATTAATAAAATTATTATTATATCTGAAAAATTTTATAAAAGTGGTAATAATGGAATAAAATACTTACCTTGGACAATTAGATATCCAATATTTCTTGCAAGCTCATTATATCAAAGAATTGGGATAAAAATTATTAATAGTAATTTGAATAAGTATTTTCATTCTAGAATATATGTTGGTTTTTTTGAAAAATTATTTATTACTTTTAAAACATTTTTTATCTTTAATTTTAAATATTAAATTTACAATTATTAATGAATAACTACGATTTTATTATTATAGGAGCAGGCTGCTCTGGTTTATCTCTTTTATACGAAATGAATAAAAGTAATATTCTAAAAAATAAAACCTGTGCAATTTTTGATAAAAGAAAGCAATTTACCAAAGATAAAATTTGGTCGTATTGGAATGTTTTTGACCATTCATTTTATGATTGCCTTTTGGATCAGTGGGACAAAGTAGTAGTTAAAGGCAATGAAGAAATAGTTTTGGACTGTAAAGATTTTACTTATCAGTCAGTAAATAGTGAAAAATTTTATGATAAAATATTAAAAAATGTGGCCGATAATAAAAATATTAAATTTTTTTTAGACCATAGCGTCGATGAAATTAGTGAAGAAGATGGTCAAATAACAATCAAAAGTAAAAATGAGACATATAAGGCAAATTTAGTTTTTGATAGCTCATTAAAAAATAATAACACGAATGATGCTAAAATTTATCAGCACTTTTATGGTTGCGAAGTAAATTTTAAAGAAAGTATAAATTTAAGTAAAAATCCTACTCTTATGGACTTTAATTGCAATCAAGGTAATTGGACGCATTTTTTTTACACTTTGCCTCTTGGTGACAAACAAATATTTATTGAAACAACTTGGATATCCGATCAACAAAACTTTACAAAAGAGCAATATATATCTGAGATTAATGAATATATTCAAAAAAATTTAAATTATAAGAAAGAATATACTTTTGGCTATAGCGAAATGGGGTCGATCCCGATGTTTCATTTTCAGCAAAAGAATAAATATAAAAAAGTTATAAAAATTGGAACAGCGGCAAACCTTACTAGAAAAAGTACCGGATATACATTCTTAAATATTCAAAAATTTACAAAAGAATTAGTACAAAAGTTAATTAAAAATCAAATTATCACTAACAATCAAATAAAATCTAAATATAATTTTTTAGATAGAATTTTTATTAAAGTTTTGCTCGAGGAAAAAGGAAATATGTACAAAATATTTTTAAGACTTTTTAAAAAGAATAACACAAAAGATATTGTTAATTTTTTATCTAATAGCAGCAATTTTATTCAAGACATAAAAATAATCTTAAGTATGCCTAAATTAATTTTTATTAAAAAATTACTAAATTTTTAATGTATGAATTATAATTTAAAAAAATATTTTAATATTAACAATTTTTTTTTTTTATTACTAATTTGTATTTTATCAGTAATTAATTTTTTTTTAGATTTACCATCTTCATATATATATATTTTATGTTTTTTATTAATTGCAACAATTGGAGTCTCTCATGGTGCCTATGACGGCAAAAAAGGAGAGATGTTATTTAATGATAAATTTAAAAATTCAAAATTTATTTTTTATTTTATATATACAGCATTAGTTTTTTTAGTTTTTATTTTTTGGTACTTAAATCCATTAATCTCACTAATAATTTTTTTATTGATATCTTCCTTGCATTTTGGAAAGGAAGATCTTGAGATTTATTTAGATAAAAAATATAGACATCTCCCATTACTTTTTTTTCTAAAAGGTTCATTAATTATACTGCTTCCATTATTTTTTAATTTCGAAAAAACTAACTTAATTTTTAATACAATTCTTTTTTCAAATAATTATCTGCTGTTGTCGAATAATTACGTAAAATTTATTTTGGCAATAAATTTATTAATGCAGGTTCTGTTCTATTTATATATTTATTTTATAAAAAAATTAAATAGGAGCGACTTTTTTTCAATTATTTTTGAAATCTTTTTAATAATTATTATATTTTATTTATTCACACCAATCGTTGCATTTACTTTATATTTTTGCTTCATGCATTCTGTTAAAAATATTCTTCTAATTTCTGATGAACTTAATTCAAATTTATTTAGAGGTTTTCAAATATTTGTTAAACGATCATTATTTTTGACTTTGATAACTTTTTTTATTCTATTAATTAGTTTATTTTTTTTAATAAAATTTGATTTGCTTGAAAACTCGATTGAGAAAATTATTTTTATTGCCTTAGCTTCGTTAACACTCCCACATATAATCTTACATTACATTGCGGAAAATATTAAAAAATCATAAATCTAAAGAGTAAGACTTTATTAGCTATATTCTTAGCTTTGAAACTACATATCTTTTGGTTTACTATTAAATAAACTTAATAATAGTTGGGGAAAAATTGAGTAACAAATACGATAATTTATATAAAGCATCAATTACAAATCCCGAAAAATTTTGGGATGAAGCTGCAAAAGATGTTAAATGGTTTTCACCATATAAAAAAGTTTTAGATAGTTCTAACCCTCCTTTTTATCGTTGGTTTCCCGAAGGAAAAATAAATACCTGTTTTAATGCAATCGATAGGCATGTTGAGGAAGGAAACGGATCTCGAACAGCTATTATTTATGATAGCCCGGTTACATCTAAAAAAATTTCTTTTAGTTACTCTGAAGTAAAAAAAATAGTCTCTAATTTTGCAGGAGCGTTAAAAAATTTTGGAATAAAAAAAGGTGATCGCATCATCATTTATATGCCTATGATTCCTGAAGCAGTTTTTGCTATGCTTGCCTGCGCAAGAATAGGTGCTGTACATTCAGTTGTATTCGGAGGTTTTGCAGCAAATGAACTGGCTGCAAGAATAAATGACTCTGAAGCAAAATTAATTATTTCTGCTTCGTGTGGTTTTGAACCTGGAAGAACAGTTCAGTACAAACCGCTTTTAGATGAAGCAATAAGACTTGCAAACCTAAAACCAAAAAAATGCGTAATATTTCAAAGAGAAAATAATTCTGTTGAATTAGGCGTTAACGATATTAGTTGGCAAGATTTTATAAAAGATGCAAAAGAAATTGATTGTGAACATATGGACGCTAACGATCCTGCCTATATACTTTATACTTCGGGAACAACAGGAACGCCAAAAGGCATCGTAAGAGATATTGGTGGGCATATCGTAGCTTTAAAGTGGTCTATGAAAAATATTTACAATATTAACCCTGGTGATATTTGGTGGTCAGCAAGTGATATAGGTTGGGTTGTCGGTCACTCTTATATTGTTTATGGTCCACTGTTTCACGGATGCACAACAATATTATACGAAGGAAAGCCTGTCGGAACTCCTGACGCTGGTTCTTTTTGGAGAGTAATATCAGAACATAAAGTTAAATCATTATTTACTGCCCCCACTGCTTTTAGGGCTATAAAAAAAGAAGATCCAGAGGGAAAATTTTTTAAAAGATATGATTTGTCTAAGTTTGAAATATTATTTTTAGCAGGTGAGAGAGCTGATCCAGATACAATTAAATGGGCTGAAAATTTATTAAAGAAACCTGTAATAGATCATTGGTGGCAAACTGAAACTGGGTGGGCAATAAGTGCGAATTGCGCAGGTCTTGGTTTGTTTGAAACTAAATATGGTTCTGCCGGAAAAGCAGTTCCTGGTTATAATATTCAAATTTTAAAACCTGATGGCACACAAGCTAAGTCATCTGAAATGGGCGATGTGGTAGTAAAACTGCCTCTTCCACCAGGAACTTTTCCAACATTATGGAAAGCAGACAAAAGATATAAAGAAAACTACATGGATCCTTACGAGGGTTACTACAAAACTTATGATGCGGGACACATTGATGAGAATGGATATGTATGGATCATGTCTAGAACTGACGACATTATTAACGTTGCAGGACATAGGCTTTCAACTGGTTCGATGGAAGAAATATTATCTGAAAATACAAGTGTTGCAGAATGCGCTGTGCTTGGGATTGCTGACAATTTAAAGGGTCAAATACCTCTTGGTTTGATTGTTTTAAAATCTGGAGTTACAAAAAAACCTGAAGATATTTCAAAAGAATGTATTCAAATGATTAGAGATAAAATTGGACCTGTTGCTGCATTTAAAAATATAGTTGTTGTAAAAAGACTTCCAAAAACAAGATCTGGAAAAATTTTAAGAGGGACTGTTAGTAAAATAGCTGATCAACTTCCATATAAAATGCCAGCCACTATTGATGATCCTATTATTTTAGATGAGATTAAATTATCTTTGATTGAAGCTGGAATAATTAAAAATTAAAATTCTAGAGGTTTTCCAAATTTAGTATCAACTATCTTTTGATCCCACGAAGCAACCTTACCATTAACAATAGTTCCAACCGGAAAACCTTTTATGTTTTTGTTGTTAAATGGTGTCCATCCGCATCTACTTGCAATCCAATCATTTGTAATTTTATAATTTAAATTCATGTCAATAACAGTAAGGTCTGCATAATACCCCTCTTTAATCTCTCCTCTTTTTTTTATATTAAAAATTTTACAAGGATTAATGCTCAGTAATTCAACTAGTCTTTGAAATGTGAGTTTTTTATTATTTACATGATCTAACATAATAGGAAGCATTGTCTGAACGCCTGTCAAACCTGATGGGCTTTCAGGATATGGTTTTTGTTTTTCTTTTAATGTATGTGGCGCATGATCAGATCCAAGGACATCAATAGTTCCATCTAACAAACGTTTCCATAAAACATCCTGATGATCTTTTGTTCTTATTGGAGGATTCATCTGTGCCAAAGTTCCAAGTTCTTCATAACAATCGGGCGCAAATAAAGTTAAGAACTGCGGTGTCGTTTCAACAGTTACATATTTCTTATTCTTTGCTAAAAAATCTGCCTCTTCTTTGGAAGATACATGTAAAATATGTATTCTTTTGCTATGTTTATTAGCAAAACCAACCACTTTTGTAGTAGAGGTTAATGCAACTTCAGAATCTCTCCATACAGGATGAGTCATAACGTTCCCCTTTTCGATTAGAACTTTTTTCTTTTGTAATAAATCATCGTCCTCAGAATGAATTGAAACAACTCTTGGACTTATTCTAATAACTTCTTCAATAGCTTCGTCCTTTTTTACAAGCAATGTTCCAGTTGATGACCCTATAAACATTTTGATTCCGCAGCATCCTATTAGATTTGTAGTTTGCTTTATAAACTCAAAATTATTTTCTGTTGCTCCAAAATAAAACGCGTAATTGCAATACATTCTATTTTTCGCTCGATCTAATTTATCTTGAAATCTTTCAAAATTATCAGTGGCTGGATTGGTGTTGGGCATTTCAAAGACAGAGGTAATGCCTCCTAAAATTGCAGCCTTACTGCCGCTCTCTAAATCTTCTTTGTCTGGATTACCTGGTTCTCTAAAATGAACCTGTGTATCTATCGCACCTGGAATAATTGTAAGACCCTTCGCATCAAGAACTTTATCTGCATTTTCGTTGATTAGGCCTATTTTAATAATTCGATTATCTTTGATACCAATGTCAGTTTGAGCGAGATTGTTATTTATAAAACAATTACCGTTTTTTATTATTAAATCATATATATTGGACATCTAAAATTGAATACACCAAAGTAGATAAACGTACAATAATGGAAACGGATAAAGCTTATATAACTTTAAAAGGTTTTATTAGTGTTAAAGGTGAGGATAGTATTGATTTTATTCAAAATATTATTTCAAATGATATTAAAAAAGTCACAGATAATAACTGCATATTTGCCGCACTATTAACTCCCCAAGGAAAATTCTTATTTGAATTTATTATTTTAAAAACAAAAAATATATTTTTAATTGAATGTAATAACGAATTACTAAAAGATTTATTTAATAAACTCTATAACTATAAATTAAGATCCAAAGTAGAAATTAAAATTGAAAATGATTTAATAGGTATTGGTATACCTTTTGTAAAATTTAAAAATCTTAACGTTAATAAATTAAATCTAATTAATTATAAAAATTACCTAATTTTTGAAGACCCGA
>JACCDH010114424.1_pt1 | contig 14893 bp, 11 predicted proteins | sample 7442481 | NCBI WGS metagenome assembly JACCDH01 (sample SAMN15323433, study PRJNA562643) | freshwater metagenome | isolation source: river surface water | place: USA:Blue River Watershed | collected 2017-08-15
ACCTGCCAGCCTGCCAGCAAACGGTAGGCATTCCATATTTTATTACAGAAGTTTCTTCCTTGTTCAACCTGCGATTCATCGTAAAGAATATCATTACCTGCAGGAGAGCTAAGAAGAATACCCATTCTTACACCATCTGCTCCATACTGAGCAATCAAGTCGAGGGGGTCAGGACTGTTACCCAGACTCTTACTCATCTTACGTCTTTGTTTATCTCTGATGATACCAGTGAAATAAACATTGCTAAAAGGTTTTTCACCATTGAAGGCATAGCCAGCCATAATCATTCTGGCCACCCAGAAGAAGATAATATCCGGACCAGTAACAAGGTCATTTGTAGGATAATAATAATTGTAATCCTTTTTATCGCCGTCTTTGAAACCATCAAAAACAGAGATTGGCCATAACCAGCTGCTGTACCAGGTATCCAGAACATCTTCATCCTGATGTAAATCGGTAGACTCCGTCTCTGGATTTTTCAAACGGAACATTTCCAAAGCTTCCGCCTGATTTTTTGCCACAACAAAATCGCCTTCTTTATTATACCAGGCCGGGATTCTGTGACCCCACCACAACTGGCGGCTGATATTCCAGTCTTTGATGTTTTCCATCCAGTGTCTGTAGACATTCTTGAATTTCGCAGGATGAAACTTAATTTCATCATCCATCACAGAGCTTAACACTTTAGGGTAGCGACTCATAAACTCTTTCATATCAACAAACCACTGAGTAGAAATTCTTTTTTCTATAACAGCATCAGTTCTTTCGCTATGACCGACCGTATTTTTAATTTGTTCTGTTTTCAGAATCAGTCCCTGTTCTTCCAGATCTTTGGCAATTTGTTTTCTACAGGCAAATCTGTCCATTCCAATATAAGCACCTGCGCGTTCATGAATTTTACCTTCTTCGGTCAGTACATCGATTGCTTCGAGTTGATGTTTTTCACCAATTCTGTAGTCATTTTCGTCGTGAGCAGGTGTCACTTTCAAGCAACCCGTTCCAAATTCTATATCGATATAATCGTCTGCAATCACAGGGATAACGCGATTAATAACCGGTACTCTCACAGTTTTACCTACAAGATGTTTATAGCGTTCGTCTTCAGGGTGAACACAAATAGCCACATCTCCCATAATAGTTTCAGGGCGCGTAGTAGCAACTGTTAATCCACCTTCACTTAATCCTAGAGCAGTTAAAGTCTCTTCTGTAAAAGGATAGTTGACATAGAATAACTGACTGTTGTTTTCTTTAAAAATTACTTCCTCGTCGCTAAGTGTTGTCTTTCCGGCAGGGTCCCAGTTAACCATTTTTGTACCACGGTATATCAAGCCATCTCGGTACATTTTTACAAATACTTCGGTAACAGCATTACTAAGTTCCTCCTCCATGGTAAATCGCGTTCTGTTCCAGTCGCAGCTGGCACCCAACTTTTGTAATTGCTCTAAAATGATACCACCGTATTTATTTTTCCATTCCCAGGCATGACCTAAGAATTCGTCTCTTGAAATATCTGTTTTTTTAATACCCTGTTCAGCCAGTTTTTTCACAACTTTGGCTTCAGTAGCTATACTGGCATGGTCGGTACCCGGTACCCAGCAGGCATTTTTACCTTCCATACGTGCTTTTCTGATCAGCACATCCTGAATGGTGTTGTTAAGCATGTGGCCCATATGAAGCACCCCAGTTACGTTTGGTGGAGGAATGACGATTGTATAAGGCTCACGTTCGTCGGGCACCGAATTAAAAAATCCGTTATCCATCCAATACTTATACCATTTGTTCTCTACCGCCTGGGGATTATAATGCTTATCAAGTTCCATAAAGTGGCAAAAATACAAAAAAATGCCGATATCATACGAGTTTGACCAAGGCTACACTCCTCAATTCCTCCCCAATTTTCCCCAATCTCAACAATGTCTATATGCTTTTTTATACACTCACAATAGTTTCATATAATTTTAAAGTCTGCTTATTAGAGATTAGATAAATTACACTTATGTTTGAAGTTGATTACTTCATGAAATACAGTCATTACCTTAAAGATATTCGGTTCTGGATCATTGTTTTCTTCATTGTGCGTCTGTACGGTATTTTGTTTCCGCCCCTTGAGGTTTCCCATAACTGGCGACAGACTACTGTAACGATGGTGGCGCGCAATTTTTCTGAAGAAGGTCCTCATCTACTTTACCCTAAAATTGATATAGCTGGCGAAAAATCAGGTATTACAGGCATGGAGTTTCCTGTGCTTAATTATCTGATTTATCTGGTGTCTTTCTTATTTGGCTACGAACACTGGTATGGTCGACTGATCAATCTGATTGTTTCAAGTTTCGGTATTTGGTATTTTTACCGCATTATTAATAAATACTTCAGAGAAGAAATTGCTTTCAATGCAGGAATTGTGCTACTCTTCTCTATCTGGTATACCTATTCACGGAAGATAATGCCTGATACCTTTTCGATGTCATTGATGATGGCAGGCTTATTTTACGCTTTAAATTATCTGGAAGACGGACAACTAAAAGATTTGATTCCATCACTATGTCTTATTTGCATTGGCACACTAGCCAAACTTCCTTCTGCCTATCTGCTTATATTGCTTGCTTTACCTTACTTATCTGGAAATTTTGAATTACGCCGTAAAATCTGGCTGGGTGCTTTGATTAGCGTCGGTATGGTTTTCCCTTTCTGGTTCTATTTTAAATGGGTACCTTACCTGGAATCAGCCTTTGGCTTTCACCATTTTTTCATGGGCAAGAGTATGACTACCGGCGCAAAAGAACTCATAGAACACTGGCCAGAAACACTCAGTAAGTTTTATGACATAGCCATTAAATACATTGCGTTTGCCTTTCTTCTATGGGGTTTATTCAAAGCTATTATTCTAAAGGAAAAACTAATTCTGAGGATCTTTTGTATAGGATTTTTAGGATTCCTTCCCATCATGTTAAAAGGAGGGTTCACATTCTATCACCACTCTTATTATATTATTCCTTTTGTTCCAGTGATGGCATTAATGAGTGCGTATGGAATAAGCTTGCTTCCGACGCCTCGTTGGACAAGCATAGTTTTAATAGCGATCGGATTGGAAGGTTTCTTCAATCATCTTGACGATTTTAGAATAAAACCTGTCAACAGAGCGGTCATGCAACTAGAGCCGATAATGAAGACCATCAGTCAGCCGAATGACCTTATAGCCATTAACAGCGGCGCCTTCCCTACACCTATGTATTTTGCCCACAGAAAAGGATGGGTAGCATTTAATGAGCAACTAAGCAATAAAAATTATGTTGATTCTCTTAGTCAACTTGGTTTACGACACATTATTATCATGAAGCGTACTTTTGGAGATAGTATGTATGTGAGATCCGATAAAAATCAATGGTTTCTGCGATGCAGCAATATCGATTTCGACATCTTTAGTCTTGATACATCAAGGCTTAATAAATAACATTGCCAGGCGAATGGTATCAAACGCAATAGTTTCCTCCAGATGTTGATGAATAGGCGTCATTAATATTCTGCCATTTTCACCACGTACATCATCTCCTAATTCTATCATCGCCGTTTCAATCTTTTTAATAGTAGCATCATCGGGTTTGAATGCCGACAAATCAAGATCGTCGTAGTGTTCTATTAATTTAAGAATATGTCCTAAAACAGTACCTTCTGTGATATTACGCTCTTCGGCAATCGTCTTCAAGTCTTTGCCCTCTTTGATAAGTGCCAGTGTTTTCTCGTAAGTTGTCGGCTTATCCGACTTAGATTTTATTGCCTTATTAAGAGGCACCAGTTTTTTCCCTTTTACTATTGGCTCATCCGAAAAATCTTGATTTACTTCATCATCCGACTTAAGCTTACGTGATTTCTTCTTAGTCTTTTTAAGCATTTCCTGACGGGCAGAAGATTCTTTGCATACCTTTAAAAATAGCGTAGCATACTTTTCCAGTTCTTCTTCATACCATTTATTTTCAGCTTCAGTCGACAATTCTCTGAAACGTTTATCCGCCTTTAAAGCCAGAGGATCTACTTGTAAAGCCATAGAATTAAAGCCGGTCAAGAATAAACTCTCGAGATTTTTCAATCTTGAAAGTGCCACATAACCCTGACCTCTTTCGAAGGTTTTACTAAGATCCACTTCTGCTGCATCTAAAGTCATACCCTGACTTTTATGAACCGTTATTGCCCACGCTAAGCGCAGTGGCACCTGCTTAAAACTGGCAAGTGTCTTTCCTGTTTCATCCTGTATCGACCAGTCTTCAGGAATGGCTTCAATGACATAACCACCAGAAATTTTAACCATTGGAAAGCCATCTTCACTAAAATCAACCACTTCACCCAGAGTTCCATTCATATACCCTTTGTCGTAATTGTTTTTAATAAACATCACTTTTGTATTCAGGCGTAACTCTAACACCACATCTGTCAGAACAGACTTAGAGAGCATTTCACGTAACTTCTCATTTCCTTTTACTTCTGCCTGAAAAACTTTAGACTTAGTATGAAGATGGAGTAATTTCTCTGTATTGATTCGATCAACATCTACATTATGAGTATACAGTTTTGTGATAAATTCGTTAGTGGGAACATTATTTTTGAGTGCTGAAGTCAGCACATCCATAGTCGACTGGTTAGGCAATCCAGCTCGGATTTCATTGAGAATTCTATTAAGAGAATTATCAGATTGACGGAATTGTTCGCTGATATAGCAGACAACTGGAGCAGCTTCAAGCCAGGCATTAGACATAAAAGCAAATTTGTCTTTATTATCCTCTTGCTGTCGTCCTACTGGTGGTAATTGAAAAAAATCGCCGCAAAACACAACCTGAATACCACCGAATGCCAGTGTATTTTTTTTAAAAAACTTCAGGACCATATTGACCATTTCAAGTTGTTGTTTATGCAACATAGAAATTTCATCAATAATAAGGACTTGCACCTGTTCAAGTTTATCGGTCAGGTATTTTTTATCTCTGAGCGATTGAAGGTCGGTCGGACCAAAACTATCCTTAACCCCTATTCCAGCCCACGAATGAATGGTCATTCCATTCATGTGAGTTGCCGCAATACCAGTCGACGCTGTGATAGCTACAGCAACGTTATTCGACTTTAAATAAGAAATATACTGGTTAAGTACATACGTCTTGCCTGCGCCAGCTGAACCGGTAAGAAAAACATTTTTACCTGATTTCAGGATGGCCAGAGCTTTACTCTGTTTCATCATAATCAATCATAAAATTAATGATTAATTACAAATCGCTCAGAAATTTTTATACCGTTTTTAACAATTGAAACTGTGTAAGTACCGTTTTGTAAATCGTCAATCATAACTTCGCTAATATCAGAATTGACTGATTGAACTTTTACAGTTCTGCCAAACATATCAGATATTGCGATTTCTGAAGCCTCTTTAGTATCCAGATAAATGACTGAACTTGCAGGATTTGGATACACATTAAATCCAGGCTTTGATGTCAAACGATTTATAAATGAACCATTTACCTTGATATAAGCAGCTTTGGTTAATTGTCCTGAACCTTCTGTATTGGTAGCAATGAGGGTCACAGTAAAGTTATCTCCGTTAGTAAATTTGATGTTTGGAATCTTAGAAGTTGAGTCAGTTCCGTTAACATAAATAAAGTTCACTGGCGAAATTCTCCACTTCCATGACGTTGGAGTATTCGTTGACAAATCAATTAAACTAATTACCTCATCTACGATCGGATTGGTCTTTGTTGCTGTAAATTCCACTACAGGTGGAGCGGTTACACTACTTATAGCGATGTAATTACTCTTCAGAAGTGAGTCGGCACCAGAACCATTCGAAACGTATAACTTAACTGAATAAGAACCAGTCTGACTGAATGACACATATAGTATACTATCATTCAGGTCGGTGTTATTAAGCATAGTATAATTTGATGGAGTGATGGTCCACTTAAAGAAATCTGGTGAATTGGTAGATGTGCTAGTAAGGATAATGGTCTGACCTTTTGTAGCAGAGCTTGTAGAAGTGGTGAAAGAACATGCAGGGCGGGCGGTTGGACTAATGCTTCTAACCACATTATTGCCCATATCAACCACGTACAACATATTATGTTTTGCATGGTAAACAATACCAGAAATATCTTCGAATCGGGCAGTAGTGCCATCGCCATCAACATAACCCTGTTGAGAGTTACTGCCAGCGTACAGACTTAAAACATTATTATCGTAACGTTTGATACAAAGTGCTTCAGCAATAAACAATGAATTACCAATTTTACAAAGGTCTTTCGGACCGAATAAGCCAGAGGTAATTAAATCTGTTACCGCACCATTGCTTAAATCAATTTTACGAATAGCAGAATTACCGTAGTCGGCCACCAGTAAGTAGTTACCATCAACAAACACATTAAATGGCGCTGCAAATTTTGCGGCAGTACCAGTACCGTTAACGTGACCAGAGTTGCCGGCAGAACCAGCAAGAGTAGTAACATTACCACCAGATATTTTTCTTATCACATGGTTGGCGCGATCAGCTACATAGATATCGCCGTTTGGAGCAACTGCAATACCAACAGGACCATTAAATTTAGCTGAGGCATTGCTACCATTAAGGAAAGCACCATTCAACAATTTAACCCCAGCAAAAGATGTTACTTGTTGCTGAGTAGCGGTATTAATGAAACGCTCTACTTTACGAATTTGATTATTATCCAGGTCGGCAACCATCAATTCGTTGGTATTAGGATTGATAGCTAAACCAGCAGGACGGGAGAAACGGGCCTGAGAACCAGCAAAATCCTTACTATCTGCTGCACCTGGATCAGCAGGATCCAGGATATATCCAGCGGCTAAGTAGGCAGTATTGCCATTGATCCAGAAAATATTATGTTCATTTGATACATAAATTCTACCGGTTGTATCTACTTCTATGCCCATTGGGGCTGAAAACAGAACAGAATCTTTGTGATTGTTTCTGTATCCTGTGTAACTACCATTACCAGTATAACGCATACCAGCATGAGTTCTTACTGTTTGCGCCCACACATCAGCGCATAGATTGAGTGTCAATAGACAAACTAAAATATATCTCATTTTGTAATAAAAGTGTTTAAAGTGAAGTTATTGCCTGAGCAATATTTGACTCGATGGTATCGAGAACATTGGTGTAATCGCGACCTACGAATTTGTTACCGGTCATAGCCTCATATAATTCGGTATAACGATCGGTTACACTAGCAACAAACTCATCTGTCATTTCTGGCACGAGTTGACCTTCCAGACCCTGGAAACCGTTTTCCATCAACCATTCTCTGACAAACTCTTTAGAAAGTTGTTTTTGTGGTTTACCAGCTTTTTGTAATTTTTCGTAGGCATCCAGATAGAAGAAGCGACTTGAATCTGGTGTATGTACTTCATCAATTAAAGTTAATTTCTTATCATGTAAACCGAATTCATATTTGGTATCCACCAGAATTAAACCACGATCAGCAGCCATCTGAGTGCCACGTTCGAATAATTTATGAGCAGTATCAAGCATCTGATCAAGAACCTTTTTGGTACATATTTTTTGTGCCACTATGTCCTCAACACTGATGTCAACATCATGACCCTCGCTGCTTTTGGTGGCAGGTGTAATGATAGGGGTTGGAAATTTATCGTTTTCCTTTAATCCATCAGGCATTCTTACACCACAAATCATACGTTCTCCAGTTTTATAGACTCTCCAGGCATGCCCACACAAGTATCCTCTAACAACTATTTCGATTGGAATAGCTTCACAGTTGATACCGAGTGTTGCATTAGGATCTGGAACAGAAATTTTCCAATTTGGAATAATATCTTTAGTAGCATCCAGAAAAAAGGCAGCAATTTGTGTTAGAACCTCGCCTTTGTGTGGTATTGCTCTCGGAAGCACATGGTCAAATGCAGAAATTCTGTCGCAAGCTACCATGACGATATGATCATTTTTAATAGAGTATACATCTCTTACTTTACCCCTGTAAAAATTAGTCTGATCTTTAAAGAAGTAATTCGTAGCCATCAAGCCTTTTTCTACTTTCGCTGTCATTGATTGAGTCATTTTTTTTAATAAAAGAAAAGACAAAAATACAATTCTTTCGTCTCTTACAAATGATTTTTTTAATTTACTGTCTATTTTTTACTACCATCTGTTCCGGCAGTATTAGTTTCGTATGCCTTGATAATCTCTTTTACAAGTCTGTGTCTTACAACATCATCTACATTCAAAAGCACCATACTTATCCCTTTTATTTTCTCTAAAATTCGGGTAGCTTTTAACAATCCAGAGGTCTGTTTTGCTGGCAAATCTACCTGACTCAAATCGCCGGTTATAATCACCTTAGCACTTGGTCCCATTCGGGTAAGAAACATCTTTATCTGAAGATCTGTTGTGTTCTGTGCTTCATCAAGAATAACAAAACAATTATCGAGTGTTCTTCCACGCATAAATGCCAGAGGAGCCACTTCAATGGTTCTGTTTTCCAGATATTGCTTAAGTTTTTCAGCAGGAATCATATCATCCAGAGCATCATATAAGGGACGCAGATAAGGATCAATTTTCTCTTTCAAATCACCAGGTAAAAAACCCAGACTTTCTCCAGCTTCCACAGCAGGTCGGGTTAGAATAATTCTTTTAATTTCTTTATTCTTTAAAGCTTTTACAGCAACTGCTACCGCAGTATAGGTTTTACCAGTACCCGCAGGACCGAGAGCGAAGACAATATCATTCTTGGCTATTTCCTTAACAAGTTTAATTTGATTTGCCGTTCTGGCTTTGATAGGCTTTCCATTATTGCCGAACAAAATAGTATTGTTGTCAGAATCAGGAGCAGAACCAGCATTGGAATCCTGATTTGCAACAGCTTCCGGACCGAATACTTCACCTAAAAGAGAATCATTAAGTTCGCGTCCCTTTGCAATAAGCATCACAAACTGTTCAATTTTCTTTAGCAGTAAATCAACTTCACTTTCCTCTCCTATGGCCTTAATTTCATTACCTCTGGCAACTATTCTTAGCTTAGGATAATGGTGTTTAATTTTCTCCAGGTACACATTGTTTGCACCGTAAATTTCTAAAGGGTGCAAATCTTCGATTAGATAACTTTTTTCTGCCAATGCTTAATTAGGTTTTTTAAATGATTAAATAGTGGATATTTTTGCCAACGAATATACAAAAAATTTGACCTCCGTTTACCTTATATCTGATTTTCAAAATGGCTCCTATAAAATTGGACTTTTAAAATCGATATGGATGCGTATCAACCCTTCTGTAAACATTATAGACATCAGCAATGACATTCGATTAAACAACATTATCGAAGCTGGATTCATTTCTGATCAGCTGCAATTGGATAAAAACGAGAAGGCGATTGTTTTAATCAAAGTAGGTTATACTCGTGAATCGGTTGTCTATCAAAAAGAAAATACGCTTTACATAATGCCGAACAACGGCCTGATTGGTATGTTGCCTGGTAGTCTCGATTCAAGCAAAGCTTATCTTTGTATGGCCGAAGACGAAAGTAAAGTTTTAAACCTTTTCTTAAACGACCGGATTCATGAATTGACATCTGCCGGAGAAAGATTGGAAATCCGATATCAGAGACAGGCTAACATCTTAAGCGATATTGCAACTGCCGAATGCATTTACACCGACCATATAGGCAATTGCTTTTTCAATATCAAAAAAGAGCAGTTTGAGCAATTTATTGCATCCCGAAATTTTCTCATCAGAATACAACACATACCAGGTGTAGAATTTAAAAGGATTAATCAATCAATATTGGAAGCTGACCAGAGTGAAGCTATTGTGAGATTCAGCAAAAGCGGTTACCTAAAATTGCAGATAAGACAAGGTAATGCTAAACAATTATTCAGAATTAAAGAAGATACAAAAATTATTATAGAGCTGAAATGATCAACCGAATTGTAAAAATGCATTTCCGTCCGGAAGAAACAAATAATTTCCTTGATTTGTTTGAAGAAGTAAAAGACAAAATCCGTTCATTTGAAGGATGTCATGGTGTAAATTTACTCCGCGACATTAATGATTCATGCATCATGTTTACATACAGTCAGTGGGAGTCTGAAGCACATCTTAACAACTACAGAGCATCTGATTTATTTGCAGTAACATGGAGAGACACTAAGGCTAAATTTGCACATAAAGCAGAAGCCTGGAGTGTTGAACAAGTTGTGGGAAGTGCTAACAATAATTTAAAGTAATTTGTAGTTTATTAAATGTCATGAAAAAAGTTGTATTACTACTTTTGGTTCTTAACGCTGTCCTTTTGCATGCTCAAAATGTTTGTCCCGGATACCCAAAAGCTGAAAAAGCCTTTTTAGCTGGTAAACTTAAAGCAGCCGATAAGCTGATTGAAAAATGTTTATCAAATAATACCAATGCGGTAGCTTTTTTATTAAAAGCAAAAATTCAGTACGCCATTTATAAAGACAAAAGTATTTCTGCTGACTATCCAGGAGCGATGAAAGACGCCTTAAAATACGCTGAAAAAGCAATGGATGCGGTAATTTTAGTGGGCGGTGAGGGGTCTAAAACTACGTTTTTTAACAACCACGCCGAATTCTTTAACTTGTTAATTAAGCAGAACACCAAAGAAGCTTTGGATGCTTTCAATAACAAACGATATGCTAAAGCATTGCCATTGTTTAAAAAGAATCTGAGCTTCAAAATGGATACATTATCTTTAGTGTACACCGCAGACTGTTATTGGTTAATGGAACAGAAAGATGAAAGTGCACCCCTGTTTAAGCGAGCTGCAGAAATGATTTACGCAGCAGTTTTGGATAGCACTACCAAAATATATGGCTACCACAAAGAGCCTTTTAGAAAACTGTGTGAATACTATGGCAAAAAAGGCGACAAAGACTCTGCATATTTATTTGTGAAAAATGGAAGAGAAATCTTACCTGACGACCCAAAACTAAGCGAGTATACCTACTCGTTAATGCGCCATCAGCTGGACAAGATTCCACCAAGCTATGATTATCTGGCCATGGTGAAGAGTGGTTTGAAAGATTTTCCATTCGACTCGTTTTTGAATCACAGAGAAAATTCGATTTATATTTATTTATTAAACGGCATGGCCGAGTCTGGCGAACAAAGGCAATTTGATAGTTTGTTAAATATTTACGCCAATTCGAAGATTGCAAAGAAAACATTGAAGCAACTAAGTTTGGTAAAACGTTTTGACATCTTTGCAGCGCAGGAGAAACCAGAGTTTTTGAACAATATTATTCAATACTTTACAGATTTCGGACTACCAGAAGCATCTTATTCTGCCTGGGTAAGCAGATACAATTATTCCCATACCGGATTTACAGACGATCAGCGCAACAAAGAATTGTTGACCCTAATGATGGCAGAAAACAATATCCGATTGGGAAAAAACCTGTATAAATGCTTTATGCAGCGTAATTTCAAATCGGTACCATCAGCTGATTTTATTAAATCACTGACCAGTTATACCGACAGCAAAAATCTCACTCAGGTTAGCTATCGTGATATTCCTGCCCTGATTGTATTGAACGAAATGTCAGCAGGTTTTAAGAACAGAGTACCACCCTATTCTTTAAAGGTTAAAACCGAGCGCATGCGTTTAATAGATGAAGCTGCAGACAGCGGCGACTTCCAATTAGCCCGAGAAACTCACCAGATTGCGGTGGCGAAATACCCTGATCAACAGCTTAATTTAAACAAGCTTTGGAGAAAGATTGTTGAGAACGATTTCAAGCGCAACTACTTTGGTAGCAGAATAAACGCAGTCGGCAAAAAAGAGGCAGGTGTTCCGGAGTATAGCTGGAATGGTTACGCCGACTCATGCAAATGGGGTAAGATGAGTGATGAGGTTGTATTAAGAGCCGAGCAAAGAATTAACTATTTCAGACGCATGGCAGGCTTAAGCGAGATGATTGCCTTAAGCAAAGAAGACAATGAAATGTGTCAGATGGCGGTTTTGATGTGTGAAGCCAACAAGAGTATGAGTCACGAGCCCAACGACGGCTGGCGTTGTTTTATTCCGGCTGGCGCAGACGCCTTAAAGAATGCCATATTATCTAAAGATGGCAATCCAGCCATAGCTGTTACTGCCGCTATGGGACAGAACCATGCCACTGTAGGCAATCGCCGCTGGTTATTGTATCCCAATGCCGCCTTTATGGGTATAGGAACATCAAAGAGTTTTACAGCAATTAAAGCCATCGACAATTCAGCTGGCATAGACACCAACAAATACAAGCAACAGTTTGTGGCCTGGCCACCGAAGGATGCTTGTCCGAAAATGTTAGTTTTTAAAAAATGGAGTTTCTCTATCGATCAGGATATGGAAGGCGCGCTTGTCACGATGAAAGACGGCAGTGGCACAGCGGTTGAGTTGAAGCAAGAAATACCTGTAAAAGGCTATGGCATGAACACCCTGGTATGGGAGCCACAGATTAATGTGATAAGTTTGGCGGACAACAGCAGTTTTACGGTGAGTGTAGAATTGAAGAATAAGAAGACATATACTTATGTGGTGAATGTGATAGATGTGAAGTTGTAGGTTTTTTTTCTAATTCGCCTAACCCTTCCAGGGTTTAAACCCTGGAAGGGTTAGGATGATAATCAACCGTTTACACCGAAAAAAACCACCTAACACTCACAATATCAAAATATTAAAAAATGGGCTATTTTTAATACATTTTTGAACTGAATTCGACCATCAACTTTTCGCAAAACACTCAATACCAAATAAATGCCAGACATTAATGAGATAATCGACCTGCTCGAAAAGACCATTGGAAGAGATGACATAGTTGAAGACAGTGATATCGTCTTAGATCTGAAATGTTATGGCGATGACTTTCACGAACTGATGGAAGCCTATGCAGCTTTATTCAATGTGGACATGAGTCAATACCTTTGGTACTTTCACACAGAGGAGGAAGGCACCAATGGCTTAGGCGGATTCTTCTTCAAGCCTCCAAACGAGAGGGTTACACGCATCGCAGTGACACCAAAAATGTTATTGAATTTTGCTGAAGCCGGACGTTGGCACATCGAATATCCCGAGCACCATCTGCCGAAAAGACGATACGATTTCCTCTTCAACAAAATAATATTAATATTCTTCTTAGCCTTCGCTATTTTGTATTGGTGTATAAAATAAACTTTAACTTTGTGAATAGTTGCGAAAAACGCCATCAAAGTCTCTCATCAATCTACATGAATAACAAAGTCTGGCAAATATTTAAATATCTCAGCCTATTTTACACAGTGGGCTTCTGGGTGTATTTATATGTGGATGATTATTTACTGATTCAACGCAATGGTTTGAGTGTTTTCCTTTTGGCCTATTTGTGTTTGTTGTATTTGTTGTATTTCGTCTATTTTGCTTTCTATTATTGGGCCATTGTATTGATAGGAAAGTTTGCGTACAAACTATTTATTAAAAAGCATGATTCATAAATCACTAAGTATACGACAACACTTCACCAACGATTGAAAATCCAATAAAGCAATATCAATGTCTAACCTAAAAATCTTACTATGTTTGATCATCATCGCTCTTGGGGGAGCATGTCAGGAGTCATCGTCCAAATCGTCAACCACCCAAACTGCCAAAGCACAAGTGAAAGATTCAGTTCTGGTTTTGAGTATTAACCAATTGATGAAACAGGCGATGTTATGTGATTCTATGACATACACTAATGTTGTCACTAAAAATGCCTCTAATGGTGTTCTGTATTTCAAGTCGGGTCATGTTTTCCATTCAAAATACAAGCATGTTCTGTTGATTTGCAAAGAACCGGATGCCACATTCACCCTGGCGACCTATTTTGATGATGATGGAACCTGGAAACTCAAGGATCATATCACGCAACTGGATCTTAATCCGACGCAATTCAATATTAAATTTCAGGATTTCAATTTCGATAATCAGATTGATTGTTATATCCAGGTGAGCCATTCGAATGGCTATGCGATTTCAAGAGGTCATTTAATAATCATTGACCCAAACGATTATTTTCCGGTGCTTCACAAAGAAGCCAGAAATTTGGGTAATCTGAGGGTGGTAGGTCAGCACATAGAATCTGAAGAATGGGAAGGGTATGACAAAGATGCAACAACTCAAATAAAAACATACCGCTATCAATGGGTGGGAGGATTGTTGAAGCGTATATTCTAACCCTTCCAGGGTTTAAACCCTGGAAGGGTTAGGATGATAATCAACCGTTTAACCTACCAAAAAACACCTAACCGGCAGAAAATCAAAATATTAAAACGGGGCTGTTTCTAACGCATTTTTGAACTAAATTCAACCAACAAATTTTTACAACCACCTTAAAACCAGACAAATGCTTGACATTTATGAGATAATCAACTTTTTTAAAAAGCCCATTTTACATCAAAAGTGCTCGAAAAAAGTGGTATTTTATAGAAACCGCACAGTTATAGCGCCAATTCTTTAAAAAACGTTAAATGGTTAAACTTTTAATTTTGAAATAGACAGAACAATAACTCCTCGTTTGCTTTTTAACGCGTGCGCCTGTAGATTTGTATATACCATAAAGAAGAATTTTGAAATGAAAACATACTTGCTACTAATTACAGTATTATTATGCTTTAACCCATTTATTTCGTTCTCACAAGAATTACAAACGTCGGACTTTACTGTCTTGAGCTCAATACGAGACACAACGTCTATCGATCAAACAATCGCCGTCTTTAAAACCATCTATTCAAAACACCACACTAAAAAATCTTTCGATTCATTGCTTGTATCTGTCATTAATAATTCTGAAAACAGAATGAACCTTGCTATCGCTATTGGAGGTTATGGCTTAAATAAGTACTGGGACTCCACAAATTTTGACAACCCGGAACTAT
>JACCDH010106318.1_pt1 | contig 14892 bp, 12 predicted proteins | sample 7442481 | NCBI WGS metagenome assembly JACCDH01 (sample SAMN15323433, study PRJNA562643) | freshwater metagenome | isolation source: river surface water | place: USA:Blue River Watershed | collected 2017-08-15
CAATGTAGGCAGCATAAACGGCGTCGATGTATGCGCCCCAGTCGCCATCATAGTCGCTGAGACGTATCAAGTCTGGGTAGCTCATCGCGTGCCCCGAGCTCCGCCCCAGTAAAATAGATTTAGCTTCTGCTCAGATAGATAAGAGGTACTACTAAGGTCACGGGGATAGAGGCGTCCGTGCGTGGCCAGCAGGTCAATGAGTTTCAGCTTCGTAGAGCTGCCAACTTCACCGCGATTGTAATATGAAATGGCACCCAGCAGAAGGTCGCACAGTTGCATGATCTCAGATTCATGCGAACGAATTTGTTCGACTCTTCTAAGTACTTCGCACTGATGGTCCTTCAGTTTTGCACACAGATAATCGTGCAATTTTTTGGTTTTTGGGCCGCCTCTTCCGTCTTTAATGTCGAGATATATTTCGTATACGTTACTCTGATCTTCAAGAAGTCGAAGGAGGAGCATGTAATATAGCTTGTAATAGAATTCGTCATGGGACTGGTCGAATGCTCCATGATCAAGAGAGGTCTTGTCTGGCACGACAACCGCTCTGAAATGAAGTCGATCATCATCTAGGAAAAGGCGGACCAGGGCTTCGTAGAAATCCGCTTTGCCGGGCCCAACCTTCGACCATTTTGCCTCAAATCCATGGGAGGTCTGGTCGGCAGCTTTCAGTCCATGCTTACGTTTGAGTTCTCGGACTGCTTCGGAAATGGAACGGACGGCGTCGTTCGGGCACCATACCGCACCGACCAACATGACTTTATGGCCATCGTTTTCGAGGTGACATGATTCGTCACAGTAGATGTTGATATTCACGTTAGCTGTCTCGCGAGGACTGTCTGCTCTCCTTAACGAGCTTGACGGTCACCTTTAACGTAGCGGAGGTGCCGACCATTGGAAGAAGAATGCGCCGGCGGGCACGTGATTTACGGCTTAGCGACGCTCCCATCCGCTGGCGGCTGAAGATCGTAATAGGCAGTGTCGCCCGCCGACCGGGACCAGCGATACTCGACCCGCCGAAACCGCAATCTCATCAATGCAGGTGCAAGTTCAGTCTGCATATCTTCGATGTTTGCGTTGCGCACGAAGATTGGGCCAGTGAAGCGGAGAGTGCGGGCTCGCGGTCCCGCTACGCTGACGAGGATGTCCCGCCGAAAGAGCTGGGCTGCGAGCATCTCCGCGTACTGCTTGCGAAAGCTAGGGAACAGCTGTTCCTGCCTTGTCGACAAGGCGGCGGCAAACCTGGAGTGAACTGCCTTTTGCCGCGCTGTCAGCGTTAGCTGCTCCCCGTCTGACACGTAGGATCGGAGCCCATCCATCTGCGTGAGGAGTCTTCCATATTGGCTGCCGGCCGGAGGAACGTGGGGAAGGGCGCGAACCTGTGGAAGCCAATAAGTTTCAATGCGCTCCACATACACATTGGCAGGGTCTGGAATGGCTCCCTCTGTCAGTGATGCTGTTCCGGATTTGTTGCTCGCCACCCTCGTTGGGGGTGCCTTCGTACGCGGTGTCGCGAGAGCGACCGCCGACTGTTCTGCTTTCTCGATACGATCAAGGGCACGGCGCACGGGCGCAGGAACGTCGGATTGAAGGGTAAATCTACGCAGGAACTGGCGAGCACCAAGGAAGTCACCTGCCGAGGCACGCTTTTCCGCTGCTACAAGCGCCTCTCGAACATAGCCGGCCTGTTCTTGCTGAGACGGGGCCAAGGGAGTGAGGAGCAGGGGCGCAACGACGGCTACGGCCGCGAAAATCAACACTGGAACCCAAGGGGGTCGGATCATCGACCACCGCTGGCGAAGCCGGCGAAGGACCGGCGGGATCACACAAACGCCACCCGCAACGGCAAGTAGCCCATGGATTTGCTCGTTCAGCCAACCCGCATGCAGCCCCACCTTGAACGACCCGCCCACGATCATAACCAAGCCTGCGAGCCAACAAGCCAAATTCCGAAAGCGGCTTTCTGCCGAGCGTTCCGTTGCCCGGTTATTTTCTGTGGTCTCCATCGATTGTCTCCGCACCTGCGAGACAAGCGTTTCCCCTAATGCAGATAATTGCAAGGAAAAGGTCGGAAATGTCCGTTTTCCGTCCTTTTAGTCCCTGCTAGCTACCCGCTCAGCTGCTTAGACCTCCCAGGGAGGGGTCATGAGCAGTCTTAAGCAAAGGTTTGGCAGCCTCGTAGCTGCGCATAGGAAAAGGGTCGGCTGGACGCAGCGCCGCCTAGCAGAGGCTGTTGACCTAAGTGACGATACGATAGCTCGCATCGAGGTTGGTGCCAGAGGTGTCAGCTTTGGCACAATTGAGAAGCTGGCCGCAGCTCTGGGAGTCGATCCAGCCGAGCTTTTTACGACTGAGCTACCGGGCGGCGCACTGGAACGCCGAGCGGCAGGAGATTTGGCAGCGAAGATTGCCAACGTGAAGAGTGAGGACGTGCCTTGGTTGACAGGCATCGTGGAGGCAGCTCTAAAGCCCAAAAGGTGAGGTCGTGGCACCGGCAACTCACACGAAGCATGAGCGCACAGAGGCGCATCATCTTATCAAAGCGAGTTCTCGCAATGCCTTCGAGCAGCCGCTCGCGCGCAAGCTTGGAAGCGGATTGGTTTCTGAAGCGCAAGCGGCGCTTCGATCTGGGCCTTGACCAAGTGCCTAAAGGCCTCTTACCGCTTTCTCTGGGCGAGGCCTAACTAAAGCTTTATCATGGTCATCCATCAGGACATCAGTAACAGCGAGAAAATCTTGCACAGCGTTCCCGCCGCAGACGACCGCCGCATGTTCCATGCACTCGAACAACTGTCCTAACGTTTCTAGAAAGATCGGTTCTCCCTTCTTGGTTAAATACAAGCGTCTAACACGCCGATCCTTGGCATCTGAGGTTTGCTTGACCAACCCACGCTCGATCAGTTGGCCCAAAGTCTTCGTTAGAGCTTGACCGGACACACGCAGAATTGTCGTTAGCTCTCCAACCGTAATACCGGGACACTTCGCTATAAACCACATAGCGCGGTGATGGGCTAGACCTAGCTGATGGACAGCCAGCGCCCCTTCGACAAGCGCGTGAAGGCGCATTTGGACAAATAAGATTCCCTCGAGCATTTTCCAAGACGGCCCATCCGAATCAATGTTCTCCAACCGCAGCTTGATTCTCCTACTCATCGGCATTCCGGGCGGGGGACGTAGCTACTGCGACCCGTTTTCATACCTCGGTGTTGTCCATTGGCCGCTGCATAAATGATGAAATATCGGCGCGCAACCGGTGGAGCAATGCGGCGGGATTACCTTTCTGCCTTGGGGCGTCGCTGAATTCAGGGGTAAAGTGTTGTGCGATGCAGCATAACAACTCCATTGACATACCCAACTTCGTTTATATACCTCCGTGCAGGTCGGCGGTCGTACAGCTGTCAGATCATGAAGCTGAATCTTAGGAAGGAGCAGCTCGCCACCATCGGCACAAAGAGTGACTGCGCAAGTTCTGCGTTCGATCTCGAACGCATCACAAAAGTGGGGAGGAAGAAATGAATCTGATGCGTAGCTTTAGCGCGAGTGCCGTGCTTTGCGGAGTGATGCTGACGGGCACCCCTGCTGCGAGTGCCGAGGATCAGAGCGCAGTTGCCGGACAAACCGGGTCGGAACCGGATAGCGATAGCCCCTCCGCTGGCGTCGATGAGATCGTAGTGACGGCCGAGCGTCGATCCCAAAATTTGCAAGACGTTCCGATGTCTATTCAAGCGTTCAGCGCGGAAAGTCTCGCGAAGAGCGGAACGGGCTCAAATATGGATCTGCAGACGCAAACACCCGGTCTGGTGATGACCGAAAATAGCGGTTTCGGACAAATCTATATACGAGGTATCGGCAGCGACGTAATTGGAGCGGGCGTAGATAACGCCGTGGCGGTTTATATCGATGGCGTCTACCAGAGCCGTCCCGCAGGATCCACACTCGCATTTTCGGACGTCGAGCGTGTCGAAGTGCTGAAAGGACCGCAGGGAACGCTTTATGGGCGCAACGCGACCGGTGGTGCGATAAACATCATATCAAAAAGACCCAGCGAAACATTCGAAGGTGATATTCAAGCGGAGACGGGCAGTTACCGAAAAGGGCTGCTACGTGGGACGGTAAGCGGACCGCTTGGAGCCTCGGTGGCTGCTCGCGTGAGCTTTCTGGTGAACAAGAGCGACGGCTACACAAGAAACATTCTACTCAATACGCGCGGTAACGACCGAAACGAACGAGCATTTCGAGCCGCACTGGAAATAAACCCGAGCGACGCCCTACAGATCACGCTTAATGCGAGACATTACGACAGCGACACAAGCCCAATGCTGAAGTCGCTCAACACCCTTTTCAATGTCGCATATACGGCCTTTAATGCCACGCAGATCAGCGACCCTTTCACGGTTCAGCAAAATGTTCAGTCCGGCGTGGCCGCTAAGCAGACTGGAGCGGACGCGACGGTCAAATATGAGATCGGCAAGGTTTTTCTATCATCCGTGACGGCTGTGCGAAAGGAAAAGCTCAACATCAAGAACACAGATACGGACGCGACTGAGATCGATGCCTTAAACGTTGGGGGCGGAAACAGCCCGGAGAGGTCGAACTTTTTCTCCCAGGACTTTACCGCAGGCTCAAATTCTGATGGGCCAATCGAATGGACCGCGCTCGCTTCGTATATGCATCAAACGACGGACTATAATTTTGCAATCGCCGTTCCGGTGGCACGTGTTAGGACTCTCGCCGTGGGTACTCTCACGACGGACGCCTTCGGCGTCGGGGGACAGGCAAGCTATACGCTAGCCTCGGGATTGTCCCTGACAGCTGGTGTCCGGTACAGCAAAGAATCGAAAGAAAATATCGAAACCAACGCAGTAAATGGCACGGTGACAAAGGCTCAGAATGCTAAAGAAACATGGTCTGCGTGGACGCCCAGGTTTGTAGCCAAATACTCCGTCACGGACAACACGATGCTCTATGCATCTTATAGCAAAGGGTTCAAAAGCGGAGGGTATAACACACTGTCAATTGGCGAAGCGTGGCAGCCCGAACGCGTCACGAACTCCGAAGTAGGTTTCAAATCAACGCTGCTGGATGGTCGCTTACATCTAAGCGCGGATGCGTTTATATCGAAGTACGACAATCTGCAACTCCAGTTCACGAACAGAACACCTGCTGGAGCCCTCGTCGCGGTCACGACTAACGCGGCTAAGGCAACAAGCAAGGGCATCGAAGCCAATGCCGACGCCAGACCCACGGAAAACCTCTTGTTGACAGTAGGGGTTCAGTTATTGCGCGGACGGTTTGATAACTACGTCTCGACCAATCCGCTCAATCCCGCCCCGGGCGCCGTTGACCAGAAGGGTAATCCCTTGCTGCGGGCACCCAACCTCACGCTTAACTTCGCCATGCAGTACACATGGCCAGCCGCTATCGGCGCCAACGATGTAACGTTCCGCTTCGACGGGTATCATAGGTCCAGGATCTACTACACCGCGTTTGCCGATCCCATTGCGAGCGAGAAATTGAACTTCGTGGGCAACGTTCAATTGTCGTTCGCGCCTTCAGGCGACCAAGGGCTATACGGCGCGGTTTTCGTCAGAAACATAACCGACAAAGTCTATCACACCGACATATTAGCTTCGTCTTCTGCAGGTTACGTCGGATATGTCGCCCCGCCACGTACCTTCGGTGTGCAGCTCGGGTACAGATTCTAATATCTGAGCTTTTCCATAGCGCCGGCACGCGAGCCGGCGCTTCCTACGGGCGGCTAGCAGCTTTTTGAGGAAGTATAGCGAGTGCGATTCATTGAATTCTTCGACCAAGGCGTTGCCCTAAATCCGGATCGCGCCTGTTTGGTGGACGACCAAGGAGTGCTTTCCTTTAGCGACGTGCAGGAGGTCTCCCACCGCATTGCTCGCAGGATGCTTGAATGCGGCATCGGTTCACAGTGTAAAGTCGCCGTGATCAGCCAAAATTGCTCACGTGCATTCGAATGTGTCCTGGGAACGCTGAGGCTAGGCGCCGTTTGGGTCCCAGTAAACATTAGAAATGCCATCGAGGACACGATCTTCATTCTAGACAGCCTGGATGTTGAAGTGCTCTTTCTCTCTCCCGCCTATTTAGATCTTCTTTCGCCGCTTCGAGCCGAGTGTCCCAAGATAAAGACCTACATATGCATGACTTCGACCGATGCTCGTAATGTGGCGTCGCTGGATCACTGGTTAACGGGTCCATATGAACCCGTGCCGCCTGAAGTCCGATCGGTCGACACGCTCGCTGTGATACTCGGTTCCGGGGGAACGTCGGGTAGGTCGAAGGGTGTCATGCACTCTGATCTGACTTGGGAAGCATTGATCGCGAATATGCGGATCGCGATGCCGCCCAAAAAGTCGCCGGTCCACCTGTTAGTCGCGCCCATGACCCATGGAGCCGGCGTTGTTGGACTGTGTTTGCTCCCGCAAGGAGCAACGCAGGTCATCATGCCCAAGTTCGACGCGCGAAGTGTGCTCGAGAATATCGAGAAGCACCGCGTAACGCACATTTTCCTGCCTCCGACGGCCATCTATATGCTGCTCGCGGACCCAGCGATCGGGAAGTTCGATTATTCCTCGCTGCAGTATTTCATATATGCCGGCGCTCCTATGTCAGTTGAGAAGCTGAAGAAGGCCATAGAGATATTCGGACCAGTTATGGCGCAGACGTTTGGTCAGGCGGAAGCGCCGATGATTTGCACGTATCTTTCTCCCGAAGACCACATGGAAGCGCTGTCGAGCCGCCCTGAACGATTACTTAGCTGTGGTCGGTCCTCGTATCTGACGCCGACTGAAATTCTGAATAGCGAAGGCGGCATCTGCCCCGCGGGAGAGACGGGGGAAATCGCGGTGCGGGGCAGCCTTGTTATGCAAGGATATTATAACAACAGGGAAGCCACCGCAGAAGTAACAAGTGCAGATGGTTGGCATCTGACCGGCGACGTCGGTAGGAAAGACGTGGATGGATTTGTTTACATCGTAGATCGCAAGCGCGATATGATAATTAGCGGCGGGTTCAACGTTTATCCCAGTGAAATTGAGCAAGTAATTTGGAGTCACCCTGCAGTTCAGGACTGTGCCGTGCTCGGCGTTCCCGACGAAAAGTGGGGCGAGGCGGTGAAAGCTATTGTTGAATTAAAGCCCGGTGCCGGTGCGACTGGCGCTGAGATCCTGCAACTCTGCAAAACTCGGCTAGGCGGAGTCAAGTGTCCAAAGACCATCGATTTCTTGGAGAAGTTGCCTCGGACAGCTAACGGCAAGGTGTCAAAACGCGACCTTCGACAGACCTACTGGGTAGGTCATGAAAGAGCCATTTAGCTTGGTGCAGCGCCCACGCGTCACCCTCAAAAGGTGGTTTAGATGACCAATGCGTACATTGTCGGCGCGTTCACCACCCGGTTCGGGCGCGCGAGCGAAAAGACCGTTCGGGATCTAACTCGCGAGGCCTATCTCGGTGTCCTTGCGGATGCGGGTATGGAAACCGGAGCGAAGATCGAATTCGCATGGTTTGGAAACTGCATGATGGATTATTGGGGCCAGGCGATTATCCGCGGACAAGTTTGTTTTTTGCCTCTTGTCCGAGAAGGCCTCTTTCCCGAGCGGGTACCCATGATCAATGTGGAAGGGGGTTGTGCCACTGGCTCGATGGCTTTTCATGGCGCATTCAAAGATATCCTGTCGGGCCAGTCGGACCTATCCCTTGCTTTGGGCGTGGAAAAGCTCTTTGATCCCCGTCCCGGTGCGGACATCTTTCAGTGGTTCGGCGGCGGTCACTCCCCATTCGATCGCGAAGAGCTACTTGAGGAATACCACCGCGTCGCACGCAACATCGGTGTAGCGTTCACGCCTGAGCCGAACAGGACGTTGCCCATGGACACCTACGCCGTTCAGGCCGCTTATCATATGAAGCGGTATGGAACGACCCGCGAGCAAATCGCCGCCTGTGCTGCTAAAAACCACTTTCACGGCTCTCTGAATCCAAAAGCCCAATATCGCTTCACGATGTCACCCGAGGAGGTGCTGGCTGATCGACTGGTCGTAGATCCGTTTACTCGCGCAATGTGTTCGCCGCTCGGCGACGGTGCCGCGGCGATTCTTGTCTGTTCGGAACGCTATCGGAACACCCTGCCGGAACCTATCCGGGCCCGGGCGATACGAATTAGGGCAAACGTATTCACGGGCGGAAAATACCGCAATGAAGACGAACCAAGTTTAAGCCGCGTCGCAGCAGACAAAGCTTACCGCGTGGCCGGCGTGACCCCGGCGCAAATCGATGTAGCGGAAGTGCATGATGCCACGTCCTTCTGTGAAGTCTACCAAATGGAGATGCTGCGGTTTTGCGAAATAGGTGAAGGAGGCCCCTTTGTCGCTTCCGGCGCGACGAGCCTCGGCGGCCAGCTACCCGTAAATACATCCGGCGGGCTGGTTTCAAAAGGGCACCCAATTGCCGCTACAGGGCTTTCGATGCTGACCGAATTAACAACCCAACTGCGGCACGAGGCGGGAGACCGCCAAGTGGAGGGGGCGGAATTCGCATTGCAGGAGAACGGCGGCGGCGTGATCGGCCTTGAGGAGGCAGCTTGCGCTATTACCATCCTTCAGAAAGTTTGAGTTGTGTAACATCGATAATCGTTTGTCTGCAGGGGGGCCAGTCATGAGCGGAAGACTGAAAGGAAAAGTTGCTGTCGTCATGGGCTGCGGTTCGTCTGGACCGGGGCTGGGGACCGGCAAAGCCATTGCTCTCATGTTCGCGAAGGAAGGCGCCAAGATCCTGGGCTTCGACAAGAATGCAGAGGCTGCCGAGGAAACGATGGAGATTATCCGAGCGTCTGGCGGCGAGTGCAGCTCATACATTGGCGACGTTACTGTCGCATCTGACATCGCCAACGCGGTCGAAAATTGCACAGAAACATTCGGACGAATTGATATCCTCGTGAACAACATCGGAATTGGGCCGATTGGCGGTGTTGTCGATCAATCAGAAGAGGTTTGGGACGCCGTATTCGATATAAATCTGAAAAGCGTATTTCTTGCCTGCAAATACTGCATTCCGGTGATGATCAAGGGCGGTGGTGGGGCCATCGTAAATATTTCATCGCTGGCGGCGTTGCGGTGGACGGGCGTGCCTCTAATTGCCTACGCGGGGTCGAAAGCCGCAATGAATCAGATGACGAAGCACATCGCCATGCAGTATGCCGCCAACAACATACGCGCAAATGCCATCCTACCCGGGCTGCTGTATACGCCCATGATGGTAGAGACGATGAAGCGGCATTACGGAGAAGATGTGCAACAAATCCTCGATATTCGAGCTAAGATTTGCCCGGGAGGCGCCGCTGGTGATGCCAACGACATTGCCTATGCCGCTGTTTATCTTGCGTCGGACGAGGCGAAGTTCGTTACTGGTGTCGACCTTCTCGTTGACGGTGGCGTGAGTTGTCAAATTGACGCGCCAAATAAGGCATAACTGAAAGCGCTTGGTAACTTGCCAATGGACCAGGTAGTCATCAAGATAGAAACTGATGTCGCCATTACGATGCGTGATGGCGTCACGCTACGCGCGGATATATTCCGACCAGAAGGTGATGGCCCGTTTCCTACCCTCGTGATGCGTACGCCGTACGACAAACGGCGTGCGTTTGCGTATTACTTCTATGACCCCATACGTATGGCTCGAAATGGGTACGCGGTTATCTTTCAGGATTGCCGGGGTTGCTTTGCATCGGAGGGAACATTTTATCCCTGGAGACACGAGTCAAGTGACGGCTACGACACGATTGAATGGGCTGCGGCGCAAAACTGGTCCAACAAGAAAGTCGGGATGTACGGATACTCCTATCCTGGGTCAGTCCAGTGGGCCGCTGCGGAAGAACGCCCCCCACATTTGAGCGCTATTGCGCCAGGGTCCTCACCGGAGACTGTGAAGGATCTGGTCTTCCGAGGCGGCGTGTTTCAGCTACAGCTTGCGCAACTGTGGACATTAACGATCGCTGCAATGCATGGCCGGCGCCAGTCCACGCTACAGAACAGCGCGGAGCACTTAAGGCAGGTTGCTGCATCACTATCGGACTTATCTCAAGAGGCTCGTTATCTTCCTCTTAATCAGTGGCCCATAGCTGAAAATGAGTCATTAGCGTTCTATCGCGACTGGTTGCGGCACCCGGAGTGCGGCGATTACTGGCAAAAGCTGGACTTGCCTTCGTTTAGCAACATCGATCTACCAACTTACATAATAGGCGGTTGGTACGATGTCGTAACCGCAGCCGGGGTCCTCTCGACATTCACGAAGCTTGCATCAAAAGGTGGTTCCCACCGCGTTAAATTGATTATGGGCCCGTGGGGTCACGAAATGCACCTCATGCGAAAGGTAGGCGACCATGACTTCGGTCTTTCCGCCGGTGGAGACGCGGTTGATCTGATCGGTCTTCATTTGCGATGGTTTGATTACTGGCTAAAGGACATCGACAACGGCGTCGTAGACGAACCGCCGGTCCGCATTTTCGTGATGGGGGACAACCGTTGGCGTAATGAAAACGAGTGGCCCCTCGCCAGGACGCATTACACAAAGTATTTCTTTCGGAGTGACGCCTCGCCTCATGGCGCCGACGGACTCTTAACACGCGAGCCACCACTTGAGGACGAACTGGAAAGCTATACTTATGATCCGCTAGACCCCGTGCCGACGGAAGGCGGCAGCATTCTGGATATGCAGCGAGGCTTTGGACCAGTGGATCAGCGCGCGGTAGAATCCCGAGCGGATGTTCTGGTCTACTCTACTGAACCTCTCGCAGATGAAATGGAGGTGACCGGCCCTGTAAGCGTAACTCTATACGCTCAGTCGTCTGCGGTGGACACGGATTTTACAGCCAAGTTGGTCGACGTGTGGCCAAACGGTGAGGCGTACGTCGTTCTCGACGGCATTGTGAGGGCCAGGTACCGATCTTCGGACGCGAGTCCTTCATTTCTGACGCCCGACGCTGTATATGAGTATTCGATTGATCTTGCTGCCACTAGCATCGTGTTTAAAGCCGGCCATCGAGTTCGGATTGAGATCTCTAGCAGTAGCTTCCCGAAATATGATCGGAATACCAACACCGGGGCGCCGATTGGGGCCGATAATTCAACGCGACCAGCGCGGCAAACAATATTCCACAGCGCAGCCAGATCGTCTCATGTCATTCTGCCCGTCATACCGAGATGACGGCAGCGCAACAAAAAGGGTGATGCATGTTAGACGGACTGATGCAGAGAACGCCCCTGCAGATCATCGGAATTTTGAATCATGCTGCCGTTGCGCATGGTGAGCGCGAAATTGTTTCCCGCTTGGTTGACGAGCCCATTTGGCGCTATACATATGCCGAGATGTCGCGGCGCGTCGCTCAAGCGGCACATATGCTGCGTGAATTGGGGGTTCGGCCGGGCTCTCGGGTATCCTCACTGGCCTGGAACACGCACAGGCATCTCGAACTCTTTTATGCTACGCCGGGAATCGGCAGTGTACTCCATACCGCCAATCCACGCCTTTCTGACGATCAAATCGTGTACACGATTACGCATGCGGGCAGTGAAGTTTTATTCTTTGATAAAACGTTCTCGTCGATGGTAGCACGCATTCGGCCACGTCTTAGCGGCGTACGAACATTCGTTGCGCTCTCTGAGAAATGGAATTTGGAAGCCAACCTCACAGTTGCTTCCTCTTATGAGGAGCTGCTTACGCGTCAGAAAAGCTCCTACGAGTGGCCAGTCTTTGATGAAAACGCCGCCGCCTTTTTATGCTACACCTCGGGGACTACGGGTCATCCGAAGGGCGTTCTCTACAGTCATAGATCCGTTGTTTTGCACTCGCTAGCTGCAGGACTAGCCGGAGCGCTGGGGTTTTCCGCATTCGATTGTATTATGCCGTGTCAATCACTCTATCATGCGACGGCGTGGGGTTTGCCTTTTGTCGCTCCCATCAATGGCTGCAAATTAGTTTTGCCCTGTGAAAAAATGGACGGCGCAAGTTTACATGAACTTATCACCACGGAGGGCGTCACTTTTTCTGGTGGCGTACCGACCATCTGGACGACCTATCTAGCTTACTTGGAGCAATGCGGCGGAAATACCGCTAGCCTCAAACAGTTGGTGATTGGTGGTTCGGCCGTTCCTCGTGCGATGGCCGAGACGTTTCTTAGAAAGTATGGTGTAGAGGTTCGGCAGATTTGGGGCATGACCGAGACGAGCCCGCTAGGCGTTATCGCTACGCCGACGCCCAAACTAGCGGCAAAGGGCGAAAACCTTACGGAAGAGACGATCTGGACAAAGCAAGGCCGGCTGCAATTCGGTATTGAGTTGCGCGTCGTCGACGAAGAACGAAGGGATGTTCCGCGCGACGGAAAAACGCCAGGCACCTTGTTGGTGCGAGGTCCTTGGACAATCGAGCGGTATTTCGGTGATGACAAGTCAGCCGTGGATGCCGCCGGATGGTTCGACACGGGCGACATAGCGACCTTGGACGATGACGGGTTTATGCGGATTACTGATCGGCAGAAGGATGTCATCAAGTCTGGCGGAGAATGGATCAGTTCCATTGATCTTGAGAATATAGCTGTGGCCTGTCCTGGGGTTCGGATTGCGGCCGTAATTGGCGCGTATCATCCAAAATGGGAGGAGCGACCGATTTTGGTTGTTGAGCCTCACCCGGAATGTGCCGTTACAGCCGATCAGGTGCGGGAATTCCTTGAGCCGAGGATAGTGAGATGGTGGAGCCCTGACGCCATCATCATCGCGACCATTCCACTCACGGCGACAGGCAAAATCGATAAAAAGTCCTTGCGAGACAAATATAAGGGCTACTTGATCAACACGCGAAAATACGGAGCCCACTCCGAACCAAAATAGGCTGCACAACGGTACTGCAGGAATCGGGACGATATTCCCGAGTTTATGAGCGCTGTTCAATACGCTGAGCTTTTGGCCTCGGTATCAAGCCGCTTCTACGCCTCGGCCCGGGTTACGGGTTCGGTCATCATGCCTCAACGTCCGGGGCTGGGACCTTCAAACGGCTTTTGCGTCTGTGCCGTAGGCTGCATCTGCGCGTCTTTGAAAGCTTCAACTCCTCGGCGAGCTTCAAGCAAGCGGCCCACGAGCTGTCTGGACGGCCCGTTGGGGTCATCTCCTTAATCCACCATTGGCAGAGGCTGCCTGGCCGGTAATCCCCCTCGTCGGTCCGAACTGCTATCCGAAGCTGGAACAGCATTTCGCGGAAGCTGAGGTGCTGGTAACCATACTGGTTATGAAGCCGCCAGCGCAGGCGCTGACGGTTAACACCCCAGCCAAAGCTCGGTATGACGTAATAGACGTTGAAACGCGTAGAATTCTATTTTCCACCGAAGTCGAGACCGTTGGGCGCGTTGCACTGGGGGATAGTTTTTCTGGAGCAGTCAGGATTAGAAATTCGATAAGCCGGGCCACACAATCAAATATCTTGGAATTTTTAAGAAGGCTTCAAGCCGCTATTTTGTAGATGAGATATTCGGACGTCATTGAACAGGAAAAATGCAGGTGAGGTTCATTTGACCGACCCTACCGGGATGGCCATTTTCTAATCTAGAAATGGCCACAAAGGACCAATGGGATGCCGAGGAAGCACAAGCCGGATGACATCATCGGGCATCTTGCGAGCTTGGGCTGGGTCCTTCCGGCGATTTGCCTGCTACGGGTGATTATGACCCCAACAGTCCCCGAGGATCACGTATTTCAAAACCTGAGTTTGGTTGCTCGCAGTGGGGAAGGCCAGGACTGCTAGAGTTGATGGTGTGTAAGCGAGAGGGCGAGTTAGCACGCATGGTTGCACGCTCCTCAATACGCTGAACCATAGCACCAGAAGCAATCATGCACTAACAAACCGAACGGGCCACTAAGTGGGGCCGGCCCTTTCTTTTGGGTTAGGTCAGGTTGACAGATCACCGCCGATTGATGACTATCTCGCCACATTAGAGGGAGGGGCGTGGATGAGTAAGCGCATCGCAATTGCAGCAAGCTGTTTCGTCATTGTTACTGCTCCTGCTGCTGCCCGAAGTGATAATCACGCACAGAATTCAGAAGCTGTAACGCCTTCTGGCTCGGTCCCACAAAGCGGGCGTAAGGCGGGCGAAATTCCCCTGAGCGCTTTTGAGATGTTTGGGATGAGCCCAAGCGGTACCTATACTGGGGAAATTTCGGTTGCTGGCAGAAAATGCAAGTTAAAGGGCTCTGGCGTCGAGAATTGTGCCCAGATCTATGGTCCGGCAGCAATTTCCGATGTGAGACTGAAAATTTTGCTTTTCATGTTTAACAATGGGAAGCTCTTCGGTGTCTCAGGCACTGCTCCATTTACAAATTTTTCCCGCGTAGCAGAGGCTTTTGAAGCAAAATACGGGAAGCCATACAAAACAGAGAATACAGTTTGGCGAAACCGAGCCGGTGCATCGTTTGACAATGTGAAGAAAACATGGGTTTTCAGCGATGGATTACTAACGCTTGAGGCGCGCGGGAGCACGATTGATGAGATGAAGTTCCTGTTTGCATCAGTCGAAAATGCACCTCAAAAAGACCCGCCCGCCGTCAACTTCTGATTGAGATGAGGTTTCCGCCTCAGGGTCGCAGGATACTCGTGTTTCAGATGTCCGTTTGTTCCTGCGCCGTCAGGAAATGTATCCCAAACGTATCCCAGTCGATTAAAGGGATATTTCCCTAAATATATCATGATTTTATGGACGAATCTGGCGGACAGGGTGGGATTCGAACCCACGGTGAGCTTGCACCCACGGCGGTTTTCAAGACCGCTGCCTTAAACCACTCGGCCACCTGTCCATACCAGTACGAAGCCCGCTAGCGACAAAGTGCAGGA
>JACCDH011086488.1_pt1 | contig 14892 bp, 15 predicted proteins | sample 7442481 | NCBI WGS metagenome assembly JACCDH01 (sample SAMN15323433, study PRJNA562643) | freshwater metagenome | isolation source: river surface water | place: USA:Blue River Watershed | collected 2017-08-15
CCTCGACGTCAAGGCGCTGAACCCGAAGAACACCCGGAGCGCATGATCATGGCCGATATCAAATCCCTCGACGATCTGAAATCCGCCGTTGGCAACGCCCCGGCTGCGGCACCTGCCGCGATTGTGCGCGCTCCGGTGCGCGACAAGTTCGGCCGCGCCTATGCCACCGGCAAGCGCAAGAACGCCATCGCCCGCGTCTGGGTCAAGCCCGGCTCGGGCAAGGTCGTGGTCAACGGCAAGGACATGGCGGCCTATTTTGCCCGTCCGGTGCTGCAGATGATCCTCAAGCAGCCCTTCACGGTTGCCAATGTGGAAGGCCAGTTCGACGTCTACGCCACCGTGGTTGGCGGTGGTCTGTCGGGCCAGGCCGGTGCGGTCAAGCACGGCATCTCCAAGGCGCTGCAGCTTTACACGCCCGAACTGCGCGGCGCGCTGAAAGCCGCCGGCTTCCTGACCCGCGACAGCCGCGTGGTGGAACGCAAGAAATACGGTAAGCCGAAGGCCCGCCGTTCGTTCCAGTTCTCCAAGCGCTAAGCTTTTCGATACAATGCAAGACACGCGGTCCTTCCGGGCCGCGTGTTTTCTTTTTTCGTCAGGGCAGGGGCAAAGGGCAGGGGTGGGATCAGCCCTCCCAAAAGGGTTTGGCCGCTTCGTGCTGGGCCTGCGCCTTGTCAATCCCGATGTCACGAAGTAGGTGATTATCCAGCCTTCCCAGTGCCTTGCGGGTCTTCATGCGCAATTCCCATTGCCCCATCAGCAGGGCTGCCGCCATCAGAAGCCGCGACAACGGCATACCGGATAGCGCGGCCGCGGTGGCAAGCTCTTTTGCTTGAACCTGCAGGTGGGGCATGACGAAACCTTTCGGAAAACGGTGGTTTTGTATTGTGACGCAGTTCACGCTTGCGTATTGATGGGATACAATTTGGGCGCCCAACCGGCCAGAGGAGTTTTGCCATGGATACAATTTGGTCAAAGCTGAGCGCCGAGGGCGATGGCCCGAAGTATCTCAACCTCAGCCGGGCCCTGCGCGATGGCGTGCGCGACGGAACCTACCCCGAGGGCGCGCAGGTGCCCACGGTCCGCGATCTGGCCTGGGCCTTGAAGATCACGCCCGGCACTGTGGCTCGCGCCTATCAGATCCTGACGCAGGAAGGGATTTTGGCAGCTACGGTGGGGCGGGGCACCTTTGTTGCGGCACGCAGCGCCCGCTTGGGGCCGACCCAACCGCTTTACACCGAACTTGATCCCGGCGTCCTTCAGGGCCGGGTTGACCTTCGCTCACCGCAATTGCCGGATGTGGGGCAGGGCGCGGCGATTTCCGCAGCACTTCAACGCATGGCGCGCAGTGTCGGCACGGATTGGCTGACCTATCCGCGCCAGAATGCCGAAGGGGCCTTGCGTCAGGCGGTCTGCGACTGGCTTGTAGCTCGTGGCCTGGGGCCACATGGGCCTGACGATGTGATGCTTGCCCACGGCGGGCAGAATGCGGTCAATCTGGTGCTGGCCTGTTGTCTGCGGGGCGATCGTCCAGTGGTGCTGACCGAGGACCTTTCCTTTCCGGGCTTTCGCTATGCCGCCCGTTTGGCGCGGGCCGAGGTGGTGGGGGTTGAGATGGACGACGAAGGGGTGATGCCCGATGCGCTCGAGGCGGCCTGTCGCCGTTACGGCCCGCAGGTCTTGTGCCTGACACCAGATGCCCAGAACCCCACCACGGCCCGCATGGGTGCGGCGCGACGCGCTGAAATCATCGACATTGCAAGGCGTTATGATCTGCAGATCATCGAGGACGATTGCTATGCGCCGGCCAGCCTTGATCTGCCCACGCTGCATGCCATGGCCCCCGAACGGGTGTGGTATGTGGGGTCAATTTCCAAGTCGGTCAGCGCAGCCTTGCGTTTTGGCTATGCGATCTGCCCCACGGGGCGGGGCCCGTCGGGGCGGCTTGCGGCGCAGTATGAGTTCTTTGCGCTGTCCCAGCCGGTTCATGGGTTGATGCTGGACCTGTTGCAGTCGGGCGCTGCGGCTGAGATCCGGCAGCGGGCGCAGCGCGAATTGTCCGAGCGACTTGATCTTGTGGTGCGCCGGCTGAGCCGGTTTGATCTGGCATGGCAGCCGGGCATGCCCTTTGCCTGGTTGCGCCTGCCGCAGGGCTGGCGGGCATCAAGTTTCACCCGCATGGCCGAGGATGCCGGAGTGCTGGTGCGCCCGTCGGATCAGTTCGCCATGGTGCATGGCCGCGCGCCGAATGCGGTGCGGCTGGCCGTGGTGGGCGACATTCCGCGCGCCCAGCTGGAACAGGCCCTTGCCGCTTTGGCCGATCTTTTGCCCCGGCCGCCAAGCGAGATTGCCGTTTGAAAGGCGGCCTGTCCGGTTTTCATGGCCGACGGTCCGCTTTGTGGCGAAACAATGGCGAATTGCGGCGCGACTTTGCCACAATCTGGGCGCGGGTTGCCATATTGTTGCAATCTTGCTGCGCTTTTGCCGTGAGAAAGCGGACCGCCCCACTGTCTCTGTTGACCGAAGCACCTGAAAACCTGCAAGATTCTGCTCAAAGCAGACAAAATGAGAAGGCCCGAAAAATGGGACTCCAAACCACCTTTCACGCCCCGAACGGGGGCGCAGATTTTCTTGGCTGGCGCAAGGGGCGCAATGGCGCGACCGAAATCGTCTATGACGATGGCGTCACCCGCCGCATGGTCTGGCGCGTGGCCGATGCCGGAAACGAGGCCCGAATCGTCGAGGCGCTGCGGGTTTCCGTGGCCAGCTTGCGTGTCGTGCCGACGCTTTACGACGAGCTGAAGAAACGGGCGATCGCGATCGAGCGGGTCTGATTTCGCGCAGGTGCCGCGGCCGCCCCTGCCGGGCTGCTGGCGTTTCTTGCGATTTTCTCGGTCTAAGCCGTTGAAACTTCAAGCCGGACCTTGTGTCCGGCTTGAAGCATGTTGCTCTGCGCCCTAGTATCCCGTGAAATCCCTTGCCCGGCGTTGCGCCTTGCGCATAGGATTTGATCAAATAACAGGACGGCGTGCCAACAGGGGGCATGATGGACAATAACGGTTTACTGGCCCGGATCCGCCGATCCGAGGGAGCCAGCGGTTTGGCGATCATCTCGCCCTCGGCGATTTATGTGATCCTCCTCTTGGCGGCGCCTTTGGCGACGGTCTTGCTGTTTTCGGTGCTGACATCGGAACGGGGGCAGATCGTCTGGGATTTCTCGCTGGCGAATTACGAGACGGTGTTCAGCCATCCCGTTTACAAGGCGATCATGCTGCGGTCCTTGACCGTTTCGATGCTTGTGACGCTGGCCACGGTGCTTTTGGCCTATCCCTTGGCCTATTACATCTCGTTCCATGTGCCGGCGCATCGCAAGTCGATGTGGCTGTTTCTGGTCACTCTGCCATTCTGGACCAGCTATATCATCCGCGTGTCGCTGTGGCGGGTAATCCTTGGCTATAACGGGGTGATCGACTCGGCGCTGATGGATCTGGGGCTGATCGGTGAGCCGTTGAACATCCTGTCCAATGGCGTCGCCTCGATCGTCATCACCTTGGCCCATGCCTATGCGCCTTTCGCCATTCTGCCGATCTTTGTGGCTCTGGAGAAAGTGGACCGCTCGCTGCTTGAGGCGGGGCAGGATCTGGGCGAATCCAAGCTGCGCACCTTCTGGCGCGTGACCTTGCCCCTGTCGATGCCGGGGGTGATTGCGGCGGTGCTGATCGTCTTTATCCCGACGGTGGGCGATTATGTGACGCCCGAACTGATTGGCGGCGGCAAGGTGCCGATGATTGCCAACATGATCGAAAGCCAGCTTCTGAAGCAGCGCGATCAGGCGCTGGGTTCGGCACTCTCGGTCACGGTGATGATGATCGTGGCGGTGGTCTCGATCATCTTCCTGCTCTTGAACCGGCGCTTCCTGAGGGGGCAGAAATGAAATCTCCATCGCTGCGCGTCTATGCCATCGCCTATCTGCTGTTCCTTTATGCGCCGATCATCTTGCTGCCGATCTTTGCCTTCAATGACAGCAAGGTGGTGCAGTTTCCGCTGAAGGGCTTCACGTTCGAATGGTTCCGCGAGATGACCGAGGATGCGCAATTGGGCATCGCGGTGAAGAACAGCCTGATCATCGCGTTTTCATCGGCCACCCTGGCAACCACGCTGGGCATCTTTGCCGCCCGCGCCTCGACCCGGTTCAGCTTCCCCGCCAAGGGGCCGATCATCGGTCTGATCATGCTGCCCATGGTGCTGCCCGAGATCATCGTGGCGATGTCGCTGCTGATCGTGCTGCTGTCCATGGGGGTGCAGCTGTCGCTGTTGACCATCATCATGGGGCATGTGTTGATCTGCACACCCTTTGCGGTAGCGATCCTGTCCTCGGCCTTCCAGTCGCTGGACAAAAGCCTGGAAGAGGCGGCCTATGACCTGGGCGAGACACCGTTTTCGACCTTCCGGCTGATCATCCTTCCCTTGGTCCTGCCGGGCATCATCTCGTCTTTCCTGATCTGTTTCACCATCTCGATCGACGAATTCATCATTTCGAACTTCCTTGGAAGCGGCGAGGCGGTGCTGTCGGTCTACATCTTTGGCCAGTTCCGCTTTCCGGCCAAGGTGCCCTCGATGCTCGCCCTGGGAACCATACTGGTTCTGTTGTCGATCATTCTTCTGACCATTGCTGAATATTTCCGCCGCCGTGGCATCGCCCGGACCGGTGGCAAGGATACCGGAGGCTTCCTGTGACGTTCTCGGCTGACAAACCCACGATGATCGAATTCAAGGACGTCCATAAGTATTATGGCGATTACCACGCCCTGCGCGGGATCAACGGCACCATCAAGGCAGGCGAGTTCTTCTCGCTTCTTGGGCCTTCGGGCTGTGGCAAGACCACGCTGTTGCGGACGATTGCAGGGTTTGAGGGCATATCCTCGGGGGCGGTTCTGATCGACGGCAAGTCGATGGAAGGGGTTCCCGCAAACGAACGCCCGACCAATATGGTGTTCCAGTCCTATGCGATTTTCCCGCATATGTCGGTGGCCGAAAACGTGGGCTTTGGCCTGCGCAAGGATCCGCGCTCCAAGGCGGAAAAGGCCAAGGCGGTGGAAGAAGCTTTGGAAATGGTCGGCCTCAAGGGCTATGGCAACCGCGCGGCCCATGCGCTTTCGGGCGGGCAGCGCCAGCGGGTTGCGTTGGCGCGGGCGCTGATCCTGAAGCCCAAGGTTCTTTTGCTGGATGAACCGCTGAGCGCGCTCGACAAGAAGATGCGTGAGCATATGCAGGTCGAGCTGATCAAACTTCAGCGCCAGGTTGGGATCACTTTCATTCTGGTGACCCACGATCAGGAAGAAGCGCTTGTGATGTCCGACCGGATCGCGGTCATGTTCGAGGGCGAGATCGCCCAGCTGGCCGACCCAGAGACGCTGTACAGACGTCCAATGTCCAAGAAGGTGGCCGACTTCATCGGCACCATGAATTTCATCCCTGCCACCGTGCTTTCCGATGCCGGCGGCAAGGTCGAGGTGGATGCAAAGGGCTTGGGTAAGGTCACGCTTGATGCGGAAACCCAGCCTCCGGTGCGCGGCGAAAGCCCCGTCGTGGGCCTGCGCCCCGAGACGTTGACACTGCTTTATGACGATCAAAAAGCCACCGACCGCGAAACGGAAGGGGTCATCGACGAGGTGATCTATTTCGGCGACATGACCTATTACGACGTCTATCTGGGCGGCACCGATGTGGAAGTGCGCCTGTCGATGCGCAATGTGCCGGGGCGGCCGGTTCTGGATGTGGGCACCAAGGTGCGGGTGGCCTGGAGCCCTTCGGCGCTCGTCCTGTTCCGCTAAGGGCGCTTGTCGCAAGGCAGTGGGGCAGGGGCTGCCGGCTAGCGGTCCGGCGACAAGAGCCCCAAGCCGCGCAAGTAGATGCCGATCCCGGTTTCCAGCAGATCCTCGGGCGAAAAGGGGCTTTTGTTCATGCCGCGCATGAAAAGCTCCACAACGCCGTGGCTCATCGCCCAGACATGGGCAGAGAACATCGCGGCTGGCGGGCGGCGATCTTCGGGCAGTTGCGCCGCAAGACCGGCGGCGGCCATGTCCTGAACCGCCTTGGCGCGCAGGGCCACTTCGGCCACTTGCGGATGAGCGCCGAGGTTCAACCCGCTTTCAAACATCGCCATGTAATGACCCGGATACTTGCGGGCAAAGGCAAGATAGGCGCGTCCTGTCGCCTCGAAGGCGGCAAGCGGGCTGGGCTTGCCGCCGGAATAGGCGAATTCCATCAGGGCAGCAAAGATGTCGAACCCCTGCCGCGCCACCTCGGCGATCAGATCCTCACGCCCGGCGAAATGGCGATAGACGGCGGCGGGGGTGACATCGGCGGTCTTTGCCGCTTCTGACAGGGTAAAACCGTTCGGCCCCTGCGCCGCGATCAGCTCAAGCGCCGCATCGACCAGCGCCTGGCGCAGGTTGCCGTGATGGTAGCCTTTTTTCACCGTTTGCGCAGCCCGGTTCCGCCGCAGATCTTGGGGTCAATCTCACCGATCTTTCCCATGTCGCGGCCTTTGTAGCCAACTGCCCGCAGCACCGTCTGCACCGCAGCAATGCGCGCGCGTTTCTTGTCGTCCGACAGGATCACCGTCCAGGGCGCAAACTTGAAGTCGCTGCGTGCCATCGTGTCGTCAATCGCCTCGCAATAGGCGTCCCATTTGCCCAAGCCGTCGATGTCGATCTGGCTGAGCTTCCATTGCTTGAGCGGATCCTGCTCGCGGTCAAGGAACCGTTTGAGCTGTTCGGCCCGGCCCACCTCAAGCCAGATCTTCACAAGGATGATACCCTCATCCACGATCATCCGTTCAAATTCAGGAAGTTGCCGGAAGAACTTCTCACGTTGCTCTGGTGTGCAAAAGCCGAAAACATGTTCGATCATGGCCCGATTGTACCAGGACCGGTCCAGGATCGCCATTTCCCCCTTGGCGGGCAGCCAATCGACATAGCGCTGGAAATACCATTGCGCGGCCTCGCGCTCGGTCGGTTTCGAGAGCGCAACGACGTGGGCAAAGCGCGGGTTCAGGTTTTCGCGCATCACGCCAATCGTGCCGCCCTTGCCAGCGGCATCGCGCCCCTCGAACACCACCACCACGCGGTCACCGCTGGCCTTGAGCCCGGCCTGCATCTTCACGAGTTCGATCTGCAGGGCCTCCATATGGGCATCATAGGCCTTGCCCTTCATCTCTTCGCGATAGGGGTAATCGGGGTTCAGAATGTCGTCCTTGTCGGCCGAGGCGATGGCCTTGCGCAGGCTTTCTGGGGCGGTTTCGTTGAAGAACCGGCTGATCGCACCATTAAAGGGCAGGTCCATTCGTCACTCCTTCACTTACCTATATCATTGAGATCAAAGGGCGTTCCTTGGTAAATTTCATTCACCCAATTGCCGTAAAGCAGGTGGGCATGGCTGCGCCACCGGTTTTTCGGCGGGTTGGCAGGGTTGTCGTCGGGATAATAGTTCTGCGGCACATTGATCGGGGTGCCGGCCGCGATATCGCGGTCATATTCCTGTTTCAGCGTGTCGCTGTCATATTCGAAGTGGTTGAAGATATAGAGCGCGCGGTGGCAGGGGTCTTCAACCAGGCAAGGCCCGACCTCGGCGCTGCCCAGAAGGGTGCGCAGACCGGGGGCGCCATCAATCTCGGGCTGACGCACCTCGGTCCAGCGGCTGACCGGGATCACGAAATCATCCGAAAAACCGCGTAGATAGGGCGAGGTGGGGTTCAGGTTCTGGTGACGGAAACAGCCAAAGGCCTTGGCGTCCAGCATGTGTTTCTTCACGCCATGGAAATGATAGATCATCGCCATGCCGCCCCAGCAGACGCCAAAGGTCGAATGGACATGGGTCTGCGTCCAGTCCATGACCCGGCGCAACTCGTCCCAATAGGTCACCTCTTCGAAGGGCAGGTGTTCGATGGGCGCACCGGTGATGATGAGGCCGTCAAACTTTTCGCCCGATGCCTCAACCTCGGCAAAGGGGCGGTAGAAGGTTTCCATGTGTTCGGCGGCGGTGTTGCGGGTCTGGTGCTCGCTCATCCGGATCAGATGGAAGTCAATCTGCAAGGGCGTGGCGCCAATCAGCCGCGCAAACTGGTTCTCGGTCTGGATCTTTTTTGGCATCAGGTTCAACAGCCCAATGCGCAGCGGGCGAATGTCCTGCTGCGCGGCCCGGTCCGGCGTCATGACCATGACGCCTTCGTTCTTCAGAACGTCAAAGGCGGGCAGGGTGGCGGGCAGGGTGATGGGCATGGGAAAACCTTGGGAGATTACAGAAAGTTAGGTTTCTGAGGACCGGCGATCAAGGGCGCGGGCGATGAGCGCGTCAAAGGCCGCAGGGCTTTGCGTGGCCGCCACCTCTTCGGCTGTGACCGTCACGCCCCACCGCGCCATCGCAGCATAGCGGGGCTGACGGCTTTGCAAGAGCCGGGCATAGCCAAAGCGCAGGAAAGCATCCGGATCGGCGGTATCTGGCGTCAGACCGGTTTCGGCCAGATAGTCGTTCCACACGGTCAAAAGGAATTCGGGCCGATAATACATCGGCTTTGGCGCACGATCAAAGCGACGGCAAAGCTCGTCGCGATGGGCGTCTGATCCCTGGATCCAGACCGGCAGCAGATGGGCCGAAACCTCGGCCATCACTGGATCGGCGGGGTTCTCGGCATCGACCACCTCGCAGATCGAGCCGGAGGTGTCGCAGACAAAATGAGTGTATCCATACAAATCCAGCGCGCGGTCGATAAAGCGCGTGGTGTCCAGCATCGCCGACACCTCGGCCTGGGCATGCTGGGCCTGACGACGCTGATACTCGGCAAAAGGCAGCCCGCCCTTGGCCGGATCGCCGGGCTTGCCAAGATAGGTCGACAGCGGCGCCAGGTTGTCGAAGGTGATGTTGGAGGTGATATAGACCGAATCCGACATCAACAACTCGCGCAAGAGCGGAACCTTCATGGCCTCGCGCTTGAAGTTGTCCGAGATGTATTCGCCCATATAGCGCGTGCCGATCCGGTAATCGACCGAGTAGTGAAACCAGTTTCCCGCCCCGCGCAGCATGTTGGACAGCGTGGTCTTGCCAAGCCCCGACATGCCAAACAGCATCACCCGCTTGTGCGGGGCGCGCAGGAACGCGGGTCCATCGGGGTAAAGCATCATCGGGTCTCCCTTGGGCCTTGTGCCCTGGCTGGCAGGGTCTTTGTCACGCAGGCTTGGCCTTTGGCGGTCTTGTTACAGGGGCTTTGTGCCAAGTTCACGCGGAAATTCGCTTTTCGCGCAACTCGGCCCGGATGCTGATCCAGATACCCAGAAAGATCACCGCGCCGCCCCCCAGCACAAAAGGATCGATTGCCTCGCCATAGGCCAGCGCACCGACAACGGCGATCAGGGGCAGGCGGACGAAATCTATGGGCATCACAAAGCTGGCCGGGGCCAGTGTCAGTGCGGTGGTCAGGGACAGATGGGCCAGCACGCCGCAGATGCCGATCAGCACGAGCCAGGGCAGGGTCTGGGCGGTGGGCCAGGCGACCTGCCCGTCATGACCTGCCGCCAGAAGGCCAAAGATCGCTTGAAAGGCCGTGAGCCAGAACAGGATGGTAATGATCGCCTCGCCCCGCGTCAGACGCTTGGTCAGGATCGAGGTGGCCGCAAATCCCAGCGCGCTTCCTGCGGCGGCCAGGACGCCGGGGCTGAGGTTGGTCAGATCCGGGCGCGCCACAATGAGAATACCGGCAAAGCCAAGCCCGGCTGCGAAAACCTTGGCCCGCGTCAGCCGCTCTCCCAGAAACAGCGGGGACAACAGGATCACCCAGATCGGCGAGGTGAATTCAAGGGCAAAGACCTGGGCCAGCGGGATCACCGTCAGGGACCAGAACCACAGATTCTGCGCCGTGAAATGCACAAGGTTGCGCCAGAAATGCCCGGAAAGCCGCTGTGTGGAGATGCGCGCGAGCTGGCCGCTGAGCAAGCCGAAGCCAAGGACCAGCAGCAGCCCGATGATCGAGCGCGCGGCCATGATTTCGAAACTGTCATGGGTCTGGCTGATCTCGCGTGCGGCAATCGCCATGGCGGTAAAGGAAAAGATCGCGCCTGACATCCACAGCGCGGCCTTGATCGGCGGGGTCATGGGCGGCTCCGAAAGGCGGGGGCGTTTGCAGGCATCTCAATATCCCGCAGTCAGGCCGAAATCGAGCATGACGGCCGCGCCGGTTATGCCCGCAGCGGCCGGCGACAGCAGAAAGGCCACGTTCTGTGCCACCTCATCAGGTGTCAGGAACCGCGCCTCGGTGCCTTGCGGGTAATGTGCCAGAAGCCGCGCGAAATAGGCGGCCGGATCGCCGCCGCCATAGGTTGCCGCCTGATGGTCAAGCATGGGTGAGGCGATATCGGAAGGGCACAAGGCATTGACACGAATGCCTTTCGGCGCAAGTTCGCGCGCCAGCGCCCGCGTCAGGGTGGTGACCCCGCCTTTCGAGGCGCAATAGATGGCAGCGCCCGCATTCCCCACGACACCGGCATCGGACGAGAGGTTGACGATGGCCCCGCGCGTCGCCTCGAGCGCGGGTATGGCGCGGGAGCACAGAAAGAAAGTGGCCTTAAGGTTCACATCGATGCAGGCCGCCCAATCGGCCTCGTCAGCCTTGGCGCTTTCGCCCTCAACCCAGACGCCTGCCGCATTGACCAACCCATCCAGCCTGCCAAGCGCTGCCCTGGCGCGGGTAACGATTTCCTCACAGGTGGACACTTGGGTCAGATCGCCCAAAAGGGCGACGGCGCCCGTGGCCCTTGCGCAGGCTTCAAGGGCGGATTCGTTGACATCGGTGATGGCCAGCCGTGCGCCAAGCCGGGCCAGGAGCCGCGCCGTTGCGCCGCCCACCCCGCCACCGGCGCCGGTCACGAGAAAGGCCTTGCCGGCAAAAAGGTCAGGGGCAAAGATCATGAAGACCATCCTTTCCGCCCATCTGGCGCGAGCGGCGCGGCTTTGTCCAGCCCGGTCAGCCGCCAGCAGGGCCAGCTGTTGAGAATGCCTTGCTCCTGCGCTAGCTGTCACGCACCATAGCCGGAGGTCCCAGATGACAGCGCGCCACCCTGACCATGCCGTTGACCCGCAGTTTCCCAACCGCTGGTCGCCCCGCAGCTTTGCCAGCGAGAGCTTGACCGAGGCGCAGGTGATGCAGCTTCTGGAAGCCGCCCGCTGGGCGCCCTCGGCATCGAACCATCAGCCTTGGCGCTTTGCCTGGGGCCTGCGGGGGGACCCGGCCTTTGCGGCCATTCATGATGGGTTGATGGGGTTCAACACGGTCTGGGCGGGCCGGGCGGCGGCGCTGATTGTCATTGCCTCGAAACCCCATGTCGAAAAGGAGGGGCAGGCAGCACCCAACCCCTGGCACGCCTTTGATGCAGGGGCGGCCTGGATGAGCCTTGCCTTGCAGGCGCAGGCGATGGGGCTTGTCGCCCATGCCATGGGCGGGTTTGAGGCAGACAAGCTGGCCCCGGCGCTTGGGTTGCCCGAGGGACATGTGATCCATGCGGTTGTCGCGGTGGGCCGGCAGGGCAATATCACCGATCTGCCGGAAAAGCTGCAAGAACGCGAGAAACCCAGCCCCCGCCGCCCGGTGGCGGAACTTGCGGGCCATGGGAAATTCCCCGGATAACGCCTCGTCGACTTCGTCGCTCGTCGTGTGTCCCAATGAGAAGACGAAGTCGCCCGAGGAGGAAATGAAAAGGCCCGCAGCGTTGCGGGGCTTTTGTCATTCCAACTCGATCGTGCCCGGTGGCTTTGACGTGCAGTCGTAGAACACGCGGTTCACGCCCTTCACCTCATTGATGATCCGGGTCGCGGTTTCCGACAGGAAGTCATGGGTGAACGGATAGTAATCCGCCGTCATCCCATCGACGCTGGTCACCGCTCGCAGGGCAAGGGCATAATCATAGGTCCGCCCGTCGCCCATGACACCGACGGTCCGCATCGGCAAAATCGCGGCGAAGGCCTGCCAGATTTCGTCATAAAGACCATGCTTGCGGATCTGGTCGATATAGACCGCATCGGCCCGCCGCAGGATGTCGAGTTTCTCGGCGGTGATCTCGCCGGGGCAGCGGATCGCGAGCCCTGGACCGGGAAAGGGGTGGCGGCCGATGAAGCTGTCGGGCAGGCCAAGCTCGCGGCCAAGCGCGCGGACCTCGTCCTTGAAGAGCTCGCGCAGCGGTTCGACAAGCTTGAGCCCCATCTTTTCGGGCAGACCACCGACGTTGTGGTGCGACTTGATGGTGACCGAGGGACCGCCCGAGAAGGAAACGCTTTCGATCACATCGGGGTAAAGCGTGCCTTGGGCCAGAAACTCGGCGCCCTCGATCTGGTTGGCGTACTTCTGGAACACCTCGATGAAGAGCCGCCCGATGGTCTTGCGCTTCACTTCGGGGTCAGAGACGCCTTCAAGCTGGCCAAGGAAAAGCTCGGACTCATCGGCGTGGATCAGGTTCAGGTTATAGTTCTCGCGGAACATGCGGACGACCTGCTCCGCCTCACCCAGCCGCAGAAGCCCGTGGTCGACGAAAACGCAGGTGAGCTGGTCACCGATGGCCTCGTGCAGAAGTATTCCGGTGACGGAACTGTCCACGCCGCCGGAAAGCGCGCAGATCACCTTTTTATCGCCCACTTGGGCGCGGATCTTGGCAATCATCTCTTCGCGGTAGGCGCCCATCGTCCAGTCGCCGGTGAACCCTGCAAGCCGCACGAAGTTTTCGTAAAGATTGGCGCCTTTTGGCGTGTGGTGCACCTCGGGGTGGAACTGAACGGCGTAGAAATTGCGTGAGACATCGGCCGTGATGGCAAAGGGCGCATTGGGCGAGGTGCCATAGACCTGAAAACCGGGGGCGATCTTCGACACATGGTCGCCGTGCGACATCCAGACCTGTTCGTCCCCCTCCTCGAACCAGCCCGCCAGAAGCGGGCAGGTCTCGTCGGTTTTCGTCACAAACGCCTTGCCGAATTCGGCCGTGCCGTGGCCCCCTTCGACATGGCCGCCAAGGCAATGCATCATGACCTGCTGGCCATAGCAGATGCCGAGGATCGGCACGCCCATGTCAAAGACGCCCTTCGGCGGCATCGGCGCGCCGTCCCAGTAGACCGAAGCCGGGCCGCCCGAAAAGATCACGGCCTTGGGCCCAAAGGCCCGAAGGAAGGCATCATCCACGCGGTTATAGGGGTGGATTTCGCAATAGACGTTCAATTCGCGCAGGCGGCGCGCAATCAGCTGCGTCACCTGAGAGCCGAAGTCGATGATGAGAAGGCGGTCATGCTGGGTCATGGCTTCGCCTAGCTTTCTATGAAGGGAATCGCAAGAGGCTGGCCCCGGGGGTTTTCCACCCCCGGACCCCCGGAGGATATTTGGGCCACATTGAAGGCTGGGGCAGGATCGGCGTTTCGTCGCTTTTGACGGAAGGTGGTGTCGCTTTTGGCAGTCATTCGCCGCTTTTCCGGTGCGGAAAACCACAAGCGCGGCGCATAAGGGGCCAAACAGCTTTCGGAGGCTTTTCAATGAGCGATGTTGCAGCAGGGCGTCGGGCCCGCGGTGGTGGTGGGTCGGCCCGCAGGGCGGAACGGACGGCCGTGTCTTTCGAGACGGCAAAATTCATTCAGCGCAATATCCCGAACTTCGAGATCCTGAACGAAGAGGCGTTGCAGATCATCGAATGGAACGCCGAAACCGTTCTGGAAGAGATCGGCGTCAACTTTGTGGAGAATGAAGGCGCTTTGCAGCGTTGGCGCGAAGCCGGGGCCGATGTGCGGGGCGAGCGGGTGCATATCCCCCGTGGTTTGGCCCGCAAACTGATCTCCACAGCGCCCAAGAGTTTTACCCAGCACGCCCGTAACCCCGAACGCAATGTCGAGATCGGCGGGCGCAATCTGGTTCTTGCGCCGGTCTACGGACCTCCCTTCGTGCATGATGCCAAGGGTGGCCGCCGCTATGCCACGATCGAAGATTTCCGCAATTTCGTGAAGCTGGGCTATATGTCCAAATGGCTGCACCATTCGGGCGGCACGGTCTGTGAACCGACCGATATTCCGGTGAACAAGCGCCATCTCGACATGCTTTTGGCCCATATGACCTTGTCGGACAAGCCGTTTATGGGGTCGGTGACCGAGCCCAGCCGGGCGGCGGATTCGGTGGAGATGGCGAAGATCCTGTTCGGCAGCGATTTCGTTGACCAGAACACGGTGATGACCAGCCTTATCAACATCAACAGCCCGATGACTTTTGACGGCATCATGATGGGGGCCTTGGAAGTTTACGCTCAGGCCAATCAGGCCGCCATCGTCTCGCCCTTTATCGTCGGCGGTGCCATGGCGCCGGTGACCGTGGCGGGCACGCTGACGCAGGTCTTGGCCGAGGTTCTTGCAGGCGTGGCCTATAGCCAGCTGATCCGCAAGGGCGCGCCGGTGATCGCCGGGGCTTTCGTGACCTCGATCGACATGAACTCGGGCGCGCCGACCTTTGGCACGCCGGAGGCGAGCCACATCACCTATGGGGTGGGCCAATTGGTGCGCCGTCTGGGTCTGCCTTACCGGTCTGCGGGCGGGTTCTGCGGATCGAAACTGCCGGATGCGCAGGCGGGCTATGAATCGGCCAACAGTCTGAACATGGGCCTGTTGTCGGGCGTGAACTTCATGCTGCACGCCTGCGGCTGGATGGAGGGTGGTCTGGTCTCGTCTTACGAGAAATTCGTGATGGACGCCGATCAGTTGGGCACGCTGCATCACCTGGCGCAGGGCATTGCGGTGGACGAGAACGGCCAGGGCATGGACGCGATCCGCGAAGTGGGTCCGGGCGGCCATTTCCTGGGCTGCGAGCATACCCAAGCCAATTTCAAG
>JACCDH010745965.1_pt1 | contig 14891 bp, 12 predicted proteins | sample 7442481 | NCBI WGS metagenome assembly JACCDH01 (sample SAMN15323433, study PRJNA562643) | freshwater metagenome | isolation source: river surface water | place: USA:Blue River Watershed | collected 2017-08-15
ATGCGCTTCGAAGGCAATCGCGAGTGGAACTGGCAATTGCGCAAGCTGGGCGAGCGCCAGTTGCTGGCCGCCGGCGAATTCGCACGCCAGAGCGAAGTGCTCGACCGTATGGTGACCACGGCCGACCGCGCAAAGAGCGAGATCGACCTCAGCCAGCGCTATCCGACGCCGCATGACGACATCATGCTCGCGGCCACCCAGCCGATCGGCCTCGACATGGCCTGGGTCTACGGCCTGATCCGGCAAGAGTCGCGCTTCATCAAGAGCGCCAAGTCCTCGGTCGGCGCGTCCGGCCTGATGCAGATCATGCCCGGCACTGCCAACTATGTTGCGAAGAAGATTGGCATGAGCGGCTTCTCGATTGCCAGCCTGAATGACATCCGCACCAACATCACCCTCGGCACCCAGTACCTGAACATGGTGCTGGCCAACCTCGGCGGCTCGCAGACCCTGGCCACCGCCGCATACAACGCCGGCCCCGGCCGCCCGCGGCTGTGGCGCTCGACGCTCGACAAGGCGGTCGAAGGCGCCGTGTTCGCCGAGACCATTCCTTTCTCCGAGACGCGCGGCTATGTGAAGAACGTGCTGGCCAATGCCACCTGGTATGCGGCGCAGTTCGAGAACAGGCCGCAGTCGCTGAAGGCGCGGCTCGGTGTCGTTGCGCCACGTGACGCCAACCTCGCCGAACTGGGCGACCTGCCCTGAGGATGCCGATGCGCCATCGCTCGATACTCCTGATTGGCGGCAGCGGATTCATCGGCACCCATATTGCCGCCCGCCTTGCTGATGCCGGCTACCGCGTCGTCGTGCCGACGCGCCGCTCTGCGCGAGCGCGCCATTTGCTGGTGCTGCCGACAGTGCAGGTGGTCGAGGCCAATATCTTCGATGCTGCACAGCGCGACCGGCTGCTGCAAGGCTGCGATGCCGTGATTAATCTGGTCGGCGTGCTGCATTCGCGGCCCGGCCAGCCCTGGGGCCCGGCGTTCGAGCGCGCGCATGTCGAATTGCCGCGCCAGCTGGTGCAAGCCTGTCGCCAGCGCGGCATCCGGCGCGTGCTGCATATGTGCGCGCTGGGCGCAGCGGCGGATGCAGCGTCGATGTACCAGCGTTCCAAGGCCGAAGGCGAAAAGCTGATGCTCGCGTCCGGGCTGGATGTGACCTCCTTCCGACCTTCGGTCGTGTTCGGCCCCGAAGACCAATTCCTCAACCTGTTCGCGCAACTGCAGCGCTGGTTGCCGGTGATGGCGCTGGGCGGCGCCGACGCCCGCTTCCAGCCGGTGTACGTCGGTGATGTGGCCGATGCCTTCGTCCATGCGCTCGACGACCGCGCCGCGATCGGCAAGACCTACGAGCTGGTCGGCCCGCATGTGTACACGTTGCGTGAACTGGTGAAGCTTGCCGGTGTCTACAGCGGCCATCCGCGCCCCGTGATCGCGCTGCCCGATGCGCTGGCCCGACTGCAGGCCGGCCTGTTCGAGTTCCTGCCAGGCGAGCCGCTGATGAGCCGCGACAACATCGATTCCATGCAAGCCGACAATGTCGCCAGCGACCGCCATCCGTTGCCGCCGCACTGGCATCCGCAACCGCTGGAAGCGGTTGCGCCCGGCTATCTCGCGCCCCGCTGACGGATGACGCGCGAGCTCGGGCAACTGAACACCTATGTCGTCGGCGGCGCCGTGCGCGATGCGCTGCTCGGCTTGCCGGTGAAGGATCGCGACCATGTGGTGGTCGGCGCCACGCCGGAGCAGATGAAGGCGCTTGGCTTTGTCGCCGTCGGCAAGGATTTCCCGGTCTTCCTGCATCCCGACACGCACGAGGAATATGCGCTGGCGCGCACCGAGCGCAAGACCGCGCCCGGCTACACGGGCTTTGCCTTTCACGCAGCGCCCGACGTCACGCTTGAGCAAGACCTGCAGCGGCGCGACCTGACGATCAATGCGATCGCGCAGCATGCTGATGGCACATTGATTGACCCCTATGGCGGCCGCGAGGATTTGCAGCAGCGCATCTTCCGCCATGTGTCGCCGGCCTTTGCCGAAGACCCGGTGCGCATCCTGCGCATCGCACGCTTCGCGGCGCGCTTTGCCGGCTTCACCGTCGCGCCCGAGACGCAGGCCTTGATGCGGCAGATGGTCGCCTCCGGCGAAGTCGATGCGCTGGTGCCGGAGCGCGTCTGGCAGGAACTGTCGCGCGGGCTGATGGAAGCGCAGCCCTCGCGCATGTTCGCCGTCTTGCGCGACTGTGGCGCACTGGCGCGCATCCTGCCCGAGCTCGATGCGCTGGCCGGCGTGCCGCAGCCGGCGCAGCATCATCCCGAGATCGACACCTTCGTGCACGTGATGATGGTGGTCGACCTGGCGGCGGCGCGTGAGCTGCCGCTGCCGGTGCGCTTTGCCGCGCTGGTGCATGACCTCGGCAAGGGCGCCACCGATCCGGCCGACTGGCCGCGCCACATCGCCCATGAGGCGCGCAGCGTCGCGCTGGTCGAGGGCGTGGCCAGGCGCCTGAAGCTGCCGAATGAAGTAAAGGACCTCGCGCTGATGACGGCGCGCGAGCATGGCAATGTCGCGCGCGCGCAAGCCATGCGCGCCAACACCATCGTCAAGTTGTTCGAGCGCTGCGATGCGTTCCGCAAGCCGGCGCGCTTCGCCGCCATGCTCGAAGCCAGCGAATGCGATGCGCGCGGTCGTACCGGTTTCGAGCAAGCGCCCTTCCCGCAGGCGGCGCTGCTGAAGCAGGCGCTGGCAGCAGCACAAGCTGTGAATGCCGGCGCGATCGCTGCTGGCGTGATGCAGCACTCACCCGAGCGTGCGTCGGAAAAGATTGCCGAGGCCGTGCACCGTGCGCGGGTTGCGGCTGTCGAGCAAGCACTGCAACAGCTGTAACAGCGGTTGCAGCTTCCCTGACGAATCATAAAAAAGGCCTGTCACCGTGGTGACAGGCCGCAATACGCCGGAGGAAGGCGTAGCTCGAGGAGACAAGCGGCTGCCGGACATGCCCGGACAGCCGTTTGCGGGGGATAGGAATTCGTGTCGCCGAGTGCTGGTTGCTTTACTTCGGCTGGCGCTCGGGCATCATCGCGCGGATCTCGTCCGGGGTCAGCTTGCCATCCTTGTTCTTGTCCAGCTTGTCGAAGTCACGCGACAGGTGCGTCATCTTCGCGGCATCGACTTCGGCCTTGCTGAGCGCGCCATCGCCATCCTTGTCGGCGGCCTTCCAGCGTTCCTGCATCTTGTCGCGCATCCTGTCGTGCATTTTTTCGTGCATCGCCTTATGGTGGGCTTCCATCTCGTCCTTCGAGACGAAGCCATCCTTGTTGGTGTCGACTTCAGCAAACATCTTGTCGGTGCCGGCGCGCATCTCTTCCTTGCTGATGCGCCCATCCTTGTCGGTGTCGAACCTGTCGAACATCGGGCCCGGGCCCATGCCACCCATGCCACCGTGCATGCCATGGTGATGCGGGTCGGCTTTGGCCGCGTCGCCTGCATGATGGTCGGCGAGCACCGTGCCGGACACGAACATGCCAGCGACCAGCAGCATCAGGGTCTTGGAGGTTTTCATCGTTTTCCTTTCTTCAGTGAACTGCAATGGAAATCTGACGGGAACTCTGATGTAGGGCATCTTCCGCCCCGCGCGTGCTCCGAACCTGTGCTTTTACCCCTTGTTACAGGTGCAAAGGCAAGTCAGGAACCGGGGCCCGGCTGTGTCTTCGCCTGGATGGCACTTCAATAGCCATCGGTGCCGAACGGCGTGGTGTCGCGGGTACGACACGTCTATACTTGCAGCCATAACAAAGGGAAGCGCATGCTGCACTGCGGCGATACTGATGAGCGCATCCCACCCACATGGAGATACGCATGAATGCACCGCTGGACAAGCAGCTTGCCCTGCAGCCGGAGGCCATCACCCTCGACGACAAGTACACGCTTGAGCGTGGGCGTGTCTTCCTGACCGGTACCCAGGCGCTGATACGGCTGCCGATGATGCAGCGCCAGCGCGACCTCGCGGCTGGACTCAACACGGCTGGCTTCATCTCCGGCTATCGCGGCTCGCCGCTGGGCACGGTCGACCAGACCGCCGCCAAGGCGAAGAAATACCTCGATGCACATCATGTGCGCTTCCATCCTGGCGTCAACGAAGACCTGGCTGCGACCAGCATCTGGGGCACGCAGCAAGCCAACCTCTTCCCGGGCGCAAAATACGATGGCGTGTTCTCGATGTGGTACGGCAAAGGGCCGGGCGTCGATCGCAGCGGCGATGTGTTCAAGCATGCGAACAATGCCGGCTCAGCAAAACATGGCGGTGTGCTGGTGCTTGCCGGCGACGACCATGCAGCGAAATCCTCGACCAATGCGCACCAGAGCGAACACATCCTGAAAGCTTGCGGCATACCGGTGCTGTATCCGGCGTCGGTGCAGGAATACCTGGACTATGGCCTGCACGGCTGGGCCATGAGCCGCTACACCGGACTGTGGGTTGCGATGAAGTGCGTGACCGATGTGGTCGAATCCGGCGCCACCGTCGACATCGATCCGGAGCGCGTGAAGATCGTGCTACCCGAAGATTTCGACATGCCGTCCGGCGGCCTCAATATCCGCTGGCCCGACTCGGTGCTGGGCCAGGAAGAGCGTCTGGTCAATTACAAATGGTATGCGGCGCTCGCCTATGCGCGCGCCAACAAATTGAACCGCATCATCTGGGACAGCCCCAAGGCACGCTTTGGCATCTTGACCGCCGGCAAGGCTTATCTCGATACGCGTCAGGCCCTCGATGACCTCGGCATCGACGAGCAAGTCGCGCGTGATATCGGGTTGCGGCTCTACAAGGTCGGCATGAACTGGCCGCTCGAAGCCGAAGGCGTGCGTGCGTTCGCAACCGGCCTCGAAGAGATCCTGGTTGTCGAAGAAAAGCGCCAGCTGCTCGAGTACCAGCTGAAGGAAGAACTGTACAACTGGCGCGATGACGTGCGCCCGCGCGTGGTCGGCAAGTTCGACGACACGGGCGAATGGAGCAACCAGCGCCATGCGGGCCATGGCGACTGGCTGTTGCCGGCCACCTATGAACTGAACCCCGCACAAGTGGCGCGCGCGATCGCGGCGCGCATCTCGCGCTACTTCGCCGGCCATCCCATCGAGCAGCGCGTGCGCGAGCGCATTGCGTACATCGAGGCCAAGGAATCGATCCTCAAAGTCAGCACCAGCAACCCTGAACAGGAGCGTATCCCTTACTTCTGCTCGGGCTGCCCGCACAACACCTCGACGCGCGTGCCGGAAGGCAGCCGCGCGCTGGCCGGTATCGGCTGCCACTACATGGCGCTGTGGATGGATCGCGAGACCGCGACCTTCACCCACATGGGCGCCGAAGGCGCGACCTGGATCGGTACGGCGCCATATACCAACGAGCCGCATGTGTTCGCCAACATCGGCGACGGCACCTATTACCACTCGGGCTTGCTGGCGATACGCGCGGCGGCAGCGTCCAAAGTGAACATGACCTACAAGATCCTGTTCAACGATGCCGTAGCCATGACTGGCGGCCAGACGCATGACGGCCCGCTGAACCCGGCCGCGATCTCGCGGCAGATCGCATCGGAAGGCGTCAATCCCATCATCGTCGTCACCGACGAGCCAGACAAGTATCCAGCCGGCACCGACTGGGCGCCGGGCGTCACCATTCGTCATCGCAGCGAGCTCGACCAGGTGCAGCGCGAACTGCGCGAGGTCAAAGGCGTGTCGGCTATCATCTATGACCAGACCTGCGCATCCGAGAAGCGCCGCCGTCGAAAGCGCAAGGCGTATCCGGACCCGGCCAAGCGCGCCGTCATCAATGACGCAGTGTGCGAAGGTTGTGGCGATTGCAGCGTGAAATCCAACTGCCTGTCGGTCGAGCCGCTGGAAACCGAATTCGGCCGCAAGCGCACGATCAACCAGTCGACCTGCAACAAGGACTTCTCGTGCGTGACCGGCTTCTGCCCGAGCTTCGTCACCGTCGAAGGCGGCCAGCTGAAGAAGCCGAAGAAGGCCGGTGGCAAGGAAGTCGGTGCCGCAGCGAAGGCATCGGCACTCGAGCGCACGAAGTCGTTGCCGCAACCGGTGCTGCCTTCACTGGCCGAGCAACCCTATGGCGTGCTGGTGACCGGCATCGGCGGCACCGGTGTTGTCACGGTCGGCCAGATCCTCGCGATGGCGGCGCACGTCGCCGGGCAAGCATGCAGCGTGCTCGACATGAGCGGCCTTGCACAGAAAGGCGGCCCGGTGCTGTCGCATGTGCGCCTCGCGCATTCGGATGATCACATCTTCTCGACCCGTGTCGGCACGGGTGCCGCCGACCTCGTGATTGGTTGCGATGTGCTGGTGGCCGCGAGCAAGGATGCGCTGTCGCGCATGGGCGCCGGCCGCACGCATGCAGTCGTGAACGCCACGCTGGCCCCGACGGCAGCGTTTGTGAAGAACCCTGACTGGAAATATCCGGATGCGGTGTCGGTGGATATGCTGCGTTCCACCTGCGGCGACGAAGCTGTGGCCGCCGTCGAGGCCGGCAAGCTGGCCACGGCGCTGATGGGTGATTCGATTGCCACCAACATGTTCATGCTCGGTTATGCGTGGCAGCGCGGCTGGGTGCCACTGCCCGAAGCGGCGGTGCTGAAGGCCATCGAGCTCAATGGCGTGTCGGTCGACTTCAACCAGCAATCGTTTGCCTGGGGCCGTCTCGCCGCAGCGGACCTGGCCAGCGTCGAGAAGGAAGTGCAGGCGCTGGCGCCGGCACAAGTGATCGAGTTCCGTCGCTCGCCGTCGCTCGATGACGTGATCAAGCGCCGCGTCAGCTTCCTGACCGACTACCAGAATGCTGCGTATGCAAAGCAATACGCGGACTTCGTTGCGCAGGTGCGTGCTGCCGAAGAAAAGCTGGTCGATGCAAAGCCTGCCGATGGAAAGTTTGCTGATGCGGCAAGCCACAAGCTGCGCCTGACCGAAGCCGTCGCACGCTACCTGTTCAAGCTGATGGCTTACAAGGATGAATACGAAGTCGCGCGTCTGCACAGCGACTCGGCCTTCAAGGCCAAGATCGCCGGCATGTTCGAAGGCGATTATCAGATCAAGTACCACCTTGCGCCGCCACTCTTGTCCAAACGCGATGCGCAAGGCCATCTGGTGAAGCAGCAGTACGGCAGCTGGGTCGGCAAGGTGTTCCCGCTGCTGGCGAAGCTGCGCTTCCTGCGCGGCAGCGTGCTCGATGTATTCGGCCATACCGAAGAGCGCAAGACCGAGCGTGCCCTGATTGTCGAGTACCGCGACACGATCGCTCGCCTGCTGCCATCGCTGACCGCGGAGCGCTTGCCGCAGATGGTCGAGCTGGCCAGCATTCCCGAAGACATCCGCGGGTATGGCCATGTGAAGGAGCGCCATCTGCGCAATGCGAAGGAAAAAGAGGCGGCGCTGCTGGCGGCATTGCAGTCCGGTACGGCGCCGGCTCCAGCGCCGGCACCGCAGGCCGGTCGTCACGCCGCCTGAGCTATGTACTCCCGATAGCCTTTCGCGCGCAATTCACAGGCGGGGCAATGGCCGCAGCCATGGCCCCAGTCATGCAAGGCGCCGCGCTCGCCGAGATAGCAGGTGTGCGTGTCGCTGCGGATCAGGTCGACCAGCGGCACGCCGCCCAGCGCTTTGGCCAGCCGCCAAGTGGCGGCCTTGTCCAGCCACATCAGCGGCGTTTCTATCGCGACGTCGGTCGCCATGCCCAGCTGCAGTGCCGCTTGCAGCGCCTGCAGCGTGTCATGCCGGCAGTCCGGATAGCCTGAGTAGTCGGTCTCGCACATGCCACCAACCAGCACATCGATGCCACGTCGATAGGCCAGCGCCGCGGCCAGCGTCAGGAATAGCAGGTTGCGGCCCGGGACGAAGGTGTTCGGCAAGCCATTGGCCTGCATCGCAATCGCCGTGTTGCTGGTCAGTGCCGTATCCGACACCTTGCCCAGTACCGACAGGTCGAGCAGGTGATCGTCGCCGAGGCGATCGCGCCATTCCGGCTTGAGCGCACGCATCGCATCCAGCAAGGGCTGCCGCACCTGCAGCTCGACCGCGTGCCGCTGCCCATAGTCGAAGCCCAGCGTCTCGACGCGCTCATAACGTGACAGCGCCCATGCGAGGCAGGTCGCGGAGTCCTGTCCGCCCGAGAACAGTACCAGCGCGGCCTTGCCGTCCGGCATCGTCGAGCGATCGGCCGGTGCGTTGTGCGGCATACCCTGTGGCGCACTCATCGCAGCGCTCCTTGATCGACGCTACGCTTCATGGGGAGTTTGCGAGCATTCATTTGCGAGTGATCTTGTTCAGGGATTGTTCGATGTAATCGCCGTTGGGTTCGGAGAAGCGTATCTTCACCGGGAACCACTCCTGCGACGGTGCGAGCCAGATATCGACTTGCGTGGTGGCCTTCTTGTCCGCCGGGACATGCGCGAAATGCCATGCTTCCACTTCGCCGAGGCCGGTCTGCACTTTCTGTTTGTCCTTGAGCAGGAAGGTCCAGGGTTCGCCGCCACGATGTCCGGCGACATAGTATGTCCAGGTGTTGCCGGGGGCCAGCGCAGGACGTGCACGCGCCGTCGACAGCAATTGCCACAGCACGCTGGCCCGGTCCTGTTCACCGCCCTGCAATTTGTACGATGCGCCATTGCCGGCGAAATTGATTTGTCCGGCCTTGCGGTCAAAGGTCGCGACTGCCGGCTCCTTGCGGAAGCGGCGCATCGAGTAACTATCCGGCGCGATGCCATGGCTGTCGAAGCCGCCCTCGCTCTTGTCGGTCAACAGCACGCCAGTCAGTGCGGTGCGCGTCTCCAGTTGCAATGCATAGTGGTTCGCGGCATTGGTCCAGCTGATCTGGCTCGTGCCCTCCAGCACCAGCCCCATCACGTCGGCGCGTATCCCGTAGTCGAGCTGGGCCGAAGGCGGCGGGCTGACAGCGATCTTGTCGGCGGCAGTCGTCGGGCCGGCCGCCATGAAGGCGAGGCTGGCCACGCCGATTATCGCAATGCGAGCGGTCGTAGCCATAGTAGCGAGGGTAGCGATGCGCGCTACAGTTGCGGTCATGCCGCGGGTTTGCAGGGTGTTCACTTGCTTGCTCGATGTCCTGTTGCACGCCGTTGCCGACGTTATTGCTTCACTTCGGTCAGCAGCATCTCGACGCTGTTGCCCGCCTTGTCCACATGCCGCAGCATGACCGGATACCAGTCGCGTTCAGGCGCCAGCCACAGGTCGAACTGCTTGTCGAAGCTGTTCTCGCCGGGGATCACCGACAGCCGCCAGGTCGATACCGCGCCTTGCGGTAATTCGACATTCTCGCGCCCATTCACATAAACGCGCCAGCCATCGAGTGACTTGTGACCGGCGACCGACATGTCGAACACCAGTCCTGCTTCGAATTTGTCCGGGTCGCCGCGCCCGAGCGAAGCGAGCTGCCAGATCCAGCTGCTGCGATCCTGCTCGCCGCCTTTGTACGGGTAGGCATTGGTCGATGCGGAAAAGCTGATGCTGTTGCGATCGCGCTGGAAGTGCGTGTTCGTCTGCGAGCGGCCAATGCGCTTTTCCGCATACGTGGTGGGCGCCAGCCCGATCTGGCCCACTTCGCCGACACTCTTGTAGCTGAGCAGCGTGAAGAGCAGCACGCCGACCTCGCCCGTCAGCGAATAACGCTGACCATCCTGCTTCCAGCTGATCTTGCCGCGGCCGTTGATGCGGCTGCCATTGCGCAAGCCCACCACGGCATACGACAGCTCGGCCGACGGCGGCAGGCTGACCCGTTCGAACAAGGCGGGGGCTGAAGTAGCTGGCGCTGTTCCCGCAGTGGCCTCGGCTTCGGCTTCGGCCGGCGCTGCGCTAGTCGTCGACAGCGCCTGGCTGTCCGGGCTATCGGCTGTGGCAACAGTGGCAGGCGCATCGGATGCCGGTGCTGTGGCGGGCGCCTCGGGTATGGCCGCGACCGGCGTCTCCGTGGCCGGCACAGCAGCCACTGGCGTGCTCGTGTCGGCGGCTTTCGGTGGTGGCAATTCCTTTATTTTCGGCATCACAGGCGGCGCTTTCGGTTCGGGTGGCTCCGGCGGTGCCTGTAGCGTGATGCTGATGATGCTGTCCTCATCGTTATCGCCCAGTAGTGCCATCAGTGGCAACTCATGCCGCAGCCATTCGATCACGGCCAGATGCGCGGCCAGCACCAGCAGCAGGAAGCTGAACATGAAGCCGAGCTTGCGCCGCGAAGGGCGGAGTGAGGACGGGAAAACCGGGCGCGCAGACATGACGCTAGTGTAATGAAATCACGCAGTGACATCCGCAGCGCGGGCCGGATCAATGTAAGCAAATGCAAGCCACGGACCGGTCGAAATCCTAGTCTGATCGTGGCTATATGCATCTGCTTGCCGCTTCATACCGGCGATCGGCTCACCGGTACGCGATGCCTTGCCATCCTGCCCCCGATTCGTTTTCCGTTTGACACGCATCCTGTCCAGAGGCCGTACGCTTCCCTTGCCCGCCCGCCGTCATCTGCTAAGCTGCGAAGCAAGAGGCGCAGTGGCGGCGGTACCGCCCCGTCCCGATACGGAGGAAGCGATGTCCAGCAGCGGCATGAACGGCATTCCCGGCGCAAACGCGATGGGCGATACGCTGGAATTCGTGAAAAACCTCTGGGGTTCGATGAAGATCCCAGGTATGGCCATGCCGTCGATGTCGCCCGAGGAAATCGACAAGCAGATCGCCGATCTCAAGGCCGTCGAATCCTGGCTACAGATGAACATGAACATGCTGCGCGGCTCGATACAGGCACTCGAAGTACAGAGCGCGACCTTGTCGGCCTTGCGCTCGATGAGCGAAACCTTTGCACAGGCTGCTTCGGATGTCGCGGGTGCTGCGGCTCCTGCAGCGGCCGATGACAAGCCTCACTTCGAATCGCCGTTCGCGTCAGCCAGCGCGCATGACGCCGACCCTGCCGATGAGTCACACCCTGGCCATCCAGCCGACGCGGCCGGCATGGCCGCGCCATTCGCCAACCCAGCCCTATGGTGGAATGCGGTGCAAGACCAATTTCAGCAAGCCGTGAGCCAGGCGATGGCGCCAGCCACGGCACCGGAGAAGAAAGCGTCCCGCAAGTCCTCCACCGCAAAGAAGAAGCCTGCGGCCAGCAAGGAGGCCGGCGGAACTGCGGGTGGTGCAGGTCGTAAAAAAAGCAGTGCCGGCAGTAAAAGGAGTACCAATGGCAGTGGTCAGGGCAGCGGCCAGCGCAAGCAAGCCAGCACGACGCGCCGCCGCAAACCGGGTGAGTCTGCGTAAATCCGCTTCGCTCAGCTGCGCGCGAGGCGCTTGAGCCCGCGCATCATGCTGCCCAGCAGCGGCAGCTTTTCATACAGCTCTTCGGCGGCATCCCAGTAATCGCGATGGAAGTTCGCGCGGCCATCGGCAGCGAACTTCAGGTGCGTCGCGCCGCGTATGCACTGCACCTCATCCGAGAAGCGCTTCATCCGGAACAGGAAGTCCCAGGTCAGGAACGCCTGGTCGCCCTGCAGCACACTGCCGGTGACCACGAAGCGCGGCGCATCGACCTGATGGAACATGTGCGCAAAGATGCGCGTCACCTCCGACAAGCCGCGCACTTCATTGAACGGATCCTTGAAGTACACATCGTCCGTATAGACCGCAGCCAGCTGGCTGGTTGTATCGGGCGCGATCGTTTCGAAGAAAGCCACCAGCCTGGCCAGGCTGGCTTCATGCGCAGGCATTGCATTCATAAACCGGTGACCTTGTGGGTGAGCCAGAAATACCACCGGTAGGGTAGCATCCTGGCGACCCGCAACCAGTTCGTGAAGTTGCGCGGGAAGTGGATGTGGAAAGCGCCGCGCTCGATGCCGCGCAAGATATGGCCGGCCGCTTCGGGCGCGCTGATCAAGCCAGGCATGTCGAAATCATTGCCGGCCGTGGCCTGCGTGGCCACGAAGCCCGGATTGATCAGGTAAACCGCATGCCCGCGCGGGTGCAAGTCGAAGTACAGCGACTCTGCCAGGTTGATCAGCGCGGCCTTGGTCGGCCCGTACGCCAGTGCGCGCGGCAAGCCGCTGTAGCCGGCCACCGAGGACACGATGCCGATGCCACCGCCCGGCTGCTTCAGCAATACCGGCAATGCGGCGTCGATGCAATGAAACACACCGCGCAAGTTCACATCGATCAATCGGTTGACCATCTGCATGTCGAAATTATCGACCCGCATTTCATGGTAAGCGCCCGCCACGATCAGTACCAGGTCGATGCCCTGCCATGCGTTCATCAGCGCGTCGCGTGCGGCCAGTACCTGTTCGTGCATGGTTACATCCAGCGGCAACACCAGCGCATCGTGATGGCCGGCGGCGACTGCGTGCAGCGCCTCGGCCTGACGGGCCGACAGCGCCACACGTGCGCCAGCGGCCAGCAGCATGCGCGCCGTCTCGGCGCCAATGCCGGTCGATGCGCCGATGACCCAGACGCGACGTCCGTGCCAGTCGCTGACGCGGGGATTCATGGTCCGGCCGCTGCGCACCAGCGGAGCGCCGCCCATGGGAGTCTGGCCGGGTGACTGCAATGAGAACATGTCAGGCAGGCCTCTTGCGGAATGACAGCGTGACTTCGCCGAGACGGAAGCCGAACTTGCTCATCACGGCACGGTTGAGCATCACGTTCTCGTCCATCAGATACATCCAGTCATCAAAATCCATATGCCAGGTGCGGCCATCCACCGGCAGCGCCAGCACGTACTTCCAGTTCAATGTATTGCCGCCGGTTTCACCGATGGCTTCGCCGACCACATCCGACGCTGTGCCGATATAACGGTTTTCGCCGACCTTCTTCAGCGTCCATACACGCTTCTGCGTCGTCCCATCCGAATACGTGAAGTCCTCGTCCAGCACGCCGGTGTCGCCGTCCCAGTGACAATGCATGACCACCGTGAAGCGCTTGACCACCTTGCCCGAGCGGTCCTGGAACACGCCCCACGCATCGACGGTGCCGTTGAAGTAAGTCTTCAGGTCCAGCAGCGGCCGTTCGGCCGCGTAGTCAGCGGGCTTCATCGTCGCTCCGCATCCGGCCAGCAGAGCGGCCGCCAGCAATGCCAGCAGTCGCTGCAGCCAGCGCTGGTGTACTGCATGCCATGCATTCATCGTCATCCATCCTTTTCATCATCTGTCGTCGGCGCTGCACGCGCTGTTTTCATACGTCATCCAGGGGCGCACGCCACAGCAACAGTGCAGCGCAAGCCTTCAACACGCAGGGCAGCACCGCATAGGCCAGCACCAGTGCCTGTGTGCCGGCTGCGTCAGGCGCACCCGGCACATAGCCCAGCCATTGCAGCAGCGGCAGAGCGATGCCGGCCGCCAGCGCGAGATTGAGTTTGGTGATCCAGCTCCACAGCCCGAAGTACGCGCCCTCGCGCTCGCCGCCATGGCCGGCCGCATGGATGACGCCGGCCAGCAGTGCCGAAGGCAAGGCGAGGTCGGCCCCCAGCGCCATGCCCGACAGCGCGCAGATCACCGCAAAGCCCACCAGTGCGCCGCTGCCCAGTTGCGCAGTCCATGCGAACGCGGCGATGGCCAGCAACATGCTCGCCAGCCACGCGCGCTTCTCGCCGATGCGCGCTGCCAGCGCTGCCCACAGTGGCAGTGCAACCGCAGCCGCGACGAAATACAGCACCAGGAACAAGCCCGACCATGCGCCCAGTTGCAGCCGGTCCGACGCAAAGAACAGGAACAGCGTGGCCGGGATGGCGGCGGCAATGCCATTGATGGCGAACACCGCGAGCAAGCGGCGAAAGCGCGGTACGCGCAGCGGCGCTTTCCAGTCGATCGTATGGAGACGCTCGCGGGCGGCGGCATAGGCCGGGCGCGGCGCGCGACGGACCAGCACGGCGACCGTGATGAACAGCAGCACAATGAAGCTGGCCGACAGTGCCGGCAGCCCGGCCATCGCAGGCAGGGCCGCCGCGATCACCACGCCGGCCAGCGCCCAGCCTTCGCGCATCGCCGTCAGCCGTGCACGTTCGCCGCGTGCCGGCGCGAGGTGCGCGCCCCAGCTGTTGTGCGCAATCGTTGCCAGGCTGTAGCCCGCATACACCAGCACCAGGCTGGCGCCGAACCAGGCCCCCAGCGCCAGATTGCTCGTGGCGCTGTCCATGCCGAGGGCCGGCGGATGCAGCAGTGCCAGATAACCGACGGCCAGCAGCGGCACGGCCAACAGCACGAAGCCGGCATGGCCGCGCTGATGCGCGTGGCGGTCTATCCAGATGCCGAGCAGCGGATCGATGAAGGCATCCAGCACGCGTGCGGCGAGCAGGATGGTGCCGACCGCTGCCAGCGACAGGCCGAGGCTGCCCGCGTACAGCTGCGGCACCAGCACATAGACTGGCAGCGCGACCAGCGCCAGTGGCAGGCCGAACACGCCATAGGCGAGCAGGTCGATGGTCGACAGCGTGCGTGCTGCATTGGCCGCCGCATCGTGCGGCACAGCGCTGGCAGGCTCGTTCATCACAGGGTCGAGTGCCGCCGTCATGGTTTCAGTCCGAACAGCGCAAGGCGCAGTTTTGGCGCACTGGTTTTGGGGTGCAGCCAGATCGCAAAGAACGCCTTGCCGAATTCCGGGTCAGCGATCTCGCCGACCGGCTGGCCGTCGCGCAGGAAACGGGTGGCGCCGCCCGGCTGGTAGATGCCCACCAGTTGCGTGCCTTCCACCACGTCCGGGAACACGCGCTTCATCGCTTCCAGCCATGCGGCGTGCTGGGCCGGCGTGCCATAGCCGACGTTGCGCATCTCGTCGACGCTGGCCTTGGCGATGCGTTCGCCATACAGCGTGCGCGCATAGACCAGTTCCAGCGCCAGCGGCGTCGATTCCCAG
>JACCDH010969963.1_pt1 | contig 14890 bp, 10 predicted proteins | sample 7442481 | NCBI WGS metagenome assembly JACCDH01 (sample SAMN15323433, study PRJNA562643) | freshwater metagenome | isolation source: river surface water | place: USA:Blue River Watershed | collected 2017-08-15
CAAGGCGTAATCTCTTTATTGGTAAAGGATAATTCGAATTTCATAACTAATATTATTCTACTGCTACGCAGTTGGATTTTTAAACTCAAAATTAGTGATTTTTTTCTAATGCGTAATTTGGGTTAAATTATTGGTTACACCAGTGTATAAAACAGTTCTGTTTTTATTTGTTAAAATATAAACATAAAAAGTATAAATTCCTTCAGTGTATTCAATCATGTCAATGTTTTTTAATTATCTTAAATTAGATTCTACGGAATGACAAACTATGTGGAAACTTTTACTCAATGAAGCAGACTTTTACTCAATCAATTCTTTCACCTCATCAAAATTCAATCCTCCATAATTTCCTGAACTCATCAACAATAATGCGGAATTATCTAAATTTTGGTTGAATAAAAAAGTTTTAAATTCGGCAGGATTGGTATAAATAATCAAATCTTCTCTATTGAAAGCTTTTGCAATTTGTTCATACGTCACTTCCTCTAATTGTTTAATTTTTACTGCATCCGGAGAATAAAAAACCACCGCAACATCTGCGTATTCTAATGCAGCTTCGTATTCTTTCAGGAATTCGGCATTCAGACTGCTATAGGTATGCAATTCCAAACAAGCCACCAAAGTTCGGTTTGGATATTGTTCTTTCACTGCTTTTGTGGTGGCAGCGACTTTGCTTGGAGAATGGGCAAAATCTTTGTAAGCCACTTTTCCTTTTCCTTCTGCAATTTTTTCCAGTCGTTTGGATGCTCCTTTGAAACTGGCAATCGCTTCATAAAAATCAGCTTCGTCAACACCCATATTCTGGCAAATCCATTTGGCTCCAGCCAAGTTATTCAAATTATGCGCTCCAAAAACGGCGATTGGCATTGCTCCTTCAGGCGTTTCGAGAAGTGTAACTCCGTCTTTTACTTCGTATTTTGGAGTGCTATATGGCATTTTCCGAATTGGATTTGTCGCAGCTTCAGCAACTCGTTTTACCTCCGAATCTTCTTCGTTATACACCAAAATTCCTCCATTGGTAATTTTGCCTATGAAGGTTTCAAACTGTTCTACATAGAAATTATAGGTTGGGAAAACATTAATATGATCCCAAGCAATCCCTGAAATCAAGGCAATATTGGGCTGATATAAATGGAATTTTGGTCTTCGGTCTATTGGCGAAGATAAATATTCGTCACCCTCGAGAACGATAAAATCATTTCCTTCGGTAAGATGTACCATCGTTTCAAATCCTTCTAATTGAGCTCCCACCATATAATCGACTTCGATATTATGATAATGCATCACGTGTAAAATCATCGAAGTAATGGTCGTTTTTCCGTGAGAACCACCAATAACCACGCGGGTTTTGTTTTTGGATTGTTCGTATAAAAATTCTGGATAGGAATAGCTTTTCAATCCCAATTCCTGAGCTTTCAGCAATTCAGGATTATCGGCTTTGGCGTGCATTCCGAGGATTATGGCTTCGATATCTGGCGTGATTTTTTCGGGAAACCAACCTAGTTCTGCTGGCAAAATTCCCTTTTTATCCAAACGCGATTTCGATGGTTCAAAAATAGCATCGTCGCTCCCGGTAACTTGATATCCTTTGTTGTGTAATGCCAAAGCCAAGTTGTGCATCGCACTTCCACCAATGGCTATAAAATGGAGCCGCCCAGCACCCGAATGGGGAACTCCAATGTTTGTATTATTAGTATTTATAGATTCCATATATTGAGTTTTCTTAATTTATTTTCAATTTTCAAGTTGATAATTCCCCCCTTCGGGGACTAGGGTTTTTTTTTCATCTTGTTTTTATACAAATTGTCCAATAATTTCCCGCCTGTTTTTGTACTACCTGCAGCAATAGCTTTTTTATATTGTTGTTCTGCAGACAGATATCTTTCGAAATGTTCTTCGATTTGACCTCTTGATAAATAACCGTCCACGGGAGATATTTTCAGTAATTCATTCGAATATTTTATAGCCTTTGATTCGCTTCCACCTACAATTCCAGGCAATTGCATGTATAACATAACCATTGCCCATCGTGCTTCAATGTGTTTTGGATTCAATTCAATGGCTTTTTCGAAAGACTTCTTCACTTCGCCTATCATTCCGAGAGCCTTGAATTTATTAGCTTCTTTTGCCTTCATTCCAAGCACCCCGCCGTATTTGTAAAAATAATTAGCTTCTGATGGATTTAGTTGTTTTAGCTTTTTATAATATCCCAAGGCTTTGTCCCAAGATTTATTGTGACCGGCTATATCTCCTAAATATTCAATAGTTTTCAAATGATTTGGATTTTCTTTTAAAAAAATTTCGAAAACTAGTCTCGCTTGGTCGTATTTCCCGGATTCAAATAATTTTTCGGCCTTGCCATAATCGGATTGAGACCATATCATTAGTGGTAATAACAAAAAGAAGGTTAAAAATTTTTTCATTCTTCAAAAATAAGGAAATACAAGAATTTTCGTTATCGTTTAAGTAAAATTTAGTAATTTGTGAAAAATTAAATGATAAACTTCCAACCTTTTGTAAAAAATATTCCTCTTAGCCATTAAACCTTAATTATGAAAAAAATATTGTTTGTATTTCTTTTAATTTCGACTTCGTTCTATGCCCAAAATTATGAGAAAAATTGGAATAGCTTAATCCAGAATGAAAATAACGGCAAAATTAAATCGGCGAATGCTATCATTGCCAAAATTCACAAAAAAGCGGTTGCCGACAAAAACGAAGTGCAAATCATCAAGTGTTTTTTCTATGAATCGAAATATTTGCAAGTGCTTGACGAAGAAGCCCAAACCAAAATCATCGATAATTTGAAAGCCGAAATAGAGAAAGCTTCCATTCCTTCGAAAGCGATTTTGAATTTGGTTTATGCAAAGTGTTTAAATGATTATTTCAATAAAAACCAATATAAACTGCGACAAAGAACTCAAATTGATTCAACAACTACCGATTTTTTGACTTGGACAAAACAGGATTTTGAAGAGCAAATTAAAATTACTTTTGAAAATACCTTAAAAGACGAAACCATTCTAAAATCGACTTCCTTAACCCAATATGAAGCAATATTCGATTTTTTCACATTAGAAAAATTCAAAAAAGAAAGTTTGTTCGACTATTTATTGGATGAGAATATTGAGTTTTTTACTAAAAATATAAGATCGTGGGAAATCGACAGGACAAAATTCGTTGATTATGAAATGGAATTGTTAGGAAAATCAGCCGATTTTATCAAATTGAATTTCGATTTTATTCAAAATGAAAACCTGAAAAAAGTACTTTCTCTTTATCAAAAGCAGGAAATCAATGGGCCAAATTTGGAAAACCAATTCGACAGAATCCAATTTTGTAATACCCATTTACTCGATTCTGAAGATAAATATATGTTGGCTTTGAATTCACTTCAAAAAGAATCTAAAGACCCTATTTTGACCCAAAATATTCAGTATGAAAAAGCAACTATTTTTGCAAAAAAAGCCTCGAAAGAAAAACATCCTGATTATAACATTCAAGCTATTGCATTACTTGACAGCATTATAACTATCAATAATCCCTCAAATGCCTATAAACTTGCCATTCAAAAAAGACAAGGTATTATTTCGAAATCGCTGACTATCCAACTGCAAAAATACAGTTACACCGATGAAAATACTAGGGCTTTTGTAAAGTATAAAAACCTGAATCGGCTTGCGGTTTCCTTCTATAAAATTGACCGAAAAACCATAAAAGATTTACAAAATTCGCCTTACGACAAAGACAGTTTAGTGGGTATCCTTATTAAAAAAAATAAGTTAATGGCTTCTAAAAACTATTCATTAGAAGACAAAAAAAACCACTTTGAATATTCGACAGAAATCCTTTTGCCGCAATTAAAAACAGGAAGTTATTTGGTGTATTTTGAAAATGATTCTGATGCCAAAGACCACAAAGCTTATGCTTATGAGACCATTACCATTTCGAATATGGCTGTTTTGGCATCACAAAATAACAAAACTGAAACCTATCAGGTATTGGACAGAAAAACAGGCAGACCGATGGAAAATGTCAGCCTACAATCACCCACTTTTTATATAAAAACAAACCAAAATGGCATCGCACTTTTTAGAAGAAATTACACGAATGAGTACAATTATAGATACGAAACTATAGAATTAGTTCACCAAGGCGATTCGATTCAAATCAATAAAAACTATCTTTCTAATTACAACTCATATACTACAATAAATGAAAATAAAACCAAGGCTAAAATTGAATTTTATTTAGACAGAGCCATTTACAGACCGGGGCAAACCGTTTATTATAAAGGAATTGCGTTATTAAAAAATCAAAATGAAACAAAAATCATTGCCAACACCGCTTTTAAAATCAAAGTAAAAGATGCGAACGATCAAGAGTTAAAATCTTTTGATGCGGTTACCAATGAGTTTGGTTCATTTTCAGGTGAATTTGTTTTACCTAAAAATGGATTGACAGGGGATTTTAGAATGGAAGCCATAGGCCATTATCCATACGAAAATAATAAAATTTATGACAAAATAAAAGGAGAACATCCTCTTTGGGATAATTCTGGTTTTGAATATTCTCAAATTAGTTTCAAAGTCGAAGAATACAAACGCCCCAAATTTGAAGTAACTTTTGAGCCTGTAAAAAAAGCCTTTCAAGTCAACCAAAATGTAAGTGTGACGGGACTTGCCAAAGCTTTTTCGGGAAGTACTATTTCCGAGGCTAAAGTGGTTTATTCCATTACAAGAGCCACTTTCAAATCGTATCGAAGTTATTATCCCGAAACCTCGGAAACCTTAACTACTGGCGAAACCAAAACAGATGCATCAGGTAAATTCACGATTGAATTTCAAGCCAAACCAACTGAAAATTCTAACCCAAAAGACTTGCCTGTTTTTAGCTATTCCATAAAAGTTGACATAACCGATTTGAATGGTGAAACACGTTCAAACGAAACAACAATTAAAGTGGGTTATCATTCTTTGGTCTTAAAAGCAACTATTCCAAATAAAATTGAAACCAAAGATAAAAATGAAATAATTTTGAACAGCACCAATCTCAACGGTGAATTTTTGGCTACCAAAGGGGAAATCAGATTGTATTTCGTTAGACCGATTTCAACAAAATTCAAACCCAGGATTTGGCAAAAGCCTGAAATTGAAAGCATTTCAGACGAAGAATTCGAAAGATTATTTCCTTATGAAAACAACGAAAAACCATCAACAGATGCAGCTTTGGGAACTTTGGTTTTCTCCAAAAAAATAGATACTGAAAAGGACAAAAAATTGGTTTTGGATTTCATTTCCAATTACAAATCAGGGGATTACAAAGTGGTTTTTGCCGCCAAAGATGCTTTTGAAAATCCAATAGAAACGATTTCTGATTTTCAAATAATTCAAAGCAACGACAAATTCAATCCGAGTAAATTATTCACGGCAGTACAAATTAATGATGATGCCAAAAAAGATGGTTTTGCTTTGATAAAATTGACTTCGGTTATACCTGAATTGTACATCAATACCACCGGAAATTACAAAAGTACATTGTATTTTGAAAATACTTTTCAGCTTCAAAACAATGAAACTATCGTAAAAATTCCGTTGAAAAAGGAATTTGAAAAAAGAATAAAAATAGGTTTTGAAAGTGTTTTTGAAAATGAAACTTTTCACGACCAATTAGAAGTTGTTCTCAAAGAAAAAGAACCTAAATTAGAATTTAGTGTAGAAAGTTTCAGAAACAAAATACAACCCGGCAGCAACGAAAATTGGTCTTTTCAACTCAAATCATCGAACACAACGAATGAAGCTGAAATTTTGGCTTCGATGTATGACAGTTCATTAGACCAATTTACCAAGAGAGATTGGAATGGTTTGGTTATTAGAGATTATAACTACAATGGTATTAACTATAAAACAAGTTTAGGGTTTGATAAGATAAATAGTTCCATTCGAAACCTGAATCCGATTTTTAATCGAATTGAACTGATTAATGAAGCTACTAAATTAATATGGTTTGGATTTAATTTTAACAACAGTATTTATGGTGACCCTGATGCAGAATTAACTGTAGAATCTGTTGGGACTGGAAATACTACATCTCTCGGTGAAATTGTCGTTGTGGATTATGGAAATCAAAAAAAGAAATCTTTATCTGGATCAGTTCGCGCTGTGGTCGAAGAAAACAATACCGTTTATAATGCAGCTGCAATAGAAATGAAATTAGAAGGAAAAGTGGATGGAATTAACATTAGAGGCAACTCAAGTATTTCTGGAAATTATTCCAATGCTTTATATGTTGTTGATGGAGTGCAAATTACAGAAGAACAATTCAAATTAATTGTTCCTTCTGATATTATTTCAATAGATGTTCTAAAAGGCGACAAAGCCACCATATACGGCAGCAAAGCAGCAAACGGCGTCATCATCATCACGACCAAAAAAGCGCTCGAGGCCTTAACCCAAGTAAAAGCAAGAAAAAATCTATCGGAAACGGCTTTCTTTTATCCCAATCTAAAAACCGATGCCAAAGGGAAACTGAGTTTCAATTTCACTTCCCCCGAAGCTTTGACTGCTTGGAAATTGCGATTGTTGGCACACAACAAAAATGGCGTTTCAGGTTATTTAGAAAAAAGTGTCATTACCCAAAAAGAACTAATGGTAACACCGAACTTCCCACGTTTTTTCAGGGAAAAAGATTCGATTGTCATTACTGCAAAAGTGGCGAATGTGACCAATGAAGCCAAAACTGGAATCGCCGTTTTACAACTTTTTGATGCGACTTCAATGCAAACTATTGATGCGAAAATGGCGAATACCAATACCGTCAAAAACTTCAATATTGCTGCTTTTGGCAATACTACCGTGAGTTGGAAAATTTATATTCCCGAAGGTTTACAAGGCGTTCAGTACAAAGTCTTGGCAAAAGCCGGTAATTTTTCGGATGGAGAAGAAAATATTTTACCTGTTTTGACTAACAATATGCTCGTTACCGAAAGTATTCCGATTTGGGTTCGGGAAAACTCGAAGAAAGAATACACTTTCGAGAATCTGAAAAACAATGTTTCAACTACTTTACGAAACCACCAATTTACGTTAGAATACACCTCAAATCCGTCCTGGATTGCCATTCAATCCTTGCCTTATTTGATGGAATACGAACACGAATGTGCCGAACAAACTTTTGCTCGTTTTTATGCCAATGCTTTGGCATCGGAGATTATTTCGAGCAATCCAAAAATTGCCAGTCTTTTTGAAACTTGGAGGAAAAACGGAAAATTAAATTCCAAACTCGAGGAAAACGAAGAACTAAAATCGATGATTTTAGCCGAAACACCTTGGCTCAACGATGCCCGAAACGAAGACGAGAAAAAGAAAAATCTTGCCTTGTTATTCGATTTAGACAAAATGAAAACCTCTCAAGAAGCCACTTTCGACAAATTGAAACAGAAACAAAAATCGTCTGGAGGATTTGCTTGGTTTGACGGAAGCGAGGAAAACGAATATATTACCCGGCATATTTTGGCTGGTTTGGGACATCTTTCAAAATTGAGCAAGGACGAAAATAATGCTGCCAAAATCAAACAAATTGCCACAACGGGCATTCCATTTTTAGACCAAAAGTTTTTGCAATATCATAAAAAAAGAACTAAAAACTTAAAAACCACCGACAAATTCATTTGGATTAATCCCTATTCTGATTTGCATTATTTATATACTCGAAGTTTTTATTTGGACAATTTTCCACTTTCGGATACTTTGAAAAAAGCTTCTAAATTGTATCTCGAAACTGCCAAAAAAGATTGGCTGACTTATTCTTTATACGAAAAAGGATTGGCAGCCTTGACTTTAAATCGCTTTGGCAAAACTTCAACAGCCAAAATAATTATTGAAAGTTTGAAAGAAACTGCGTCCAACAACGAAGATTGGGGAATGTATTGGATAGCCAACAAATCGGGTTGGTATTGGTATCAAGCACCCATAGAAACCCAAGCACTTTTAATTGAAGCTTTCGCTGAAGTGACGAAAGATACCCAATCAGTGGATGCAATGAAAGTTTGGTTACTAAAAAACAAACAAACCAAAAACTGGCCCACCACAAAATCGACAACCGAAGCGGTTTATGCTTTGTTGATGCAAGGAACAGATTGGTTGAGCGTGAAAGACAACACGATTATCAAAATAGGAAACGATAAAATTTTAACCAAAAAGTTATCCGAAAACGAAAAAGAAGCAGAAATGGGTTATGTAAAGCTGAATTGGAAAACCGATGAAATCAAAAAAGAAATGGCAACGGTTTCTATCGAGAACAAATCAAAAGTTCCTGGTTTTGGCGGAGTGTATTGGCAATATTTTGAAGATTTGGATAAAATCAAAACCAATTTGGGTTCTTCATTATCGGTTTCTAAAGAATTGTATTTGAAGAAAAACACCGACAAAGGAGAAAAACTGGAAAGAATTACTTTGAATAATCCGCTTCAATTGGGAGATTTAGTGACGGTTAGATTGATCATTTCCGCCAAAGAAGAAATGGAATTCGTGCATCTCAAGGATATGCGAGCCTCTTGTTTTGAACCCGTAAATGTACTTTCAGAATACCAATACAAAGGCGGATTAGGTTTTTATCAAAGTACCAAAGATGCTGCAACGCATTTCTTTTTTGATTTCATCAACAAAGGGACTTACGTTTTGGAATATGACATTCGAGTAAACAATTTGGGCAATTTCTCGAACGGAATTACCACAATAGAAAGTATGTATGCTCCAGAATTTACAAGTCATACTAAGGGAATTCGAGTGAATGTGAAAAAATAAAAGAAAATTTATCCTTTTCAAAATCCGTCATATTTTCAACAAACTTGACGGATTTAATATTTTGATAAATTTCTCTCTCAATGATTCAACATTTTCCATAATTTGTCTTTCAACTCTTGTAAACCTTGTTGGGCAACGGATGAAATAAACAAATATGGAATTCCTTTGAATGCTGCGTCTAATTGAATTTTCAATTCGGCTTTGAGTTCATCGTCTAGCATATCACATTTTGAGATGACCAACAAACGCTCTTTGTCTAGCATTTCGGGATTGTATTTTGTCAATTCGTTGACCAAAATATCGTATTCGCCTTTGATATCAGGGGAATCAACAGGAACCAAAAACAACAAGGTTGAGTTCCTTTCGATATGTCGTAAGAAATAATGCCCTAGTCCTTTTCCTTCGGCTGCGCCTTCGATGATTCCTGGAATATCAGCAATTACAAACGATTGAAAATCTCTGTAAGCAACGATTCCAAGGTTTGGTTTTAAAGTTGTAAACGGATAATCAGCAATTTTGGGTTTGGCAGATGTCAAAACCGATAATAAAGTTGATTTTCCAGCATTTGGAAAACCTACTAAACCGACATCGGCCAGAACTTTAAGCTCCAGTATAACGTCTATTTCTATGCCAGGTAAACCTGGTTGTGCATATCTTGGCGTTTGATTGGTCGAACTTCTAAAGTGCCAGTTTCCTAGCCCTCCTTTTCCTCCTCGAGCCAACACTTGTTTTTCACCATCTTCAGTAATTTCGAATAGGGTTTCTCCAGTTTCCTTGTCTTTTACGACAGTTCCTAATGGCACCTCGATAAATTTATCTTCTCCATCGGCACCAGTACTTCTGTCTCCACCGCCATCTCCACCGTGACCTGCTTTGATGTGACGTGCAAATTTCAGGTGAAATAAGGTCCAAAGTCCTTTGTTTCCAACTAAATAAACATGCCCCCCACGACCTCCATCACCACCGTCTGGTCCACCATATTGGATAAATTTTTCTCTATGCAAATGCGTAGATCCTTTCCCTCCTTTTCCCGAAGAAACAAATATTTTTACGTAATCTACAAAGTTGCCTTCCGTCATTTTTCCTTGTTTAAAAGTTTAAAAGTTTAAAGGTTTTAATTTGTACTAAGAACCAACAATATTAAACACTTAAACCCTAAACCAAATTAACCCTTTATGGCTTTCACCATCACTTTATCAATCTTCGCGCCATCCATATCAATGACTTCCAACTCAAATTTTTGCCAAATCAACTTCTCTCCTTCTTTCGGAATATGAGACAATTCGGTCATTAACAATCCACTCACAGTGGTTACCTCGTAGTCATTTATCAATTCATCCAATTCAAAATAGGTCAAGAAATCGTGCAAAGAATAATGACCATCAACCAACCAACTTCCGTCCTCTCTTTCAATAAGCTGAAAATCATCCTTATAAAAATCAGAAGCATCACCAACTAAGGCTTCTAAAATATCATTTAAAGTAATTATTCCTTGAAAAAAACCATATTCATCAGAAACAAAAGCGTAATGAATACCTGAATTTTTGAATTGTTCCAATGCTTTATATGCTGTTGTATATTCCATCATAAAAGGAGCTTCGGTCATTATCTCGGCCAAACTAAAATTTTTTTTATCGATAGTAGCGAATATATTTTTCAAATTGACTACACCTAAAATGTCGTCATGATTTTCGCCATAAACAGGATAAATAGAATGCAATTCTTTGAGCATAAATTCCTTAACTTGTTCTTTATTAGAATGTAGCGGTAAAATCACTACTGATTTTCTGTGTGTCATTAAAGAATTAATTTTTCTATCCCCAATATGGAAAACACGTTCCACAATGTCCTGCTCTATTTCCTGTACCTCACCTCCTTCGGTACCTTCTTTGATAATTGCTTTGATTTCTTCTTCGGTTACTTTACCATCGGTTGTTGGTTTTATGTGCAAAATATCCAATAAAAACTCTGTTGAATGCGTCAATAACCAAATAAATGGAGCAGTTATAATTGAAACAATTTTCATTGGCAATGCCACCGCTTTTGCTATAGATTCTGGATGATTTAAACCTATTCTTTTGGGTAACAATTCACCTAAAACCAAAGAGAAAAAGGTCAAAATCACTACAACAATTCCTAATCCTAATGAAGTTGCAAAGGGCTTTAGTATTTCAAAACTAGCAACAAATTCTTGAACATCGTTCGTAATTTTATCTCCAGAATAAATACCAGTCAAAATTCCGATTAGAGTTATTCCTATTTGGACAGTGGATAAAAATTTATTGGGAGAATTGGCTAATTCTAATGCAATTTGAGCATTCTTACTTCCTTTTTTTGCTGCAGTTTCTAGTCGGTTTTTTCGTGCCGAAATCAATGCAATTTCAGACATTGAGAATACTCCATTAAGGATGACTAAAAAAAGAATTATCAGAATTTCCATTTATCGTTTAATGCTTGATACGTTTATTTTATTGTTAATTGGTCAACTTACAATTATAAACTTTACTTTTTATAAATTATCAATTACTTTGCTTAATCGTTCCGTAATTTCAGCAATTGTACCAATCCCATTTACAGGATAAAATTTATTTTGATTCTTATAATACTCCATCAAAGGTGCAGTTTTTTCGTTGTATTCTTGGTAACGATGTCTAATTTTAACTTCATCCTGATCATCAGTTCTTCCACTGGTTTTTCCTCTTTCCAGAATGCGTTCTATAAGAATTTCATCATTGGCCTCGAGTGCAATTGTGGCCGTAACATTCCAATTTTTTTTAGCTAAAAAATCATCTAATTTTATGGCTTGAATCAAAGTTCTAGGGAAGCCATCAAACAAAAAACCTGCTGAATTTAGATTTTTATTTACGATATCTTCTAACATTTTTATGGTAACTTCGTCAGGAACTAAATCACCTTTATCCATGTAGGTTTTAGCCAATTGCCCTAATTCAGTGTTATTGGTAATATTATACCGAAAAATATCTCCTGTCGAAAGGTGCATCAAATTGTATTTTTGCTTTAAAAATTCGGCTTGTGTTCCTTTTCCTGCTCCTGGTTTCCCAAATAAAACTATGTTGATCATTATATGTAATTGTGAATTATAAAATTTAATTAATTTTCTTTTAACTGATAAACTTCATGCAAATTTCTACCTAAACCATCATAATCTAAACCGAATCCAACAATGAATTTGTTTGGAATTCTGATTCCAACATAGTCTATCTTAATGTTGTTTACTAGGGCTTCAGGTTTGAAAAAAAGTGTTGCTATTTTGAAGTGCTTTACATTTTGTTGCTTGAACAATTCTTTCAAAGCAACTAAAGTATTCCCTGTATCAACAATATCTTCAATAACAACGACGGTTCTTCCAGTTAAATCTCTGTCTAATCCTATCAATTGTTTTACTTCATTAGTAGAAGCCATTCCTTCGTAAGAAGTCAATTTGATAAAATTAACTTCGCAGGCTGATTTATAATGTTTCATGAAATCAGAAACGACCATAAATGCGCCGTTCAAAACACCAACAAAAACTGGTATTTCATCTGCAAAATCATCTTCAACAAGTGCTGCAATTTTAGCAATTGCAAAATCTATTTCTTGTGCAGAAATAAATGGAACAAAATGTTTATCGTGTAATTGTATCACTTTTTTCTTTTTAAAAATAATTTGCAAAGATAGGGATTTCGAAATTGACAAACGATAATTGATTTGTACTTTTAAATCAAAATTGCTACCAACAGACACCAAATTTCAAAAAAATTAGAGTTTAAAGCAATTCACTCGACAAATAATCATAAATATATAAAGCTGTCCTGACAACTATTTCACTACATAATCATTAAAAATAAGTTACATCTCTTCATTTTGTATGATAAAAACCTCTAACAGATAAATACTTAGAATAAAATAAAATAGCATTTTCCAATTCGGGCATTATGAAGTATCTTTGCTCCAAATAAACAGCAACTTAATGACACGAGCAAAGCGACTGCATTTGACCGTTAATATACAATAACTAAAACATATGAACTATTTTTCTTCCAATTTTAAATTAGGAATTCTTGGTGGTGGACAACTCGGCAAAATGCTTTTGTTTGACACAAGAAAATTTGATATTCAAACTTATGTTTTAGATCCAAGCGATGAAGCTCCTAGCAAAATTGCTTGTAATCATTTTTTTCATGGCGATTTAATGGATTTTGAAACCGTTTATAATTTTGGCAAACAAGTAGATGTTTTGACTTTCGAAATAGAATTGGTCAACATCGAAGCCTTGGAAAAATTGGAAAACGAAGGAAAAAAAGTATATCCTTCACCAAAAACCTTAAAACTAATCCAAAATAAAGGAATCCAGAAAGAATTTTATGCAGAACACAAGATTCCAACTGCTCCTTTTGAAAAATTTGAAAATCTCGAAAATCTGACTCGAGCGATAGTGAACGGGAGAAGCAAATCTGAAATCTGTAATCTAAAATCTATAATCCAATTACCTTTCGTATGGAAATGCACAGAATTTGGTTATGACGGAAATGGTGTAAAAATAATCAGAGCGTTACAGGATTTAGACAATTTACCCAACGTAGAATGTATTGCAGAAGAAATGGTACCTTTCAAAAACGAACTTGCCGTTATCGTTTGTCGCAATCCATCTGGTGAAATCAAAACTTATCCTGTCGTAGAAATGGAATTCCATCCCGAAGCCAATCAAGTGGAATACGTGATTTGCCCTGCAAGAATTGACGATAAAGTAGCCGAAAATGCCAGAGCAATTGCACTTGAAGTTTCGAAAAAATTCAATCACGTAGGACTATTGGCAGTAGAAATGTTCCAAACCGAAAACGACGAAATTCTGGTAAACGAAGTAGCTCCTCGCCCACACAATTCGGGTCATTACAGCATCGAAGCCAGTTATACCTCACAATTCGAAAATCATTTGCGTGCCATTTTGGATTTACCACTGGGAAATACCGAAAGTAAAATAGCCGGAATTATGGTCAATCTTACCGGAGCAGAAGGTTTTTCTGGAGACGTGATTTATGAAAATATAGAAACTATTTTAGGATGGAATGGTGTAACCCCTCATATTTATGGAAAAAAACAAACACGACCTTTCCGAAAAATGGGACATGTTACGATAATAAATGAAGAAATCAATGAGGCACGAAAAATTGCGGAGGATGTGAAGAATACAATAAGAGTAATAAGCCCCCCAACACCCGAAGGCGGAGTTTAAATTCTTACCAAAATAAAAATTTTAATTAAAACCTACTGACCCCTAGTAGGAATTCCCCCTTCGGGGGATAGGGGGCTTAATATGAAAGTAGCCGTAATAATGGGAAGCATATCCGATATGCCTGTAATGCAGGAAGCCATTGACATCTTGAAAGGGTTTGATATAGAAACCGAAGTCGATATTGTTTCGGCACACAGAACACCTGAAAAATTATTTGATTTTAGTAAAAATGCCCACAATCGAGGTATTTCGGTAATTATTGCTGGAGCTGGAGGTGCGGCACATTTGCCAGGAATGGTAGCTTCAATGACTCCACTTCCTGTAATTGGTGTCCCAGTAAAATCAAGTAATTCTATTGATGGATGGGATTCGGTTTTGTCTATTTTGCAAATGCCGGGTGGCGTTCCTGTGGCGACTGTTGCCTTAAATGGATCAAAAAATGCCGGAATTCTAGCTGCTCAAATCATAGGAACATCTGACAAATGCATTTTAGATAAAATCATCCTTTATAAAGAAGGTTTAAAAGCAACCGTTAACAAAGCAGCCGAAAGCCTAAAAAAATAATTAATCAAAAGTACAGACAGGTCGCTACCTGTCTCTTCAAACATAAAATGAAACACCCATGACAATAGTTGTTGACACTCTGGGGATGATTATGAGTGTTCCATCTTCCAATAAAAAACAAATATTATAAACAGATGAAACGCCCATGACAATAGTTGTTGTCACACTGGGGGATGATTATGAGTGTTCCATCTGACCGATGAAAACAATAAATATAAACAGATGAAACGCCCACGACAATTATCATTGACACACACCAATATGATTATAGGCGTTCCATCTTCCAATA
>JACCDH010513252.1_pt1 | contig 14889 bp, 15 predicted proteins | sample 7442481 | NCBI WGS metagenome assembly JACCDH01 (sample SAMN15323433, study PRJNA562643) | freshwater metagenome | isolation source: river surface water | place: USA:Blue River Watershed | collected 2017-08-15
GATCAGCACAAAGTCGGCCACGCCATGTTCGGCAGCGGCCTGCGCCGTGCGTAGGGTTCCCATCACGTTGTTCTTGATGCCCTCGGCTGGGTTGTGTTCCACCAAGGGCACATGCTTGTAGGCGGCTGCGTGGTAGACCGTGTCTGGATGCCAAGTAGACATGATCTCGCGCATTCGATCCTCATCCTGGGCAGAAGCCAACAACGGCACCAGAATGGTTTTTTTGTCCGAGAGCTTTTCTTCCAGTTCCTGGTGAATGGCATAGAGCGCAAATTCGCTCTGCTCGATCAACAACAACTTCTCGGGACCAACGGCCAAAATCTGGCGGCAAAGCTCACTGCCGATCGAACCGCCTGCCCCGGTGACCAACACCACCTTGTTGACGACATTCTTGGCCAACAAGATGTGGTTGGGCATGACCGGCTCGCGCCCCAAAAGGTCATCAATGTCCAAATCGCGCACATCGGAGAGGCTCACTTTGCCGATGGCGATGTCACTCAAGCCTGGCAAGGTTCGGACTGCTACCTTGTGGACTTTGAGCGAGTTCAGAATGTCATTGCGTCGCCGGGGTGAGACAGACGGTAGCGCGAGCAACACATCCGTGATGGGGACTTCCGACAATAACTCAGCCAAATCAGCGGGGTTGTGGATGGGCAGACCGTTGAGCACATGGCCATGCAGCCGGTCATCGTCATCCAGAAACCCCACTACCCGAATCTCGGGGCTGTTGACCATAGCCGATGCCAATTGCCGACCAGCGCTACCCGCCCCGTAAATCAAGGCCTGCGGCAAAGCCGCTTTACGCAATTGCTGGTGGTACAGGCCTCCGAGCCAAATACGCGCTGCAGCGCGCGATGCACCCACCAGCATAAGCAGCAACATTGGCTGAATCAATCCGACGGTGCGTGGCACCCCATCTACGCTCCAGAATGTGAAAATGGCAGCAAACGCCAAGCCATACAACAGCATGGCACGTACCACCGCCACCATGGCAGGCATTCCGCTGTAACGGAAGATCGCTCGGTAAAGCCCAGAAGTGATGAACAGCGGCAAAGCCAAAACCACCGAAGCCAGCACTGGCAACATGGGCGGTCCAGACAAGGGCATGAACACACCAAGGCGCAAGTAAAAAGCCAGCCACACCGACAGTACGCAAAGTCCTGCGTCTAGCGCCAGCACCACCCCGCGCTTGATTGGACGCGGCAGGGCCAACACGGGGGACGCTAGACGACTCAAAGCACGGATCATGATTTCACCCATGATGTGAGACACCTAAATCCTAAATCCTGAGTCCTGAGTCCTGAGTCCTGAGTCCGTCATTTTGTTTTCACCCTATCTCCTGCACCTTTGCCGCCTACTGTCATAAATATGTATTTGAAGTACAGAGCGAGTGTCAAACCTTGCAGCATCTGTGCATCTGTCTCTGCCAACAGCTTTGGCGTTGACATGTCTATGTTGCTAACCTGCGCCAATCCAGTGATACCGGGTCGGGCTTCAAAAACACCGCGGCTGTGACGTTCAGCAATCAACTCGGTTTGATTAAACAAGCAGGGCCTTGGGCCAACCAGACTCATTTCCCCCTTCAGCACATTCCAAAGCTGGGGCAATTCATCAAATTTGGTTTGACGCAAAAACGCACCTAAACGCGTGATAGCTGATGCATCAGCCAAATGGGAAGCAACAGAGGCAGTGTCAGGTCGCATTGTGCGGAACTTCACCAAGGTAAATGGTCTTTGATCTCGGCCAACCCGTTCCTGACGAAAAAGTGGCGAACCCGTATCAAACAATCCCACCACATAAATAGCAAACAGCACCGGGGCCCCAAGCACCAACCCCGTAATAGAAAGCACCATATCCAATAACCGTAACATCACAACCTTTACTGAGCCGCTCTGCGCAGTCCCTCATCTACCGACACTGGAGGCTTCCAGTCAAGCAATTCACAGGTATTGCTGATGTCCATTTGCAATGAACCCAGCAAACGTTGGGCCACAGCTGTCTTACCCAGCAAACGGGCAACAAAGGCTAGAAGACTTACAGGTACCGGCAGCAAGCGCGCTGGTCGGTTCATGGCCTTACCTATCTTTTGCAACAACTCCGCTGTGGATAGGTCTTCCCCATCACTCACCAGAAATGTTTGATTCGCTGCCTTCGGGTGATGCAAACAAGTCAGAATTAAATCTACAAGGTTATCCAACGCCACCAAGCTACGACGGTTTCTGTTCGCAGCAGCCAATGGAAGCGGTACACCGCGAGACAGCCAGCGCATCATCGATTCGAAGTTAGCTTTCACGCCCGGCCCATACACCAGCGGAGGTCGAATGATCACTACCTCCATGCCTGTTTCGGCGGCAATCTGGCGTAACGCCTGCTCCGCTTCATGCTTGGACACGGCATAGGGGTCTTCTGGTGCAGGGGCATCGTCGGCGGTGAAGGGATGCCCTTCTTGGGTGAATTCACCGTTGACCTTGATGGAGCTTAGGTAGACAAAGCGACGTACACCAGCTGCTGCCGCCTGGCGAGCGAGGTTGGCTGTACCTTCAACGTTCACCCGGCGAAACTCAGCCAATGGATCCGCGCTCTTGTCGTTCATGACGTGAACGTGAGCGGCCAGATGCACGACCTGCTCCACGCTACTCAGGGCCACCGTCCAGTCGGATTCTGACGAAAGGCTCCCCATCGCAATAGCCTCAACACCGTCAGGTTGAGAACTCAGGGATCTCACCGCTGCCCGCAGCGCAGCCCCATCCCTGGACAATCTTGTACAAAGAGCAGTGCCAACGAAACCGTTCGCACCCGTCACTAACGTGGTCATGGTGTTATAGGAGCAATATACGACTCATATTCGAAACACATTCCACATCACACATTTATGACTGAAGGCTGAACGATACGAAAAGAAATCTACGCACGAACAACATCTTGATAAAGATTAAAGTAGGCCAGACCAAGAGCTGGACCGGAAAACAAGCGTTCATAGCGCGCTCGAGCCCCTTGTCCTAACTTGGTCACCAGTCCAGGATCAGACAACAATGCACAAAGGCAATCTGAAAGCGCTTGAGGCTCTTCTGGTGGGATGACGAATCCACTTTCGCCTTCATGGTTGACGTAAGAAGTCCCAGTACCAATTTCACATGAAACCATAGGTCGACCCAACATTGCCGCCTCGACCAACACCATCCCAAATGCTTCAGAGCGCAAGTGGGAAGGTAGCACCATGGCTGTACTATGCTTGATAAGTGCAACCTTCTCAGCATCTGTAACTTGGCCAGCGAACAAGACATTATCTGCACCCAAGTCTTGCGCCATCTGCTTTAATGAATCGCCCTCGGGCCCAGAACCAGCCAGAACCAATTTAACGCCAATTTGATGTGCAGACCGAATAAGAGTGTGCAAACCTTTGTAGTATCTTAAAACCCCAATAAAAAGAAAATACGGCTCACCAGGAGAAATCCCGAGTCGAGCGAGTACAGTCTCATCACCCGAGAGAGGGTATGACTCCTCCGTAATTCCGAGGGGGATTACGCGAACCTTTTCATGGATACCGGCCTGAGACAATATAGGACTGGTGGATGCATACGCTGGAGATGTTGCTACCACAGCATCAACAGAACGCAACATATTATTCATTAAAGGCGAGTAAAATCTACCCAGCCAGCGCTGACGAACAATATCGGAATGATACGTTAAAACAGATTTAGATTCTGGACGCACAATAAAACGAAGAACATCGGCGAAAGGCCACGGGAAGTGATAGTTGATCACATCCGCCCAATCTGCAGCCTCGGCAAAACGTAGAAAAGCATTTACGCCACCCAGATCGCAAGAGGCCGGCGCTGCCCAAGAACGACTGCGAACAACGACACCCTCAGGCCTGCAGACGTCAACGGTCACTTGAGTTGGGGTTAGTGCAAAGATTCTGGACTCAATGCCGAACGGTTGGGTAGCGAGCGCAATCTGCCTTATCGCCTCCTGAAGTCCTCCTGGAGGATCCGGGAAATACGTTTTATATACATGCAGAACTCGCATACAGGCCATCTCCGAAAGTTACAAATTAAGAATGGAAATAATATTTTCGTAATTGCGATGTCCCGCTTTTTTTGAAGGTTGAGAGTTGGCAGTTGAATCGTCAAGGGTCATCAAATGAAGGATACGATCCAGACCTGTGGATATGCACGGCGTGCATTGCGACTGCGCTGTGTTAGCTTAGACGCCTTAGAGCGAGCCGACACGGGAAGATAGCCACGCCGGCGATGACCACGACCTAGTTCGGGTGCTGTCGTGTCTGCCCAGTGATCGGGTAATCGGCTGATGGTCAGCTTGGCTTTCAAGAGACTGTGAATTTAGTATCGTTCTTCTCAACTGCAGTGCTAGTACATCTGGACACTTGGACTTAGCGGTTTATGTGGCCATGATGCCTTGACATCCACAGCCAACTATTATCGGATTCATCTTAGTTGCACTTTGACTTTGAATTCACCTTTATTGATTAAATTATTCAAATGGATTTTAGATTCTTTATATTATATTAATTGAAGCCAACATAAACGCCAAATTTATGCTACTTTCTCAAAGTAAAAATTGGTATTAAATCATGCAGGCTCTGAATTACAGCGGCATCAGATACACTTGGCTCTTGACCTAGATAGAACAAGTGAGTCACACCGGCGCGCTGCCCAGCCTGAATATCGGAAATATTATCACCAACCATGAAAGAACTTCTCAAGTCAACATTATGATCTTTAGCTGCTTGTAACAACATGCCGGGGTTAGGCTTTCGAAATTCGCTTTCCTTTTTGTACTTATCTATTCCATGCTCCGGGTGATACGGACAATAATATACCGCATCAATATTTGCACCACGCTGGACGAAGATATCACACATCCAAGCCGTCAGCGCATGAAAGTCAGCTTCGGAATAGTAGCCTCGACCAATTCCTGCTTGATTGGTTACAACAATCACAAGATGACCAGCTTGGTTTGCAGCCGCCACAAGCTCAAAAATACCATCAACGAAATGAAAATTTTCCTGTCGGTAAACATAAGAATGGTCCTCATTAATAACACCATCCCTATCAAGAAACAATGCGGGTCGTAGCGTGCAGTTTTTTTGCATTAAAATTCCAATTGCGCTCGATGGTAGTCTTCCGGCACGCCAATATCTATGAAATGCCCATTAGTTACATAGACATCCACTGGTGAATTGTGTACGGCAGTATTAAGATAATCAGACTCAAGAGAAAATGGTTCGTTTACCTCGTATTCATTTAATTGCCCACGTGTAAAAACATAACAACCGGCATTTATTAATCCAGGTCCGGATATCCCTTTTTCTGAGAAGCCTTTAACTAAGCCATCTTCCACGATAAGGCGTCCATAGCGAGACGTATCGGAAACCTGCCGTGCAACAATAACTAAGTTTCGTTTTTTTTGCCAAAACACATTTAAATTTGCAACCTCAAGATCAAGAAAGGTATCACCATTAAATACAAAAAAGCTTTCTTGAAGGCATTTCGTCATTGCAAGACGAACTGCTCCGCCAGTACCCAAGGGGCGTTCTTCCACCACATACACTATTTCAACGCCAGCAAAATGACTACCAAAATGATTAATTATCTTCTCAGCCATAAAGCCCAGAGAAAGAACCACTCGAGAAACTCCTTTCGTGGCCAGGGACCGTATCACTATCTCCAGAAAAGGACGCCCTGCTACCATCGCCATTGGTTTAGGCCGGTCGGGAACTATTTCACGCAAACGTGAACCCTTCCCCCCCGCGAGTATAATAGCCTCAAACATCAGCTTTGAAAATGGCGTCTTCAACCAGACCGCATAGTATGTGCCCCAATACGGCGTGCCCTTCTTGAATTTTAGGTGTGTCAGCGCTAGGCACCGCAAGGTAATGCTGGCATAAGTCTTTCATAATGCCGCCACGATTGCCCGACATACCTATACACACAACACCACGACTTTGAGCCTCTTTCAAGGCATTAATTACATTTAACGACCCACCGGAAGTGGAATATGCGATCAACACGTCACCTTTCTGCGCGTGAGCTTGCACTTGTCTAGCGAATAGCTTTTCGTACCCATAATCGTTACCGATTGCAGTAAGAATAGATGTGTCAGTTGTTAAAGCAATAGCAGGCAATCCTGGCCGATCGAAAGCAAAGCGACTTACAAATTCACCAGCAATATGCTGTGCGTCGGCAGCACTTCCACCATTGCCAGCAAGCATTATTTTATTACCCGATCTCATGGCTTGAATACACGCGTTAGCTGCTGCCTCTACACTCGTCAGCAATCCCTCATCGCTTAACATAGTGGACATAACATTTTTCGCATCTGTTATCTGCTTTTTGATATAAAATTTCATCAAATTCTCCATGCTTCCGCTCCTGTCTTAGTAAAATGACAATTACTCACACTTCCATTGAATGTATTCAATACTCGAATAACCTCCATGCGCTGCTCAGTTGGAACAAAAAACAACATAAAGCCACCACCACCAGCACCAGAAACCTTACCTGCCAGTGCCCCTGCATTTATTGCCGCCGAGTATATTTCATCTATACGTGGATTTGAAACGGTCGTGGCAGAGCGTTTCTTATTTTCCCAACCTAATTTCATTGATTCAACTAGACCGGAAAAGTCTGCTCGCAATAAACACTCTTTCATCACTAGTGCTTCTTGTTTGATTCCATGCATTGCCTCTAGCGCACCCTCCTTTCCAGTTTTAATGTTGCTGCTCTGGTCGGAGATAATTTTTGCTGATTCGCGCGACACCCCAGTAAAAAAAAGGATCAGAGATGCCTCCAGCTCACACATGATCCAATTTTTGATGCGCAAAGGATTAATAATACAACGCTCATTCGCATAAAACTCCATAAAATTGAAGCCGCCAAATGTAGCCGAGTATTGGTCTTGTCTGCCGCCCTGCAAACCACAATCCACACGCTCGATTTTGAATGCGAGATGAGCAATAGCGTAGTCATCTAGTGGCAGGTTTAACAATTCAACAAAAGCGCGGATCATCGCTACAACAAGCGTGGAAGACGACCCCAAACCCGAGCCCGCTGGTGCATCGCAAAAAGTACTTAACTCAAGTGAAATCGGTCGGCCGCCGTTGAAATACGTAATCATGTGCTTATAGACTGCCGTATGCAAATTCATTTTGCCGTCCAAAAGCAGCGGGGCATCTATGGAACAACGCTTTTCTAATTGTTGGTCTGTTGCCAGAAAACGTACTTCAGGCACATCCAGCAACTTTATTACCGCATAGGCGTAACGATCAATAGCGGCATTTAGAACATAACCGCCGTGGGTGTCGCAATACGGAGATACATCAGTACCACCGCCGGCCAAGCCAAGCCTAAGAGGGGCTCGGGATCTAACAATTAGTGTTGACATGTAATTATTTCTTAACGGTTAAGCGGGATCTTACCCTTCGAAATTTCATCGCGCCAATGGGTTAGCAAATCTTCGAACATTTTACGTACTGATATTTCAGGCTTCCAATCGATTGCAGCTCGGATTTTTGTATTATCGAACATCTGGTAATCGGCATCGATCGGACGTAGCCTATCCGTATCCGTAGCCACCTTAATATTTTTAACAGTACTCATACCTAACAGAATCTCAATAACTTCCGGTAACTGGAATGCCTCTTCACCGGCAATATTAAAGTAATCTCCACATGAGACTTTTCCTTGCGCACTTGCCTCAAGCAATAGAAAATAGGCCCGAACTGCATCACGCGCATCCTGAAATGTTCGCGTACTAGACAGATTGCCCACCTTAATCACGGGCTCTTGCAATCCAGCTTCTATTAATGCAATTTGCTTAGCAACCGTACTTTCAAAAAAGACGTCGCTACGCCGTGGCCCAGAATGGGTACCCATACGAGTAACAAACGTACGCACTCCGTAGGCCTCACCGTAAAAGCGTCCCAGGTAATCAGTGCCGATCTTGCTAATGCTGTAAGGACTTGCACCGTGAAACGGAGTATCTTCTGCCAAAGTAACTCCCGGCTTTGCTCGCCCGTATACTTCACTTGAAGAGCAGATATGCACCACAGGATCGTAACCATCAGCTTCTTTCTTTTGCCGAATACACTCAAGCAAATTGGCTGTGCCTATGATGTTGGTCTGCAACGTCTCAATTGGAATATCAAAAGATGTTTTAGGGTAAGACTGCGCCGCTAAATGAGATATAAAGTCAGGTCTCACAGACTTAATTAATCGAGCGAGTGCCGAGTAATCAGTTAAATCTGCATAGTACAAACCAATCCTATCCTTCCTGTTTATTCGATCAGTTAAATGGTATAGATTGTCCATTGGTTCTTGCCAGCGCATCATACCAACGACTTCGTAAGATGTATTTTCAAGAACATAGTCAGCAAGCTGAGAACCAACCTGACCAGTAATTCCTGTGATTAATATCTTTTTTTTCATAAATTCTTTCAGAAAATTTGGGATGAGTTACCAAGCAAAACATTAGTTTTTAGGAATTTGCTCCACTCCACTGTTCAGACAAGATTGCATTTAGTTTTCACTTCTTTGTTCCACCATTTGATCGTCCTAGAAAGGCCATCTCGCAGGCTGACCATGAATTCAAATTCCGGGAAATTAGCCGAAATTGCGTTTGTAGAACACATTTTTATAAATCTACCCTCGGGCTTATCATTGTTATGATAAATTTCGATCTCCAGACCTGCTATTGAGACAATCAGAATCGTCAAGTCATTAAGACTAATAGTTTTCTGGTGGCCGATATTGATAAGTTGTATGACACTAGCACCCAAGCCAAGTTGTAGCCTCAGTGTTAGCAAAGATGACCGGAGATCTTATGCCTCTTCCAACTCGTCGAGCCATCCCTCCTATCGGGTTACTTCCCTGAAAGTCACAGACCACACATATGCGAGACATTCGCTCAGTAGGTGGCATAATTCGTTCTTCTTTGGAGGAGCCTAAATCTGCTCTGATTACGATATTGATGTCCTGATCATTTTCTTGTCGCCACAGAGAAACAACCTTTAAAACGGATAGTAGATTGGTCTTTATATTGCTAAGCCGCATATTTCTTAAACCCACTTTCCGAATCAATTCCTGAAAAACCAATATTTCTTTAATTCTCACTCAAGCCTCGTAACCAGAAGCTTTCGCATAGATATTTAACATACCTTTAAAGTTGTATTCTGAAAAATCAACTTTTTCAGTAGATTCATTTACCTCGCTTATTGCACATGCAAGACTCAATGGCGAATCAACATCAAAAAGTTTTGGGACTCTATTTAGATACCGTAATAGCTCTCTGGTGCAAGCATTGTCAGATAAGACAACTTTACGACCATACTGAATCGCCATGCTAGCGATACCAGATCCCGACTGTCCCGTCTCTAGATAAGGTACGCACACAATGTCCACCGATTGGATTAGCCGAATAAGTTCTGCATCAGATGGTGATGTAAAGAAGAAAACACGCCCAATGTATTCTCTTTTGGAAAATAGATTTGATATTTTCCTAATATATGAGGGATTGTTATTATTACTTCTCTTTCCATAAGAAGGAGACTGCGGATGCACTCCTCCGGCAATTAATATATTGAATGGCTGCCCTGCCAAACTTTCTGCCACTATTTCATAATTTTTATATGGCGTTACAAAGCCGAACAGTCCAACGATTGGATTGTTAATTTTGAATTTTGTATTCAATTCTACTGCGAGCTGGTTCGCGTCTGGCCAGACTATAGGATAAACTTGGATTTTAGCATTTTGATTTATTTTCTGGATACGGCTCTTCTCTCGCTCAGTATGAACAATAAATACACCACCTTTTTGGACAACATAATTGACAAGCGAGTAATATACATTCGCCACAAGCCAGTCCTTGTACCAGAAGATCACAGTACTGATGATGTTTTTAATATTTCCCGATTTAATCGAATTAAAAATTTGCCGAATTAGATTTTTGGGTGGCTCATCGACTCGGTGCATCGTAACTGAAAAATTTTCACAATTTTTTATAATCCTCCTCAATACTCGGAAAGCAGCCGATGGAGTCGGACCATATAAACCCAATTCCATCTGGATATTAATACAGTCACACTCCTTTATATTTTCTATGACTTTCAACAAAAGGTCTCTGTCATAGTTCTTTTGTAAATAAATCGGCACATCGATACGCCTTGCATCAAACTTCTCACTTAAACCGTTTGCAATAGCCTCTGAATATGTAGCGTTACCACACAAAACATCAAATGAAGATACCACACCAAATTTCGCGTTCATATTACTAGTCCGATCGAGAGAATAAATTCGGATTGGGTGCTTTCATCACTTCCCGGCATCTGCAATGGCACAGTACCAATCCCACGTCTCCTTGAGACCTTGTTCTATCGAGTATTTAGTCTCGAATCCTATTGAATTTATCTTCGACAAATCGTAAGCGCGGTAATCTTGACCATTAGGTTTGTCAGCATCCCAGACCACTCGATCTTGCATGTTCGAAATTTCTGCAATCATTCCGACAATTTCTTTTATAGGATAAATTAGTCCGGTTCCTATGTTCACAGCTCCGGATAGGTGATTCATAATTTCTATCGCTACTCTAGCAGTATCGCGCACGTACATGAAATCACGCCGAGCAGAACCGTCCCCCCATACGGTAACCATTTCACCATTTTTTTTCGCATCGTAGAATTTTTTAACTAGAGAAGGGACGACATGTCCATTCAAAGTATCAAATTTGTCCCTTGGACCAAATAAATTACAAGAAACAATATACGCCCACTCCAAATTGTAGCTTTCGCTGTACGCCTCTAACATTGCTAGCATCGCTCTCTTGGCTTGAGCGTAAGAATTCTCCGCATGATGCGGACGCCCCAGGAAAATCATATCCTCATTGAGCGGCAGACCAGGAGAGGGGTATGGATATACTGCCCCTGTACCCATTGCAGTAATCTTTTTTACCCCACATATGTGAGATGCATGAACCACATTAGTATTTATCATACAGTTGTCGTAGAACGACAACGCTTTATTGTTCATATTACCCATAATTCCATATACTCTTGCTGCATTATGGAACACATACTCTGGTTTTTTATTTGCGAATAATTCATTGACCGATTGGCTATCAAGCAGATTACATTCATTGCGCCCCACTTCTATAATATTAGAATATCCTTGCAATCGCAATTCTTCTACCACAGATGAGCCAACCAGGCCGTTTGCTCCAGTTACTAAAATTTTTGATTTTTTATTCATTTGAAATCCTTTTTATCACAAATAATACGGGGCTTTTGTTTGCAATTTACTAATTTACAATTTTTTAAAGTTGTGCTTCTTTCAAGATGCCATGCTCAAGCGTAAATATTTTGCTGCAATATGCCCTAATCATTTCAGGCGAATGCGAGGCGAATACAAAAATTTTAGCCGAATCTATAAGTCGCTCCATGCGTTGCTTGGCTTTTTCTTGAAATTTGGCGTCCCCAGTAGCAAACATTTCATCAATTAAAAGTATTTCTGGGTTTACTGAAGTGGACACAGCAAACATTAATCGCATGGTCATACCGGCCGAATAAGTTCGTACGGGTGTGGCAAGGAAATCTCCCAGTTCGGTGAAATCCTCAATGTCAGGTATGGCCCTCGTCATCTCCTCACGAGAATGACCCAGTAGCAATCCCATGCGAATAATATTCTCGTATCCAGTCAGTTCTGGATCCATACCCGCACCGAGCTCAATAATTGTAGAAGTCGAGCCCTCAATATTTACTCTGCCTTTGGTTGGCGCATATATACCGGCCATTGTTCTCAACAACGTCGTTTTACCAGCGCCATTATGACCAATGAGCCCAACTGCATCTCCGTCTCTTAACTCGAAGTTGACATCGTTCAATGCAGTGACCGTTACAACATCACGGACTTCTTGAGAGAGCATCCCACCAGTGCCAATCCGAACCAATTGGTTACGTAGAGACATGCTTTTTGCGTTGTAAATAGGATATTTAAGAGTTACATTTTCGAATTTAATATGTGCCATTTTCAAACCCAGAAAGGAATGCGACCATACTTACGTCTTAGAAACTGCAATGTAAATAACCAGCCGAGAATCAGCATGGCTGTCGCCACGCCGTATACAAACATAGGAGGCATGACTCCCTGAATAGGGTCGCGAATGAGACTGATAAAGTAACTAAATGGGTTCAACCAAGCAATATTTGCACGAATGCCTAATTGATCGGGCCGATAAATAACTGGGCTAAGGAAGAAAAGCATAGGCATGAACGCACCAATCAATGGCTCGATGTCACGAAATCGCGCCCCCACCAAGCCGACAATCATTGTCAGCCACAGCAGGTTGCCAACTAGCAGCACAAAACCAGGAATTAGTAATAACTGGATAGCGCTTAATGGGGGAGGAAATATTAGTAAGACCACTAAAATCACTAAGAAATTATGGCCGAAGTTGATAGTTTGCCTGAGCACTAATTGCAATGGAAAAAACAGAAAAGGAATTTTGAGATTCCGCACAACCATAGAGTTACGAACAAAAACTCCCGAACTTTCAGTAACGCAACCAGCAATCAGTTGCCAAACGATAAGCCCAACCGTCAGGGATGGAATAAATATCTCCCTGTCCATTTTCAGCAGTGCACTCCAGAGAAAGCCTAACCCAGCAACACCGATGCCAGTGCCCAGTACAAGCCAAAAAGGGCCGAGCATACTACGACGATATCGCGCTTTTGTATCCGACCATGTCAGGAAGAAAGCGGCCGGCGCGAGTTTCAACGTTTTTTTGACGTCATCGATTGCAATATTCATCAGCAAATTATATGAAAATGGTTCAACAGGCACTTGCAAGGTTATTTGTCATAGCTTTCGAATTACGGTACATCACGTTCTTCTTAGGGAAAGCGATGTGACGAGTTATGCACTTGCGGATACGATGGCAGAGGCCACTATCCGTGATGGCCTGCCACATAGTTTTTTGTTTGCTCGCTCATGAGCTTATTCTGCCGTAGGTGTCTTCAATGCGCACGATATCGTCTTCGCCCAAGTAGCTTCCGGATTGCACTTCGATGATTTCGAGAGGAATAGTGCCTGGATTAGCTAGGCGATGCACCTCACCTACCGGAATGTATGTGGACTGATTTTCAGTTAAGGTAAGCACCTTGTCACCATTGGTAATCTCAGCAGTACCGGTAACAACAATCCAATGCTCTGCCCTGTGGAGATGTTTTTGTAGACTCAGGCTGGCTTGGGGTTTGACTTGAATGCGCTTGACCTTGAAACGACCACCTTCGTCGATACTGTCGTACCAGCCCCAGGGGCGATACACCTTGCGATGGATGGTTTGTTCTTCGCGTTTCTGTTGCCCCAACTGATTGACGATATGTTTAACGTCTTGACTGCGGGTTTTGTCAACCAGCATCACAGCGTCTGGCGTCTCAACTACGATGAGGTTTTGAACACCAACCAAACTGACCAAACGGCTGGTTGCATGCACTAAAGTGTTGCAACTGTCGTAGGTCAACACATCACCCATGTGCGCGTTGCCTTGGTCGTCTTTGGGCAGCATATTCCAAACTGCATCCCAAGCGCCCAGATCGCTCCAACCAGCATCAAGCGGCACCATCTTGATCGGGAACTTGCTGCCCGGGCATTGCTCCATAACTGCGTAATCGACCGACTCTGACGGAACGGCGACGAACTCGGTATTGCATGGACGCACAAATTGGGCATCGGTACTGCGCTTTGACCATGCGACCTTCGTAGCTTCGAGAATGTCTGAGCGGAACTCAGCAAGTGCTTTGAGCCAGACCGATGCTCTGAGTACAAACATGCCCGCATTCCAGAAATAACCACCTTCTGCCAGATAGGCCTGTGCAGTTTCAGCATCAGGTTTTTCCACGAAACGCTCAACAGTCAGGGCTTTCTCGGTGGTTGAGCCCCCTTGAGTTGTTTGAATGTAACCATAGCCAGCCTCTGGTCTATCGGGGGCAACGCCCAAAATGACGATACTGCCACTAGCGGCCTCACGAATGGCACGCTGGCTGGCAACCCTGAAAGCAGCAGCATCCGTAATTGTTTGATCGGCAGGAGTCACCACCAAAACAGGATCCTTACCCCCCTCAACTGCGGCCAACGCAGCAAGCGTGAGTGCCGGTGCGGTGTTGCGCCCCATGGGCTCCAACAAAGCACTTCCCAATTCAATGCCGACCTCGCGTAGTTGTTCAGAGGCAAGGAACCGATGATCCTCCCCCGTGACGATGAGGGGTGCGGTAACTTGGATGTCTGCGTTGCCCAAATCGGCCAAACGCTGAGCGGCCTGCTGAAACAGACTCTCATTGCCTGTCAAGCACAAGAACTGCTTCGGGAAGCCTGTCCTGGATAAAGGCCAAAGCCTAGTGCCCGAACCACCGCATAGGATGACAGGTGTTACTTCATAACGGTTCTGAGTTTCAATCATTGTCGATATCGGCTTTTAGCTGCTCAATTTCCCGCTGAAGCGTCTCGTATTCAATAGTTTTTCTTTTCAAGAATTCAGCGGTGAGTTTTGATTTTTCCGCGATACCCGCTGGGGTCAGCAGATAGGCATACCTCAATTTGTGCTTGCTCTGGCTAAAGTTCTGCATCTTTATCCAGGCCTTTTCCAACAAGGCCTGGAAACAGAAATTAATGCTGCCAAGACTGATCCCCAGCTCCTTGGCCAGGATTCGCTGGCTGAGATCGGGACTTTGTTCCAAACGGCGCAGGACTTCAAACTGGATTTCCTCTTGGAAACCAGCGAGTCGTTGGGTGGGAGGCATGAGGCTCAAGGCAGTTTAGGCACGCTACCGCCATGCTGTTTCACGATCAGCAAGCGCGATTAGCGAGGTGGCGCAGAGGA
>JACCDH010856260.1_pt1 | contig 14888 bp, 8 predicted proteins | sample 7442481 | NCBI WGS metagenome assembly JACCDH01 (sample SAMN15323433, study PRJNA562643) | freshwater metagenome | isolation source: river surface water | place: USA:Blue River Watershed | collected 2017-08-15
CTGACGCGCTGGCGATACTCCGAGGGGTTCATCCGATATACAGCTCCTGCTGCAGGGCACGGGAAATCTGCACCAGCGCGATGCGCTGCTCTTCCACCGCGAGCACCTGGAACGTGAAGCCCTCCAGTTCCAGGAGCGCCCCCACTTCCGGCAGACCGTCGAACTTGCTCATCAGGAAGCCGGCCAGCGTGGCGAAATCATCGATGTCGGCATCGAACAGCCCCGTCTCCAGCACACGGGACAACTCATGCAGGTCTGCATGCCCCGCCACGCGCCACTGCCCTTCCTCCAGCGCCTCAATGGCGGGCGTCTCGTCTTCGTCGGGGAACTCGCCGGCAATCGCCTCGAACACGTCGATGGGCGTGATCAGGCCCGCGATGGTGCCGTACTCATCCACCACCAGCACCAGCTGACCCTTGGAGCGGCGCAGGGTCTCGATCAGGGGCAGCACCGCGATCGAATCCGGCACATAGATGGGATTACGCAGGGCGTCGCGCAGCGTGATGCGGCCGTTGACGGCCAGATCGTTCAGCAGATCCTTGGCGCGGGCGATGCCGACGATCTCGTCCAGACTGCCCTTGCAGACCGGGAAGAAGCTGTGGGGCGTCTCGATGAGCATGGCGCGGATGGTGCCCACGTCGTCTTCCAGGTCGACCCAGGAGATGTCGGTGCGCGGCGTCATCAGCGAACGCACGGAACGCTCGGCCAGCGTCAGCACCCCCGTGACCATGTTGCGCTCGGCCACATGGAAGGCGGCCTCTTCCTCTGCGGCGGCCTTCTCATCGACGGTTTCAGGTTGATCATAGGCGCGGCCGCCCAGCAGGCTGAGCACCGCAGCCGCCGTGCGCTCGCGCAGCGGGCGACGGGCCTCGTTCTTCTGCCGGTTGCGGTTCGCCACCTGATTGAGGAACTCGATGGTGATGGAGAAGCCGATGGCGGCGTAGAGATAGCCCTTGGGAATGTGGAAGCCGAAGCCTTCGGCCACGAGACTCAGACCGATCATCAGCAGGAAGCTCAGGCACAGCACCACGACCGTGGGGTGCTTGTCGACGAATTCTGTCAGGGGCTTGGAGGCCAGCAGCATGATGGACACGGAGATCACCACCGCCGTCATCATCACGTAGATGTTGTCGACCATGCCGACCGCGGTGATCACGGCGTCCAGCGAGAACACGGCGTCCAGCACCACGATCTGCGACACCACCAGCCAGAAGCCGGCATAGACACGGTTCTCCAGATGCACGCGCATGGACCCTTCCAGGCGCTCGTGCAGCTCGGTGGTGGCCTTGAACAGCAGGAACAGGCCCCCAAACAGCAAGATCAGGTCACGCCCGGAGAAGGGCACACCGAAGACTGCAAACAGGGGCGTGGTGAGCGTCACCAGCCAGGACACGACACTGAGCAGACCGAGCCGCATCACGACGGCCAGCCCCAGGCCGACGATGCGGGCCTTGTCACGCTGATGCGGGGGAAGTTTGTTCGCCAGGATGGCGATGAAGACGAGATTGTCGATGCCCAGCACCACCTCGAGAATTATCAAGGTGAGCAGGGCGACCCATAACGATGGGTCCAACAGGAATTCCATAAATCCTCTGTGGGTGGAAACGGAAGCCCGAGTGTAGCCGGGAATCGTGGCGAAGGTAAACGCCGCACGCAGCCGGTCTGCTTGCAGGGGGCGACTGCTGCCGAGGTATACCCGTCAGCGGACGCGATGCCATAATCGCCACTGCCCATTGAGCCGCCATGACAAGATCCATGAATTCTCGCTGCCTGAATCTGCTGATGCTGCTCTGCCTGAGCGCCCCTGCCCTGGCGCAGGACGCCAGCCCGCAGCCGCAGATTCTCATCGTGGGCGCCGCCCCCGCCCTCGAGGCCAATATCCGCTCGCTGCTCTCCATCGATGGCGAGCGCTGCGACGCCGATCAGGCCCTGCTGGAAGCGCGCCGCCCGGTGCTGCGCCGCGAGATCGAACGCGCGGCCCAGGGGCTGGGGTTCTATCGCCTCACCCACACTCTCGAATTCAGTCGCACGGACGACTGCTGGGCCCTGCGCATTGACGTGGTGCCTGGCGACCCGGTGCTGTTCGGCAACATCGACGTGCGCTTTCCTGGCACCGAGGCGGATGCCGCCGCGCCCTTCGCCGCCCTGATTGCCAGCTCGCCGGTGGTCAGCGGCACCGCGCTCAACCATCGCCTTTACGAGAACCTGAAGTCCTCCCTCAGTGCCCAGGCCGTGGAGAACGGTTACTTCAGCGCTCGCTTTTCGCGCTCGGAACTCGCCGTGGATCTGGCACGCAATCGTGCCGATGTCCTGATCGAGTTCGACCCGGGCCCGCGCTACGGCTTCGGCACCATCCGCATCAGTCCGCTCGAGGAACTGTCGGATCGCTTCATCTCGCGCTTCGTGCCCTTCGCTCCGGGCACTCCTTATTCCACCGAGGCGCTGGTGGAGTTGCGCGAGAGTTTCAACAACAGTCAGTACTTCACGGAGGTGGCTGTCACGCCCGAGCTGAGCGCGGCACAGACGGCTTCGCAGAGCGCCGCCCGCACGGTGCCGGTGAACATCGCCCTGCAAATGCGTCCGCGACGCTCCTGGACAGGAGGCCTCGGAGTGACCACGGACAACGGGCCGCGCATGACGGCCAATTACGAAGACCGGTACTACAATCGTTCGGGCCACCGGCAGAATGGCGACGCGGCGCTCTCCACCATGGAAAACCGCGCCAATTTCAGCCATATCATCCCAATGGCGGATCCGGCCACGGAGAGTCTCAGCATTTCGCTGGGCTATGTGGGCCAGGACAATGACACCTTCAGCATCGACACCTACAAACTGGGGGTCAGCTATCGCTCCACCATCGACATCCCGCTGCTGGGCGAGGAGTGGCTGCAGAACATCTTCAGCAACTTCCAGCGCGAGAACAGCGCGCTGAACACGGTGACGGTGAATTCCCACGAGAGCAGCAACCTGACGATATCGGGCATCAACTGGACCCGCACCGCGGCCGACGACCCGATCTTCCCGACCCGGGGCTGGCGCGCGTTCACCCAGCTCAGCGGGGCCTCGAACGCGTTCCTGTCCGACTTGAGCTTCCTGCAGCTGTACGCCAGCGGCAAGCTGGTGCACAGCGTCGGGCCGGGGCGCGCCCTGCTGCGCGTGGAGGCCGGCACCACGCTGGTGGACGGCGTGAGCGAACTGCCCGTGTCCATCCGCTATTTCACCGGGGGCGATCAGAGTGTGCGCGGCTATCAGTTTGGCAGTCTGGGTGCGCTCAATGATCTGGGCGAGGTGATCGGCGGCAAGCATCTGCTGACGGCCAGCGTGGAGTACGACTTCAGCGTGCGTCCGAGCTGGAAGCTCGCCGTGTTCATGGACGCGGGCAACTCCTTCGCCGACTTCAACACAGTCACTCTCAACAAGAGCGCGGGCCTCGGCCTGCGCTGGCTGTCGCCCATCGGCCCCATCCGCGCCGACATCGCCAAGGGCCTGGACGGCGGCAACTTCCGTCTGCACATCACCATGGGGCCGGACCTGTGAGCCCGTTGCTGCGTCGACTTCTGCTGAGCCTTGGCGCGCTGGCGGGCCTCATCCTGCTGCTGCTCGGCAGCCTGGCCGCCGTGATCAGCACGTCGGCGGGCAGCCGCTGGGCGCTGGGTCAGGCGGGAGCGCTGGCGGCAGATGCCGGCCCGCAGATCGCGATCGGCGGCCAGAGCGGCACCCTGCTGCGCGGCCTGCAGCTGCAGAACGTGAGCCTGCAACTGGACAGCAACCGCGTGCGGGTGCAGGCACTCGAGCTGCGCTGGAACCCGTTCAGTCTGCTGAGCGGCACGCTGGTGCTCGACGAACTGCGGGTGCAGGGGCTTGAGGTGGAGTGGGCCAGCGCCGCGCCGAACCAGGCATTGCCCGCCCTTTCGCAGCTGCTTGAAGCGAACCTGCCACTGCCCCTGGCGCTGCGGCTGGACAGCCTGCGTCTGGAACAGGCGCAACTGACCCTCGACGGCACCCGATGGCAGATCCTGCGGGCGGCGCTCAATGCCAGGCTGGACGGCACTGATCTGGCGCTGGACGAGCTGCACCTGCAGACGCCGACACTGCAGGTGAGCGGGGCACTGCAGGCCGAGCTGACGGGCAGCGTCCCCCTGCGCGGCACGCTCGACTGGCAATACCAGCGTTCAGACGCCAGCCCCCTTTCCGCCGCCGGACAGCTGGTGCTGGGCGGCACGCTCGACACCCTGGCAGTGACCCACAGCCTGCGCTCCCCCCTGCAGGTGGAAAGCCAGGGCAGTGTCGTGCTCAACCTGGCCAGTGGCGGCGGCGCGCCCCGCCTCGGGCTGAGCCACACGCTGCAGGCGCAGTCACTGGCCAGCCTGCTGCCCGCAGACGGCATGGACCTGCTGGTCAGCCAGAGTGAGCTCAGCACCACCGGCTGGCTGGAGGCCCTGCAGATCAGCGGCCTCGGCGCCTTGCGTCTGGTGGATGCCAGCGGCACCGAACTGCTCGACGAGCTCGCGTTCAACTGGAACGCCCTGCTGCAGGGCCAGATGCTGCTGGTGGATCAACTGAGTCTGAGCACCCCGAGCGGCAACCTGGGCGGCAGTGGCGAGCTGCGCTGGGAGGCAGGCGTGGAGGCCAGCCTGAGCTATGTGTTGCGTGAAACCGATGCCAGCCGCTACCGCGCGCTGCTGCCCGCCGGCGTGCTGCCGGGAGAGCTGGCGAGCACTGGCAGCCTGAGCCTGCAGCAGAATGGCGATGCCCTGCGCGGCACCCTGGTCGTCGATTCCCTGCAGGGCAGCCTCAATGGCTACCCGCTGCAAGGCAATGGGGCGATTGCCCTGGACGGCGCCGAGTTCACGGTGCAGGGGCTCGCGCTGCGCAGTGGCCCCAACTCCCTGCAGCTGACCGGCCGCTGGGGCGAGGAGCTGGACCTGCAGCTGGCTCTGCAGGCTCCGCAGCTGGATACCCTCTCGCCTCTCCTGGCAGGCGAACTGCAGGCCACGGCCTCCCTCACCGGCACGGCACAGCAGCCCCGACTCGATCTGCAGGCCGACGGCAGTGAGCTGCGTCTGGGGGACATGTCCATCGCCAGCTTGCGAGCCACGGCAGCCCACGCCGAGGGCAGCAACCGCATGACACTGGAAGCCCGCGATCTGCAAGGCGGCAGCGTCACGGCGCGCACGCTGACACTGCGCGGCGCTGGCGAAGCGGCCGCACACCAGCTGCAGCTCGCCCTGGACAGCCCGGCGCTGCAGGCGCAGATCGCCCTGGAGGGCGCGTTGAGCGGGCTGAGCGCCGACACGCCCCTGCAATGGGCAGGCCGCATCAGCCGCGGCACCCTGGGCACGGAGCTTGGCGAGTGGCAACTGGCCAGCGCTGCCACGTTAAGCTGGAGTGCGACAGGCTGGCAGCTGGCAGACCAGTGCTGGCAGCTGGCCGGCAGCAGTCTGTGCGTGCAGGCCACAGGCGGCGCAGACGCGACGCTGCAGGCCACGGCTCGTCTGCAGGACCTGCCACTGGAGCCCTTCAACGCGCCGCCCCTGCCCGATCTCTCCCGCCAGCTGCCCACACTGCCGGCGGGCGTCCGTATGCAGGGCCAGCTGGACGCAACAGTGAGCGTGGCCGGGCAGGCCGACGCCGCCATGTCCGAACTGAGCCTGACAGCCGAACTGCAACTGGAAGAGGCCGTCATGGCACTTGCGCCTGCGCCGGGCGGCACGGACGAAGAAACACTCGCCGTCGTGCCGCGTGAACTGGAACTGCGCACGGCGACACTGAACGCCGAGCAGCGCGCCGGCGCCTGGCAGCTCGACAGCCTGCTGGAGTTTGCCCAGCCACCACTTGCGGGAACGACCGGCCTGCAGGGCTCGGCACGCAGTCGCCTGAGCATCGCCCCCTCCGGCAACCTCGAGGGCGACGTCGCCCTGGAGTTCGAGGCATTGCAGTGGCTGGAAGCGCTGGTGCCTGAACTACGCCAGGTGGAGGGCCGCCTGAGCGGGCTCGCCGTCATCGGCGGTTCCCTGCAGGCGCCACAACTCGGCGGCACCTTGGACCTGCAGGACGGCGCGTTGCAGGTGCCCGCGCTCGGCCTCGAACTGAACGCGATCAATGCCAGCCTCGTTGCCGACAACGACGCCCATCTGGCCCTGCAGGGCGAGGCCCGTTCCGGCACCGGCTCCCTGCGCTTCTTCAGTGACATCGAAGCGCCGTTCAGTGATTCCCCTGCGCTGCGCCTGCAGCTGGAAGGCGACAATTTCACGCTGGCGGAACGCCCCGAACTGCGCATGGCCATCAGTCCGCAGCTGGCCATCGAGGCGAGCCCGCAAGGAGTGCACATCAGCGGCAATCTGCTGCTGCCCCTGCTCGACGTGCGCATCACCAGCCTGCCCGAATCCGCCGTCGACGTTTCCGCCGACACCGTGCTGGTGGCCCAGCCGGAGGACGGCGCGACGGTACGCAATGCCGCCACGTCCTCGCTCGGGCCGCTGCAGAACGTGCCGCTGACCGCCCAGGTGTCCGTGCAGCTGGGCGAGGCCGTGCATTTCGCCGGCTGGGGACTGGACACCGACCTGAACGGCGCCCTGGAGATCACGCAGCGCGCCACCGGCGCGCCTCTCACCTACGGCGAGCTGACGGTGCGCCAGGGCAGCTATCAGACCTACGGACGCACCTTGAACATCGAGCACGGCAAGCTGCTGTTCTTCGGCAGCTATGACAATCCGGCGCTGGACATCCGTGCCACCCGCGAGGCCGAGGACGTGAAGGTGGGGGTGCAGATGAACGGCACGCTGCGCAACATCAGCAGTCAGCTGTTCTCGACGCCGACACTTCCGGACGGCGACATCATCGCCGTGATGCTCACCGGTCGGCCGCTGGCCGAGGTGGGCAGCCAGGACAGCAATGCGCTGGTGGGGGCCATCACCTCCCTGGGCATCAACCAGGGGCAGAATCTGACCAACCAGATTCGCAACCAGCTGGGTCTGGACACGCTGGCCATCAGCAGCACGGGGGATGTGGCCAACAGCAGCCTGACGCTGGGCAAGTACCTGACGCCGCGCATCTTCATCCAGTACGGCATCGGGCTGTTCGAGACAGAGTCGACGCTGGCGGTGGATTACACGGTGTCGGAGCGGGTGAAGCTGGAGGCGAAGTCGGGGAGTACGCAGAGTCTGGACATCACTTATACGGTGGAGCGGTAGGGGCTTCTCGCGTCTGCCTGCGTGCCTGGCTGTCGGGCACCGAGCCTTGCAGGACACGCTGTGAATACATCCTTGTACGCTCGGTGCCCGCCATCCGACCGCCATGGATGGCGGGAGTGCCGGAAATGCAGGAGCATTTTCCGGCCCTGGCGGCAGACGGTCCTGCAAGACTCGATGCCCGCCTGCCTTCCTGCATCGTGCCACGTCCCTGCTGCGGCAAGGAGCCAGGAGGCGGGCGGGCTTGAAATTTCGGGCGGCAGCCTTATTCACGGCATGGGCTGCGTGCCCGCATGAACTGACAGACGAGAGAGCATCATGAAAGACACCAAGACCTTGTGGATCGCCGGACTCGCCACGGTGCTGGTCATCACTCTGGTGGCATTCGGCGTCTCGCACTGGCGCCTGAGCAACGAACTGCAGGCCCTGCGCGGCGATGAAGCCTCCGCCAACCCCGACCTGCTGGAGCGCCTGGAAGAGATGGCCGAGGAACAGTCGCGCCCGAGCGGCCCGGCTTCCTTGTTCGACCCGAACTTCGACCCTTTCGGCGCCAGCCTGTTCGGCACCGACCCCTTCGCGCGGCTGCAGCAGATGCAGTCGCAGATGGATCAACTGTTCAACAACATGAACAGCAGCTTCGGCTTCAGCGGCTTTTCCGCCGCCTTCCAGCAGCCGCAGATCGCCGTGGAGGAACTGGACAAGGAATTCCGCGTGGTGATCACCCTGGCCGAGGGCAGCGAAGTGGAACTGGAGACAGCGCTGGAGGACACCACCCTGTCCATCTCCGCCCAGGTGCGTACCCGTGTGCAGGACAGCCGCGCCGGTCTGCAGACCAGCAGCACCAGCGTGAGTGCCTTCTCGCGGGATATCGATCTGGGGGAGCCGGTGGACGCGCGCGGCATGCGCACCGAGAAGTCGGAGGGAGAAATCGTGATCACGGTGCCCAAGCTGGGGTGATGGCCCCAGCGAATGACGCATCACTCAGGACGCGTCACCGAGTCGATGGCGCGGGCGAGATCGCCGGGGGTGGCGCCGAGGGCCAGTAGCGATTTCATGAGCAGGTCCACTGAAACGCTCGGATCGCCCGCCTCCATCTTCGCGATGCGCGACTGACTGGACTGCACCAGCCCCGCGAGTTCAATCTGAGTTAGCTCACTCTGCACACGGCGTTGGCGCAGCGCCTGCGAAAGCGCCAGTTTCACCTGCACGTAATGCGCCTCTTGCGGCGAAAGGCCGAGAAACTCTTCAGCACTGCCAACACGCCAACCTGCCGCTTCCAGTGTTTCACGCTTGTCCGCACGCATGGTCGTAGCTCCTCAGTCGCGTTCTGCAGCGCATCAAGGCGCTGGCAGAGGTGGTTTGGGTTTTCTTTGCCATCACGTCCGCAATGACCACCGCATCAGAATCCAGTCGATAGAATATTCGCCAGTTCACCCCTTCATCGACAATGCGCAGCTCGTGGCAGCGTGCGCCAATCGCTGGCATTGGTCGGGACTGCGGCATCCCCAGCCACTCACCTTGCTGCAACAGCCGCAGCAGAAACCCGGCTTCCAGGCGAGCGGCGCGCGAGAAAGGCGGCGACTTTACAACTCCGTGTAGCCAGACGACTGGCTTGTCCATAGTGCTCATGGCGCGAGACTCATGTCCAATATGACATAAAAAGTGGAAATGAAAAACGGAAAATTCCGCTTTGGTGCCATCAAGCGTAGCAGCCGATTGGCTGTCTGTTTGGAACTAGCAGAGCGTTCAGCAAACGTCTGGAATCTTGAACAGCACCGAGGCGACGACAGCTTGCCGAGCTGTCTCTTTTACATACACACTAAAACCTGGAGTGAGATCGGCAGCGCCAACTGGCACTACGACACAAAAGGAGACGTACCGTGTTCAAGGTCAACACCCTGATAGTACTAGGCGCAGGAGCAAGCAAATCGTATGGCTATCCGCTGGGCCAGGAGCTGATCGACGGCATCGTTGCGAGTTGCAATACGAACAACACAAGGCACTCACCTAATCGAGTTGCCTACACGCAACTTCGTGATCGTCTCAAATTCTATGAACCGTTCAGCATCGATGCCTTCCTGACGCACTACCAAGCTGACAAGAGATTTGTCGAAGCCGCCAAGATGAAAATAGTGGAAGTCCTCCTGCAGCCCAAGCCCTCCAAGGCATTTCAATCAGAGCGCAGCGATGGTCATTGGTATCGCTTTTTCTGGGATGCCTTGGTGGCCGGCAGTGCGCCGGATGAACTGGCTAGCGAGAATCATGACCCGAGATTCAACGTCATCACCTTCAATTACGATGTGTCACTGGAACACTATCTTCTGAGCAGAATCTTCAGTCACCAAGGCTTCTTTTCGGAAGAGCAGAAGCGAGCCTTCTGGCAGACAATCTCGAAGCGGATACACCATGTTTATGGCAGCATCGAAAACGTTATCGTGCCTGGCAATCTTGAAGAATATCGTCCTGGAAATCAGGATCTGGATGAACCCTCTCTGCTTGAACGAAGCAAGCGAATTCAATTGATTGACGAGCGCGAAGGGACTGACTACGTGAAATTGAGGGATTTGTTCACGGACATTTCGCAAGTTATCTTTTTGGGCTTTGGCTTCGACGAAACCAATATTGGCGACCGAGTGTTGAACATCAACAAGATGCTCAACGCAAACATTCACCTAGAACTATCAGGGATGAGAACCATCAAGGCCATCAAGTACACCAACCTGGGAAACTCCGAGCGAATCAACCGACGTATCGCACAGATGACTGAAGGCCTGCCGAAGGAAGTTCAGATAGTGAAGTCAGAAAAGACCACCTATGAGGCTCTGGTACACGACTTCAGCCTGAACACCCTGTGACCGAACCCCTTGGCTCCCCACTCCCGAAGCTCGAGGACCAAGGCATCGCGCGGCACTGAACGGAGTCGGGTGGCGGGGGTGGCGTTTACGGACCGTGAGCCGCCTGGACGGCGGCGAGTCGAGCCTACAGGGACGTATTCACGGCGTGTCCGGAAACGCCACCCCCGCCACCCGACTCCCGCTCAAGGCACTCAAGCCCGCACTACTCAGAACCTCAGAACTTCGACCCCAGAATCCAGGTATCAGACCTCGCCCACGCCTCCTCGAAGCGTTTGTCGATCTCTTCGTCCACCTTGCCCTGCGCCGCCAGCGCCTGCTTGATGCCGTACAGCGCCCAGCCATTGTGCGGATGCTCGCGCAGGTCCTCTTCATACAAGGTGATGGCCTTGTCGAACTCGCCCACCTCGATGTAAGCCGCGCCCAGCCAGTGCTTGGCCGAGAACGGATAGGGCTCCGGCTCGTCATAGATGATCGCGTTGTAAGCGGCCGTGGCATGTTCGAAGGCCTCGATGGCACTGGCCATGTCGCCCGTGCTCCAGGCGATCTCGCCCTCCAGGATGCCCACCAGCACCTCCAGCAGATTGTTGCCATCGTGGAAGCGGTAATTGTCGGTGGTGTCCGCCGCCAGCTGGTCCAGCTTGGCCAGGTACTCGCGCGCGGTGGCCGTGTCGCCCATCTTCAGCGCGGCATAGCCCTGGGCGAAGTCCCAGCTGCCGCCGTCGAAATCGCTGTTCTCGGGACGCTTGCTCACCGCCGCCACTTCGTCGAAGCGGCCGAAGCGCACCAGGGTGAGCACGTGATAGATGGAGCTGTCCATGAGTTTGTCGTAGTCCTTGGCTGCCTGGATGGCGATGGCGCCCTGCCCGTCCATGCTGGCCGCGAACAGCAGCATGGCCAGATTGTGCATCGGGTAGATGGCGAAGCCTTCGCCGATGGCCGCCTTCTGATCGGAATGCCAGGCCTGGATATTGGCGCGCACGGAGTCGTTCCAGCGCCCGATCTCGTTCCAGGTGTGACTCGGCATGTGGTTGATGTGGCTGGCGCCGGGAATGGCATTGCCCAGAAACTCGGCACACTCCTCGGCGAGGCCGGGGTTGGGCGTGGACTCGGTGGCGTGCACATACAGGTGACAGGCGCCAACATGGGTGATGTCACGATCCAGCACGCTGGTCAGCACATTGTGCAGACGGATCACGTCCGGATCGTCGAGATCGCGGGTGCCGCGACGCGGCTCCAGCAGGAACAGGGCATCGGCGTAGAGGGTGACGATGTCGAGATCATCCGGATACTTCGCCGCAACTTCTGCCATGGCATCGGCGTAGGCCTGCTCCTGCTCCATGCGCCGCTCCGGCGAGAAGTTCGCCACGTAACGCTGGGACATGGCCATGATCAGATCGGCCTCTTTCTGCGTGGCCTTGTCCAGTCGGCGCAGCGCTTCACGGATGGCGGCATAGGCGCGCGGCGCCTCGTCGGCCGTCATCGGACCGTTCAGATACGAGCCCCAGGCCCAGGCCTCGCCCCAGTAACAGATGGCACAGTCCGGGTCCAGCTTCTGCGCCTCGCGGAAGGAGCGCGCAGCGTCCACCTTGGTGAAGGAATACATCATCTGGAAGCCCTGGTCGAAAAAGGCCTGGGCCTGCGGATTGCGCGTCGAGATCGGGTAGCTGTGATCCCCGAGCGCCACGGTGTAGAGCGGGATCGGGGTGTTGAACTCTTCCGGATCAGGGACGCTCGCGTGGTCCTGGGCCAGCGCGACCGGGGCACTGGCGAGCGTGGCCAGACACAGCAAGAGGGTGGCGGAAAAGCGCATGATCGTCTCCTGAGGGGATTGAAAATTCGACTGCGCCCAAGCCTAGAGAAGCACTCGCGGAATGTCCACCCGCCACCACACCCAAGATGACAGCAACTGGCAAAACCGGGGCCTGGTTCACTGGCACACAAGCGAGGCCGCGGTGCGCCGTCAGCGCATTCAGCGGCGTAAGAGACCCGCACCGAGTGAGCAAGGAGACATCAGGCTCATTGCGATGCGAGGGCAGCGGGGAGGGGGCGACCGCCAAGGATGGCGGTAGTGCCGGAAATGCAGGAGCATTTTCCGGCCGGGTCAGCCGCAGAAGGCGCTGACGGCGCCACGCGGCCGGGACGAGCATTTGGTTCGCCTGCAAGCAGGCTCCCACACTCAGCCGTCGATTCGATACCGCAACTTGATGGCCCACGTGTCGATGATCTTGTCCGTCCACGCCGACTGGAACATGTCCTGCGTGTCGCCCTCGAAGCTGCGCGGCAGATTGCTGCCCCGCGTGTAGACCACGAACAGGTCCGACAGCGGCGCGATCTCCCAGCGATAGCGCGCCTGGAAACTCAGGCGACTGATGATGAAGTCCTGACTCGGCCCCGCCGGCGGCAGGATCTGCTCCATCGTGTCCAGTCGCGCAGTGCGGATGCGGTAGAACTCGTCGGCATTGGCATCGATGCCCGCCCACTGCATCGACACCCGGAACTGCTGCTTCGCCGTCAGGAAATACTCCATGGCCAGCTTCGGCGCCCACTCTTTCGTCTCGTAGGAATTGATGCGCCCGCCGCCGCGGTTGACGAGCCAGCCTTCGCGATCCACCCGGTCCACATCGAGCTGGAACGAGAAGCGATCGGCCGGCCGCCACACCACGCCCACTGACGCCGTCAGCCGCCGCACGCCGAGGAACTCCTGCTGCAGGTTCAGCGCCCCGCGCAGGCTCACGGCCCGCGCCCGGTCACTGGTCCAGCTCAGGCGGCCGTCCCAGCGCTCGGGAATCTTGAAGGTGCCATTGCCCCGGCTCAGCTCGTCGTCCACGCGGCGCGGAAAATAGTTCATGCTCAGACCAAGACTGTGATTGTTGTTGAACACCCAGTCCTGATCCGTATAGATGCCGGCGCGAATGCCCTCGCCCTTCGCATTCCAGTAGTAACGCAGGATGCCGCTGCGCGTGCGGCTGCGCAGATTCGGCAGGTCGGATTCGGTGACCTTGTACTGATACTCCACGCCGATGCTGTCATTGCGGCGCCAGAAGCCGAAGTCGTCGATGTCCAGCGTTTCGTCGAGGTATTCCGCGCCGATGCGGTGCTGCCGCCCGCGATCCGGCTGATAGCTCGCGTCGAAGAACATGCCCTTGCCCGTGGTGCCCGCCACATCGCTGTGCAGCAACTGACCGTCGAAGAGCCAGCGTGTGTCGGCCGAAAAATAATGCAGGTCGACGCCGTTCACCGAGGCATCGGCCACGTCGGACTGCAGCTGCGTGTTCATCCAGCCGATGGCACGGCGCCCGCCGCCCGAGGTGTCTTCATAAAGCAGACGCCCCACCAGGAACTCGCGCCCGTCGGCCTGCACGCGGGCGGCATTGCCCAGCGCATCGCGGCCGCGCAGCACGCTGTCATCCTCGGCCGCCAGGAAGGCGCCATAGCGCAGATTGCCCGACTGACCGGTCAACTTGACCGCGCCCAGCAGGTCGGCAGGACGCCCCAGATCGACCTCGCTGGCGGTGAAGCCGGCGGGCAGCTGGTAGTCGGGCGTGGCACCGATGCGCCGGGTGTTGAGCATGGTGGTGGGCTGGCCGCGTGCGCCCGACCCGCGCGGGCCGGCATTGCTGGGGCCGCCGTCATCGCCGGCACGCGGCGAAGTGATGAAGATCTCCTGCCCTTCCAGGAAGAACGCGCGTTTCTCGGCGTAGTAGGTCTCGAAGGCATCGAGGTTGACGATCACATCGTCCGACTCCACCGAGCCGAAGTCCGGGTTCAGGGTGGCGGCGAGCTGCAGGTTCGACGACGGACGCCAGTAGACATCCGTGCCCACGCGGCTGTCGCGCTGGTTGCTGCCATTGTCGAAATTGCTGGCGATGAAGGGGTACCAGGTCAGCTGCTGACGCGGCGCGATGTCACGCACGCTCACCCGGGTGAAGGCCGACAGAAAGCCGGGCGAGGTATCGGGCAGCGCCGGCATGGACCAGGTCTCGTTGCTCTGCGCGATGCGGCGCTCGGTATACAGCCCCAGGGTACGGACCTCGCCCGCCGAGGGCAGGCTCATCATCGACCAGGGCACGAAGATCTCGGCCGTCCAGCCGTCGTCCGTCGGCGCAGTGCGCGCATTCCAGGGGCCGTCCCACTGCAGGTTGATCTGGCGCTCGGGCAGGATGGTGCCGTCGTTGAGGGTGTCTCCCAGATTGATCTGCAGCAGATAGCCGTAGAGCCCGCTGCCGGAGGGGTCGAGCCCGAGCACGAAGGCATCGCGTTCCAGATCCTGATCGCGCGAACTCATGCGGGCGATCAGCGTGTCGGGCGCCTGCTGGTTGTGCACCGCCACGTAGAGGCCACGCTCGGTGTAGAAGAATCGCGTGAGAGTCTGCAGGGAGGGCGAGGCCAGCGTATCGGGGCGAATCACCCGCATGCCGTCAAAAGGGGCGACCTGCTGCCATACAGCTTCGTCGGGCACGCCATCGAGCGTGATGTCCGCCACCGCATGCTCGAAACGCGGCAGTTCGGCAGGGGGTGCCTCGGCGCTCTGAGCCAGGACGAGGACGGGGGACACGAACAGTGCGGCCATGCCGGCCAGCGGCAGGAAGCAGCGCCCCGCCAGAGATTTTTTGTTGTGGTCTTTCACGATGCAATACCCGGGGACTTCAAAAAGCCCGGATACTAGCACAGGAATCCAGCAGTCGGGCCAGGGCCCGCAGCGCTGCAAGGCTCAGCGCAGCCTGGCCAGGGCCGCGCCGGCACGCCAGTAGGTGATGCTGGCGGCGATCAGAATGAAGGTAACGACACTCATGCCGAGCGAGAGCGACTGGCTGCCGAAGCGCTCGGTGCCCAGGTCACTGAC
>JACCDH011592341.1_pt1 | contig 14886 bp, 13 predicted proteins | sample 7442481 | NCBI WGS metagenome assembly JACCDH01 (sample SAMN15323433, study PRJNA562643) | freshwater metagenome | isolation source: river surface water | place: USA:Blue River Watershed | collected 2017-08-15
ATTTCAACGAATAAAAATCAAAACATTACGTTACCTTTGAAAAAATTATTTTTTTGCGCTTTTTACATTTAAAATACTTAGTTTTTTGTGGTTTGTATTGGTGTACACAAGTACTTTGTGCGCAGCAAAATACCTTATCTAACTATCGTAAAACTACTGTAAAAGCCACTAACGATACTATTTTTTTGGATAGTTTAAGTATTATTCCTAGCTCATTTATTCTTAGGGATTTAGATTCTTCTGATTATGAAATCAATTTTTTAAAATCGTATATCATACTAAAAAATCCTTTGCTACAAGATAGTATCCAAATTAAATATCGTGTTTTTCCGTACAATTTAGCAATCGATTTTAAACACAGAGATAGTACGCAAAACAATAAAGGTCAGGCAATTAATCCTTATCAAAGTTATGGCGTGAAGGAAATAAATTACGCAGATTTATTTTCTGATAATCAGTTGCAAAAAAATGGAAATATTTCTCGAGGGGTGAACTTTGGTAACAATAGAGATTTATCGGTTTCTTCCCAATTAAACTTACAATTGGCAGGAAAAATTCAGGATATTGATATTGTGGCGGCTATTAGCGACAATAATATCCCGATACAACCTGATGGAAACACGCAACAATTGCAAGATTTCGACCGTGTGTTTATTCAGTTTAGCAAAAATAATCACCAATTGGTTGCCGGAGATTTTCCTTTTGTAGAACAAGAAGATGTTTTTTTAAAACTGAATAAAAAAGCGCAAGGATTAGGGTATAAAGGGGAGTTTAAACATAAAAACCAAACGATTAAAACCGAATTAAACGGTGCCTTATCTCGCGGACAATTTGCGCGAAATTCCTTTTTTGGAACAGAGGGAAATCAAGGGCCTTACCAAATGATTGGCGCCGAAAATGAGCGATTTATTATAGTTTTAAGCGGTACAGAACGGGTGTATATTGATGGAAAATTATTGAAACGTGGGATGGAAAACGATTATGTAATTAATTACAACACCGGCGAAATTACCTTTACCAGCAAACAAATTATTACTAAAGATAAGCGTATTGTGTTTGAGTTCCAATACACTGCCCGTAATTACTCGCGTACTTTAGTATATTCCTCTACCGAAATTGATTGGAACAACAAAACTCAATTGCGTATCAATTTATTTTCGGAGCAGGACATGAAATTTCAAAGTATCAATCAGTTATTAAATCCGGCAGATATTCAATTAATGGCAGATGTAGGGGATAGTTTACATTTGGCTTTCAAACCTTCTATTGTTGTGGCGGATTCCTCTACCAACAACGCTGTTTTGTATGAAAAAAGAGATACTTTGGTAAATGGAACTTTATATACTTATTACAAGGCTTCTAGCTCGGAAAACGCCATTTACAGCATCACTTTTAGCAATGTGGGTTTGGGCAATGGAACGTATCAATTAGTTCCCTCTAATGCTAATGGTAGAGAGTTTGCCTGGACTGCTCCTTCAAATGGTAAAAATACAGGTAGTTACGAGCCTGTGGTGCGTTTAGTAACTCCAAAACAGCAACAAATGGCTACTTTTACTTTACAACATCAATTTAAACCTAAACAAAAATTGTTTATCGAAACAGCTTTATCTAACAACAACATCAATTTGTTTTCGGATAAGGATAAATCGGATAATCAGGGTATTGCTGTAAATGCTAAATTAGAAACCGAAAAAGATTTACGTAACGATTGGAAAATGATTAGCAAACAAAGTTACCAGCAAGTAAGTAATCGGTTTACGGAGGTGGAAAGATTTAGAACAGTGGAGTTCCAAAGGGATTGGAATTTAACAAATAAACCTGAAAAAACAGAACATTGGATAACTTTAAATCATCAATTTTTAAAAAATAATAAGGAAAAAATTTCGATAGAAAATATGTTGCTAAATCGTGGAAGCGATTATACTGGGTTTAAAAATAGAGCATCGTTTAATACTTCCCTGGGTGTTGGGAACGAAATTTTGGGCAATGTAAGTTATTTAAGTTCATCGGGTAGTGTATTTTCTTCAACTTTTTTAAAACACAATGTGCGGTTTAACCAAAAAATTAAAAGTTTTAACATGGCTTTGTGGCAGGAACAGGAACAAAATATTGCACGTTTGGTTCAGTTGGATTCTTTATTGCCTACCAGTATAAATTTTAGAATTTTAGGTTCGGGAGCGGGTTATGATCATGAAAAATGGAGCACTTTTTTATCTTACGAATATCGTACGGATGATTTGCCTTTAAACAATCAACTTACACGAAATACTAACGCACATAATTACGCTTTGGATTTTAGTAACAAAAGTAAAATCAATAAGTTATCTTTAAAATCTACCTATAGGGTGATGAATGTAATCGACTCGATTTTACGCGGACAAATAAACGAAAATACGTTGTTAAACCGATTGGATTTTAGAAACAATTGGTGGAAAGGTTTTATTGCGGCTACTACTTTTTACGAAATGGGTACAGGTAACGAATTAAAACGAACTTTTAGTTATGTGGAGGTATTAGCCGGACAAGGAACACATACTTGGATAGATTATAATGCGGATGGTAAACAACAAATTAACGAATTTGAAATTGCTCAGTTTCAGGATCAAGCTAATTTTGTTAGGGTATTTTTACCTACCAACGAGTTTGTAAGCACTTTTTCTAATCAGTTAAATCATTCCTTAAATATTACGCCTGCAAAAATTTTAAATCGTGATAACAACTGGAAAAAATTTATCACACGTTTTTCTAATCAAACTACCATCAACTTAAACGAAAAAACTTTAAAAACCAACGAAGGTATTTTTGCCATTCCTTTTACCAATAATTTTACAGATGCCAATTTGATTTCCGTTAACAGCAATCAACGTAATACTTTATATTTTAACCGGAGCAATCCAAAATTTGGCGTAAATTATACTTGGGGTAAAAATACTTCTAAAAATATTTTAGTGAATGGTTTGGAAGGTAGGTTGTTACAGCAAAATATTACCGAAATTAGATGGAATTTTTACAAACAATATAGTTTACAATTGAAATTAGAAAAACAAAAAAAACAACGTTCTAGTGAGCTTTTTGCCAATAACGAATTTTTAATTCAATCTTACATTATCGAACCCACTATTAGTTACCAACCTAACCCAAATTTCCGATTAAATTTAAATGTGTCGTACAAGCAAAAAAACAATGCCGATGTGTTTGGCGGACAAGCAACTACATATCAAAAAATTGGCTCCGACGTAACTTTTGCTGCGGTGGGAAAGGGCCGATTAAATGTACAAGTGGATTATATACAAACTACTTTTGATGTTAAAAATCAAAGCAATACAAACTCCCCAATTCAGTTCGAAATGTTAGAGGGTTTACAAATCGGACAAAATTTTACTTGGCAAATTCGTTACCAGCAAAGTTTTCAAAATAATTTACAAGCAAATATCAGTTACGAAGGACGTAAATCCCAAACCGCCCCAACCATCCATACCGCAAGCGTCCAAGTACAATTGTTGTTTTAATTCTTCGCGAATCTTTGCGCCAAATCTTTGCGAAACTTTACGTGAAATTTATCCAAACCAAACCTTACGCCTCAACTATACTTTTTGTAAAAAATTCATTTACTTCAATAATCCTGTTTTCAAAACACTCTTACAACTGTTTTTCCCCTTGTCTTGTATTTGTCGGCTAAGGAAATTGAAGGTGTTTGGTTTAAAAGTATAACTTAGTGGCATAAACCCTAAGTTAACTTTTATGCAACACTGCCTTACTAAAATTACTTTTATTTTACTTTTATTTTTAAGTTTTAAAAGTAATGCTCAAAAAAACAATGAAATTATTGGTATTCATTTAATTAATTATACAAATGATATTGCACTGGATAGTTTGGCTAAATTACTTCCCGAATTTGCTAAAAAAGGAATTAATACTTTGTTTTTAGAGGTTGATTATAACTTTGATTTTAAATCGCACCCCGAATTAAGAGCCAACTATAGTTATATTACCAGTAAAGCAGCAAAAAAATTTAGTCAAAAATGTAAGGCGTTAAACATTGATATTGTTCCGCAATTTCAAGCCATCGGACATCAATCTTGGGAAAAAAATACCTTTAGTTTGTTAACTGTATATCCCGAGTTGGATTTAACCCCTGGGGCGTTTAAAAATAACGAGGGTATTTATTGTAGAGAATGGGATATAACCAACCCTAGAGTAAACGAAATTGTTTTTCCTTTGATTTTGGAAATTTTAGAAGCATTTGATGCACAGGGAGTTCATTTAGGAATGGATGAAATATTTTTGCTAGATAACCCTTTATCACCTAATACTTACGGAAAAGATCCTGCAAAACTTTTGGCTAAAACAATCAACGAATTTCATGATTTTTTAACCAAAAAACATAAAAAGCAAATTTATATTTGGGGCGACAGATTAATTGATGCACATAAATTTGGTTATGGTAAATGGGAAGCAAGTGCCAATTTAACTCACTTTGCTATCGATTTAATTCCTAAAGATATTATTATTTGCGATTGGCATTACAACACTCAAAAAAACTATCCATCGGTTGATTTATTTTTAGAAAAAGGGTTTAGAGTTTTGCCTAGTAGTTGGAACAATCCCGAGGCAGGAAAGGCTTTTATTAGATATTCCTATGCTTTAAAAAATAAAAACATGATTGGGCATTTATTTACTACATGGTCCGATGAAACCAAAGATCTCCCAAAATCTCCCGCAATCAATCAAGGTTTAGAAATCATAAAAAATAAATTATTTGATGTAGTTTATTTTAAAATAGTTACCAATGCACAAAACGAAAGTTTTTTACAATTGTACACGCTTAATCCTAAATTAACTATTGTGTACGATGAAAATGAGCACTTTACAGATCCAAAAACATATACGCAGGAAATTCCTTTTAACAAAAGTTTAAGCATTTACGCTAAAATACAATTAAACGAAAATTTAAGTGGAGAGGTAAGCTATGGAAATTTTATTTTCCACAAAGCATTGTATCAAAAAATAAGCGTTTTAACTCCTATGAGCACCGATTATACTACCGAAAATAGAGAAAAAACTTTAAACAACGGAATTTACGAAACCGAAGGATATGCCGATGGCGAATGGTTGGGTTTTAATGGCGAAAATTTAGAAGCTTTAATAGAGTTTAAGGAATCCACCCCAATACAATCGGTATCCATGAATTTTTATAACAAAGTAAACGATTGGTTACATCATCCTTTACATATTGAAATATTAGGAAGCAACAACAACATAGATTTTACACCTTTAAACACCTGGAAAAGCAACGCTATTGGCAAGGCTATTTTAAATGTTAACCTTAAAACCACCGGAAATTATAAATACCTAAAAGTAATTGCATACAACAAAATTATCCCCGAAGGTTTTAACGGAGAAGGTAAACCAGCATGGATTTTTGTGGATGAAATTGTGGTGAAATAATTCTTTTTAATACAGTCGTTCTTTACATAATTACCCAAAAAAAGAGCTGATTCCTTTGGGATTCAGCTCTTTTTTGTTTTTATGTAAAAAAAGTTGAAAAATATTACTTTAAAACTTACCTGATATAAATCATAGATAATTTTATATTTTTGCGATTTAAAAAATTAATACAATGAAAAAATTCGTAACAACATGTTTAATTTTATCTTTAGTAGGTTTAATTTTATATTCGTTATTTGTTCCAGGAGGAACAGTTTTATTAGTAATAAGTCTTTTAAGTTTATCTACTTTTTACTTTTATTTCGGGATAGTTTATTTTAACAATATTCCATTAAAATTAATATTTAAAAAAGAAGCTTATACTGAAATTTCAACTAACAGAATTGTTGGAAGTATTATTTTAGGTATTTCGATTTCAACATTAATTATGGGAATTTTGTTCAAAATTTTACTTTGGAAAGGATATTCTGTAATGTTTTATACTGGAACTGTGCTGTTTTTTAAAGTTTTGATTGCTTTTATTATTGTTTATTTCACTAATAAGTCGGTTTATAGTAAAAAAATCTTATTAAAAATGAGGTTTCTTGCAATAATCAATGTGCTTTTATTTATAATACCTGATTTATTTTTTTTCGAAATAAGATATCGAGATTATCCAAATTATGTTTCTGCGTATAAAAATGCAAAGCTTAATTCCAAAAGTCCTTATTTATGGAAAATTGAAGAGGAAGAATATCAAAAAATTATAAAAAAAAATAATGAACAAAAATGATTTAAATATCTTAACAAAATCATTACAAGTAATTGGAAATTTTTATGATAATGTTACTGTTGTGAGCTCTGTAGATGAATTTTTTACGATTCATAATAGAAACATTGCAATGCTTTTGGAGTTGTCTAAGGATGAAAACAACAAGTTTTATATTGAAAAATCTAATGAATATCCTAAGTTTTCTAAAGACGAGTTATTGGAATATATTAGTCAACAAACAAAACAAAAAAGCTTATTTTCAATATTAGGGAGTTTCTTTGAGGTTTTAGAATTCATGTTTAAGATATTTAAAACCAAAGGAAACAATTTAGGTAAAACCTCCCATAAACTAAAACAAGTACAATCTATTAATGAAACTTTGGTTTATTTAATTAAAAACTTGCAATAAAATACTGGCTATTTTTGAATTAGTTTGGCGTTTTTTTCCTCATATTGTTTGGTAATTTGGAAAAGATACGACTTATAAAAAATATCTAATTCCTTTTGTTGTAATGATTTTAAAAACTCATAATGTTCCTGTTGATAGTCTTTTTTTAATGGATCTAAAGGAGATCGTTTAAGTTTTTGAGGCGAACAAAGTATATGAAAATTTAAAGTGCCAGAATCTTTATATTTAGAATATTTATGTCCAATATGGTTAAATGTTGGAGAATATAAATAAAATGGATTTTCGTAAAGTTTTTGTAATTCATTTTTAAAATCATAATTTTCATCATACACTTTCCTTTTGTTTATTTTTTTAAAACCACTTTTATAGGTAAAAACAGTATCTTGAGCATAAAATGCTGGATGAATTGCCTTTCTTTTTCGATAAAAATTTTCAAATGAATCATCAAAATATTTGCCCTCTACCACTTTAATTTTTGATTTCCCTTTTTTTCCGTTAGGTAAAGTATATGAATTTTTAATTTCTCTATTTACGCTAGTCCAAGTAACATCAACATATGCCCATGTACTATCAATGTTAACCAAATTCCAAGCGTGGTTGGGACTAAAAAAATTAAATCTAGCAAACTCCTTATCAACCCCAAACAAATTTGTTTTTACTCTGCCAACAACAAAAACACAAGGGATATTACTTCGCGAACAAAGCTCTTTGTAAACCATTGCAAAATCTCTACAAACTCCTTTTTTAGTATGTGCTGTATAATACGGTGTATATTCTTTTATATATTTCTTTTTAAGTTTTGTTCGTGCCACATCATATCTATAATGTATGGCAAATAAAGCATAAAATACATAAGCTCGTTCGTAATCGTTTGTTGTTTGATTATGTAAATAGGTATGTAAACTATCTAAATTTTTTAAGTACATTTTTGGTATATAAGTTACAATACTATCCAGATATACCTGTTGATTTAATGGGATTTTATGCGCTTTTATTTTTGAATGAATGATTATAAAAAATAGCGCAAAAAAAAGTAAGTTTATTTTTGTAAAATATCTATTCATTAAAAAAATCATTTAATAATTACTCTTTAACAACCATAATTTTTAACGCAACAAAAGTAACATAATTATATTCGGTTTTTATTTTAATTATTGGAGTAATGGTCAAAATAAACAATGAGGGACAGACACCTGTCCTAAAGTTTTTTTTAAAAAAATCCATCAACCCAAATCATAACCACAAAATTAAAAAACCAAGCGCCACCCAAATAAACACCCTGTTACAGAAAGAAAAAAGTATAGTAGTACATCAAAAAGAATTGGTTATCATCAAAGATTAGCGATTTTGTTTAGTATTTTAAAAATGGAAAGCAATGAAAATGAAATAGCTAAGTTGAAATAGTATCAATAATCTCAGTTTATTATTCTGATAAAATACGATATAATTCTGTGTTTAAATAATAATGTTTTCCTTCTATTACTTTTTTTTCAAGCACTTGCATTTCGCATAAATTATTTAAATATTTACGAGCTGTTTTTTCGGCATATAGTTTTGCATCTACCAAATGATTAACCTTTGTATAAGGCTGAGTAAATATAAAATCAATTAAATCATCCGTTGCTAAAAATCTACTTTCATTTTTAACATAATCCAAAATGGCATCTTTTACCGATACAATATTATTGATTTTATGGAATGTAATATTGGCAGTATATTCAATAGCTCTTAACATAAATAAAATCCAATCTTTCCAATTACCTCGTTGTGTAACCCCTTGTAATCCATAATAGTAATCGTTTTTGTGATCTAAAATATATCTACTTAAAAATAAAATGGGAACATCTAACAAGCCTTTTGATGTAAGATAGTGAATATTAGCAATCCTCCCTGTTCTACCGTTTCCATCTCTAAAAGGGTGAATAGCTTCAAATTGAAAATGTCCGATTGCCATTTTTAACAAATGATCTATATTAAACTGCTCATCATCGTTTAAAAAATCAATTAAATTGTCTAATTTATTTTCAATAATTCCTTTTCCCCTCGGTGGAGTATAGATAATTTGTCCGGCAGTTGGACCAGTTCCTCCTTGTTTTATAGTTGTTTCCAAAAAAGGCGGACGGAATTTATCTGAAGTTTGTTTAATTTGTTGAAAAACTTTAATGAAATAATCCGAACTAAAAGATTTGTTTTCTTTTAAATAATGATGTCCTAACCACAAAGCTTCTCTATATCTTAAAACCTCTTTAGCAGCACCTTCTAATTCGATATTTGTATCACTATAAGCTTTATATAATTCATCATCTGTGGTGAAAATATTTTCGATTTCACTAGATATTTTTGCTTCTTGTAAACTAATTGTATTAATTAATAAACCTTGATTAGGAATAACGGCACTTCTACCATTTAAACGTGCTAAAGAAGCTTTCGCATCTCCAAGTTTTTTATAAATATCTATATTTTCATACAATTCTTCTTTTATAGGCAAAGGAGGTAAATCGTTCCAAGGTACGTTTCTATCAGGATTTATTTTGTACAAAATTTCACTCATTTTAAATTTTATTTTATCAAATATACAAAACTAAAAAACACCAAACGGTAAAAAATTAAAAAAATACCATTTACTCAAAATCCAACGGTAAACATATATCAAAAATTAAATCATACAGTAAAATGTTGTATTTTTACCGTTTAATTGCTTTTTGACGGAAATTACGAAGGATTGTCAATATATTAAACCCATATCTTAGTGTTTTAAACACCAAAATAATAAATTGTGTAGCAAAAACGATTAAACTAATCCCATCGCGTGGTTTCATTCAACAGTATTTTTCTACATTCTAATAATTATTTTTAAAACTTATTAATTAAAAATTAATTATATTATTCTTGAAATTAAAAAATATTGATAAATTTATTTAATTTTGGCGACTAATATACAAGACTGCTAGTTAACTAAAGTTGAGTAAAAAAAGAAAGTTAAGCATTTTGACAAGTGATCAAAAAAACAGAAAAAAATTATTTAAATACAGTTTTTAAAACAGCAATAAGATTAAATTCACTTAAAAGTGAATTAAAATTTGCGTAATTTAATTATAAGTGAATATATTTGCATTAGAAAAATTTGATGACCAAGGTAGCCTTTGCACTTTTTACACCGTAAGGTGGGAAGTAGAAGAATGGAGTGAAACCGATAAATTTTTCAATAAATATGAAAGTGATACAAACTTTGAACGCCCTATTCAGGAATTGGCAGTTTTTCTTACTAAGAAAATCGGCAACGATTTTGGAGCATTGGAAGATTTCTTTCGTTTTGAAAACGCAGCCCAAGCACTTCCTCCATCAGGTAAACACAAAGTGGGTGAAATCACTATCAATTATGGTAATTTCCCTCTCAGATTATATTGCTTGCGCATTTCAGATAGTTTGGTGGTATTATTTAATGGAGGTGAAAAAACCGCTAAAAATGCTCAAGGAGGAAAAACTAGTATGGTATTTTATGAAGCCAATCAATTTGCAAAAAGAATTTTAGAAGCACTACAACAAAAAGAAATTTACATCACGCCCAACGAAAGAGAATTTAGAACCTTTAACAATAGTGAAGAAATATATTTATAAAGAAATATGCCATGAGAAGCAAAGTATTACAAAGAATATTAGATAAAACTCCTAAAGAGGTTGAAATATTCGTAGATAAATACGCTGATTTGGTTTTAAGAATCAATCAAATTTTGTGTGAAAAAGGATATACTCAAAAATCACTTTCCGAAAAACTGGAAAAAAGTCCATCCGAAATTCACAAGTGGCTTAATGGTGATCATAATTTCACTTTGCGTTCTATCGCCAAGTTAGAAGCCGAGTTGGGTGAAATTTTACTAGAAGTTCCTGTAAGAAAACCTATTACGGAGTTTAATTCTCATTACGAAAAAACTACTTATACTTTTACGGTATATAAAAACCTAACACCAAGAAAAGAAAAGGTGGAAGATTGGAAATATGCCACAAATCATATAAAATTAAACAATGTTGGATAATCAACTTTTTGATCCAGAAAAACTTTCCATTATTGAATTTAAATTCATTAAAGGACAAGTGGAAACACCCGAAGATTTTTATATTGATCAAGTGGAAGGGCATCAATTGGAAAACACACTCCAATTGGCATTTAATTTAGAAGAAAAATTAGTTAAAGTCGATTATAAAGTTGAAATTAAAACTGAAAGCAAAGGCGAAAATCCCAAAGAATCGACAGGGAATTTTCATTTGGTTTTTATATATCGTATTGAAAATTTGGAGGAATTGGCAAAACCCAACAAAAATAACTTACTCGATTTGCATCCCGATTTAGGCAATGCACTTTCATCCATAACATACTCTACATCAAGAGGAATTCTTTTAACTAAATTGCAGGGAACAGCTTTAGAAAATTTTATGTTACCGATTATTAATCCAAATAAACTGCTTCATAACAAGTAAAAATCAATAACTTGAAATTAAGAAGGACCTGAAACCATATGAATAGATGTTATACGCTTAGATATTTTTATAAAAATTATTTGTTTTACATATAATTTTAATTGATTCCAAGGGATTGTTAGGTATATCAAAGGGGAATCGATTTTTTCCGTGCAAATTTAACATTGGATGGTAAATTTGCACGGAATTTTTTAGTTTGTTAATGGTACTTAAATTGGTGATTTACTAAGTTAAAAATCTGATAATCTGTGCCTTAATATATTTAAACTTGATTAAAATCTAAATTGTGCTGTGGCGTAAAAATGTTGTGGTGCTTGAACAAAAAAACCTGGGGTGGTACTGTTGATTGCCAAGCCATGCGTAAAATATTGTTGGTTAAAAATATTATTAACCTGAATTTTAAATTGGTGTAATTTATACATGTAATGGATATGAAAATCTGCTACTATAAATTCGGGTAAAACAAAATCTGCTTTGTTGGTTGGTTCGATATACGACTTACTTAAATATCTTCCTCTTAAACTTACAAATAATTTAGGAATAACTTCCAGTTGTAAAGTATTTAAAATGTTCCAATTAGGACTTAATGGCGTGTTTACATTTTCGTAAACTTCGGTATCATCCAATGCTTGATATCTGGAAATTTTAGCTTGCATATACGTAAGCTGTCCTTTTAATTGCAATTTTGGGATGATGGTCCATGTGTAATCCGTTTCAAACCCTCGGCGGAAGCTACTAGCCTGATTTTGTCTGATCGTAACAAAAGTATTTTGAATGGTTCCAATGGGAGCAATTTCATTTTCGAACTGCATGTAAAAAGCATTCATTTGTATAGCTAAGTTACTGTATTTTATACGAGTACCTAACTCTAAATTATTCACAAACTCGGGTTTAACGCTGTTGGTATTTAAAACAAAATTAATGTTGTTAGGATTAATATTTAAATCTCCTAAAATATCTTGTCGTGTGGGTTCTCTTCCCGTTCTTCCAAAAGATATATAAGATTGATAGTTGTTATTCCATTGGTAACTAACACCCGCTTTAGGATTTACAAAAATCCAGTTACGAGTGGGAATACTAGTATTTGTAAATGATGTAGTATCAAAAATTAACTCCACAGCACGAACTTGAACATCGGCTAAAAACTCGAATTTATGGATTTTATAGTTTGCTTTTGCAAATGCGGCTGCCTCGTTTTTTTGTGTTTTATCCGCATAATAGGGCGAAGTAAAATTAGGAACTACTTGCTCTAAATTTTCGCGGTAAAATGCACTTGCACTAATTCCAGTGCTGTAATTAAAATTGTTAATTTTTCCGTTAAAGGTACTTAAAGCACCAATATGCTTGTTGTATAAAGGATAATTAATTTGTGTAAATCCGTTTACATCCTCCCAACCAAAAGGAAAATCTCCGCCAGCACCATTGTAATACACACTACTTATTAAAGATTGATTAGTATTAATTTGATAAATGTGCTGCAACTGGTTAAAAAACTGACCAAAATCGTCGATGTCATTAGGACTATTGTAATTGGTTTTAGGATTGTTTGTAATATCCGCCATAGCAACGGCCGAGTATGCTAAACCATTTTTAGATCTACCGTTAAAGGCTGTAAATTTAAAAGTATGTTTTTTATGAAAATACGCTCCTGATAGGAAATACGACCAAGAATCTGTGCTGGTATTGTTTCGATAACCATCCGATTTTGTTTGAGTAAATCTGCTGTAAAAAGAAAAATTATTTTTCATTCTTCCGGTACTTGCCTCAGCACTCCAACGTTGAGTGTTAAACGAACCGCCAGTGAATTGTACCTCAACTTTTGGTGCGGTATCGGTTAAATGCAAAGATTCGAAATTTACCGAACCCGCATAAGAGGAAACCCCATTGGAGCTTGTACCCACACCACGCTGAATTTGAATGGATTGAATACTGTTTCCAAAATCGGTGAAGTTGGAAAAAAACACACCCTGATCAATCATATCATTTAAAGGCACACCGTTTAAAGTAATATTTATCCTACTTTGATCCATCCCACGCAATCTAAAATCGGCATAATTAGACAAACCCGTTCCCGATTGCGAATAAGCCACTACCGAAGGCGATAAATCCTCTAATAAAAAAGCACCATCTTGTCCGCGGTACACCTGCTCAATTTCTTCTTTACTTACATTTTTTTGCGAAATAGGTGCGTTGTTGTTTGCGCGGGAACTGGTAATTAAAACCTCATCGCCAATAAATGTTTGCGGATTTAAGGTAAAGTTTTGCGTAAGTTCATCGGTATTATTTTCATCCGTCACAACCTCAAAAACTAAAGTTTGGTAACCCAAGTACTGTACTTTAATGGTGTTTTTACCTTTTTGTAAATCCAAACGGTAAAAACCATTGTTTAAAGTTAGTGTACTGTAGCTTCCATTTACTACCAAAGCACCTACTAAATGTTCGTTTTGTTGATTTTGCACCACACCACTAATGGATTTTTGTGCACTTAAAAGGCCAGGCAATAAACACAAAGCCATTCCAAAGATTTTGATTGATTTTAAAATCATCTTGTAAAAAATTTTACAAAAATCAGGGGCAAACTCTTGGGAGTTAGTAAATAAATAAATTGTGTAATGTTCATTTCCCTGCGCAAGCATTACCTTGTATCAGGTTCAATGGGTATAATCTCAGCCCTTGTATTAACTTAGGCACCCCTATGAGACGCAGCAAAGGTAATACAAAATTAACACGAGCAAAATAGCTTTACTAATTTTAACATTCACATTCAATTTTCCCTAATCAAACCTACAAAAATTAGAGAAGCTAAGTGGCGTAACAATATCCGTTTTAGCATTGGGATACGCATTCGTAAAAGCTATAGTAACCGAGTGTTTTTTATGGGTATTCCATTCTTGAGTAAACCGTGTGAACTGAAATTTCCTCTGCGCGCAAAAGCGCCTGTGGTTAAAACCCATCATTCTCCGTTCTCATTCTCCAAACTTTTTTTACCACAAAGTACACTAAGTTTACCACAAAGTACACCAAGTATTTCACTCCGTTTCCATTGTGAAACCATAGTGTCCTCTGTGTTTAAACCCTCATTCGCCGTTTTCATTCTCAATTCTGATTTTTTACCACAAAGCAACACCAAGTTCTTCACAAAGTCCACCAAGTATTTTACTCCGTTTCCTTTGTGTAATCATAGTGCCCTCAGTGTTTAAACTAGGTTGTAAACTGTGCGAAGTGAAATTTCCTGTGTGCGTAACAGCGCCTGTGGTTAAAAAATTTACACCGTGGTTGTCAATACTCAAATCTCACACTCCAAACTGTTTTTTACCACAAAGTACACCAAGTTTTTCACAAAGTACACCAAGTATTTCACTCCGTTTCCTTTGTGTAATCATAGTGCCCTCCGTGGTTAAATTTCAAGTCTCATTTATCCGCGTTTGTAAATCCGTATCATCCGCGTTCCAACACAAATAGGGCAAGCACATAGGCATTGCCCCTACAAAAAAAAACCTCATTCTCCGTTCTCATTCTCTAAACTGTTATTACCACAAAGTACTCCAAGTGTTATAATCTGTTTCCTTTTTGAAGCGATAGTGCCCTCAGTGTTTAAATTTTATTTAAATCAAAAGGATGTTGGTGTGTGGCTAATTTTGCAAAAGGATGATATTCGCCCTGTAAACCAATGGTTTGTAGGTTTCGGATTTCGTGTACAATTTTAATCGCATTTAAAGCTTCGCTAATTCTAAAGCCGTTTCCTGCTAAAACATCCTGATAACTTTTGGTGTGTAAATCGGTAAAGCCATCGCTAAACTCA
>JACCDH010393097.1_pt1 | contig 14876 bp, 11 predicted proteins | sample 7442481 | NCBI WGS metagenome assembly JACCDH01 (sample SAMN15323433, study PRJNA562643) | freshwater metagenome | isolation source: river surface water | place: USA:Blue River Watershed | collected 2017-08-15
CATGCCAAGGACAGAAATGAAATCAGCCACTCACGGAGAAAAACTCCATATACGCATCTCTGCGTCTAATTCAGGACACACAAATAACCTAGATTCAGCAGACAGAGCAGATCTGCTGAAGTCCCTCATCCCAAGCAAGTTGTCTGCGAGAGTACCCAGGCGAATTGTCACACGCAGTGGGGCGCGTGTGCGAGGGTTTCATCCATCACTCAGACACCAGAAATCACTGTCATGGGAGACGGTGGACGAGCGTGCATTGATCAAAGCAATGGATGCATCAGGAGCTACGACCGAATTAGCTAGTCAAGTCGTGACTTTGGAGATTACTGGAGATGGATCTACGTTTGAGTACACACCGGATGTAGCGGTTGTCCGGTTTGGACAGATCACAGTGTTTGAATGCAAGCCAGCAGAGGTGATTGAAAGTGAGGCATGGCAAAAGAGACTGCTGGTCATAGAGGAATACTTCGCAAGCAGCGGTATCAATTTTATTGTGCTGCCCAACGAAGTTCAACCTAGTTCGACTGTGCAGACCAATATCGATCTAGTGTTGTCGGCTGGTCGACCGCTTCAGTACCCGATGGCTAGGAGAAAGGAGGACTTGGCGGTGCTGCAGACCAAAAAGCCAAGTACGTTTCGGAGAACTGACCAATCTGGTCGGGCGGCAGGGAGCATTGGGGGCGTTAGGCCTCAAGTGGTTGTTCTTCAATATGCACGAGCCGCTGGTACCAGAAACGGCAATCCACTTTGTTCTTGAGGAGTGGATGGATGCAACAAATTACATTCGCGCCTGGCAAAACAGTCTTGGTAACAGGAAAAGAATATTTGGTCACTGGGATTTCAGATGACAACGTAGTTCATTTATTGAGCAGGGACAACATTGATAAAAAGGTTGACCTCGAAACATTGCATGACTGGTACTTGACGGGGAACTTGCGAGCGGCCAATCAAGACAAAAGTCTATCGAAAAGAAAAAATAAAGAAGAGACAAAAAAAGTTCAGAGAAATGAATTTCACTCGGAAGAAGCAAAAGAGCGAGGACTCGTAGTCAAGGCATTTGTAGACGCCGTCAATCAATCGGACGTGAGGTTGGATGACAAGGATCCGACATTCCGACAAGTCGTTGATGAGCTTGCGGAAAAGCATGGGATTGCCCCCCCATCTGCTCGAACGATATATCGATGGAAAAGCCAATCCCATTTCACGACTGGCATGGATGGCTTCATTCCACGTTGGAGTCGTCGAGGCGGACGAGGCGTATGTCGACTTGACTCGCAGGTTCAGGAGTTGATGGAAGAGATCATGACGAATGAATACATGACTTCGTCGCAGAAAACACTTGGAGAGTGTTACGACTTATTCAGCTCGAAGATACGCCAGCTCAATCTGATGCGACCACAGACGGCGCAATTTCAGATTCCGGCAAAAAATACATTCGAACGCTGGATCAAGAACAGCGGGCAAGCTTACGAAATCTATGCCACCAGGAACTCAAAGCGCGCAGCAGATGAGAAATACCGATCATCAATGCGTAACTCTGAAAACTGGCAGTTCATGCAGTGTGTCGAAGTTGATCACACGCCGCTGGATATTATGGTCACAGACGAGGACAACGAAACGGTTCTCGGTCGACCCAGACTAACGCTAATGATCGAATGGAAAACCAGATGCTGCATCGGATTCACAATAGGATTTGAAGGTACTTCAACGCAAACAGTGCTCGAGTGCGTCAAGGTAGCCGTGTCACACAAGGGTGTAGTTTGTAGGAAGTATCCCTCAATCCAAAACGATTGGCCCTGCTGGGGAATGCCTCAATACCTCAAACTGGATAACGGATCAGAGTTTCACAGTCTTGCGTTCAGAATGTCGATGGAGGAAATGGGGGTGGGTTTGATCTATTGCCCCCGAAAAAAGGCATGGTTCAAAGGTCGAGTCGAGCGAGCTTTGAAGCGATTCAACCATGAGCTGATTGCAACGTTGCCTGGAGCTACATTCACGCAGCTATACAACAGAGTCACAGGAAACGACCCCTCCAAGTACGCCGTCATTGATGTCAAGAGACTCAAAGAAATCATCCATACATGGGTGATCGATGACTATCACCAGACTTACCAAAAGCGGATCAAGAGTACGCCTCATCAGGCATGGAAAAGACTCTTTGATTTGACTTTGGTGCCGTTGCCTGGTGACCTGGACTTGCTTGAAATACTTTGTACTGATTTAAAGGTGCATACGCTTCAGCACTACGGCATCGAGCTATTGGAAGAGCGATCTTTCAACAATTCTGAGTTGCGTGAACTGGCAAGACGGAAGCAATTTGACAAAACGATCAAGGTCAAGGTTCGCTACAACCCTCAAAAGCTGGACCGAATTTGGGTCTATGACGAAGACCAGATGGTCTGGATTGAGGTCAAAAATGCGAACCCTGAAACGAGAGATCTTTCAGCTTTTCAGCTCTCAATGATCAACAAGTTGAAGAATGCAGAGTACAAGGAAAGTAAAAGCAGGCCCTCAACCGCTGCTGTTAAAGGGCAAATCAGAGAAATTGTCAGACCATTGCTTCAGTCCAAAAAGCAAAGGGAACGTAGACGTGCGCACAAGATCCTCGGATTGAGTGCGCCAACAAGTCTCTCATTGCAAAATTTGGAGGATCAAGTCCAGGACGACAGCGTAACGAATCTAGACACAGTCAGAACTTCACCGGTGGTGAGGAAAAAGACTAAAGGGGTTGAGCGTGCAGTCAAAGCCAATCCAGAACCAGCGGTCGATGCGGTAAAGAAAATTGCGATCGATGCAATCTACGAAGGAGATATTGAAATATTCCCCATCGAGCCACTGAAAGCAGAGAGAGGCAGACATGTCTGGTAACAAAGAATCGTCATTCATCGTTCGACACCCCCAATTTGAAGAGGTATGGAGCCGGATTAGGCGTTGCCATGAGTCCGTGCAATTGCGTGGTCGAGTCGAAAATTTGCGAGTGGTCGGTGTTTCTGGGGTTGGTAAAAGCACATTGCTTCTGCATTACAAAAACGCACACCCAAACGTGTTCAGCGCACAGTTGACTGAAGTCCCGGTCGTGTATGCAGAGGTGCCTGCAATGCCCACTTCAAAGCAACTGGCTATCAATTTGTTGAAAGGGATGGGGTGCGAAGATTTGAGAGGGACTTCACCTCAGTTGTGGGATAGATTTGAAAAGCTCGCCAAGAGTTGCAGAGTTACGTTACTGATCATTGATGAAGTCCAACACTTTGTTGATCAGGGAAAGCTCTCAACGTACTCAACAGCGGCTGATTTGCTGAAGCAGAAATTGAGCGTGTTGAACTGTCCAGTCATTTTTGCTGGCGCTCCTCGCTCAAAGCTTTTGTTTCAAGGAAACAACCAGCTTCGCAGCAGATACAAGGCTTCAATCAATCTGTATCCATTCAGAATCAGATCAGCTGATGAATTTCAACGCTTCAGAGGTGTGATTGCGTCATCCCTAGTGCAATTCACTGAGCCAGAGAAAAGATTTCTTCTTACGGATGCAGTGGTGGAACGGTTCTTCTATGCAACAGACGGAATCTATCGGAACTTGATAGATTTCTTGACTGGTCTGAGTGTTATCAAGCAGGCAGGTGCGGTAGTAAGTAAGGAGCTTCTATCGGTGGCATACAGGGAAAATATTCATGCGTCAGCCTCTGGGGGTAACGATCCCTTTAGCGATTCTTTTGAGTTCCGGCGACTGACAGAGATTGATGAGCCCTATTTCCCGAGCCCGCTCGATGGTGACAACCATGCGGTCTATTGATTTTTTCTGGTCAGGCCACCTCAACATAAATGGGAGTCTGGGGTGGCCTATCTTTACAGACTGGCAAGCTGTAACAACAGCTCATTCAAGGATTTGGTTAAAAAGGTACAAGACAATTCTTTGATAGACGGACGACTAAATCCGAGATATTGGCATCTACGCATTGACGCGATTGAAATGACCGCATGCATAGGGCCCATCGAAAAGCGGCCAAGGCGGTGGCTGTGTCCAGCTTGCGTCAAGTCTGGTCTTCCAGATCTGTTCGTGCCAGGCGTCAACATCTACATGGAGTATTGCCTTGTACACGGAATTTCACCAATCAAGTCATGCCCACACTGTAAGCAGCCATCTAGGTATGGACTAGGAACATACCTGGCATGCAGATGTGGACATGAGTGGGCTAATTCGGAATGCCACAAGGTTAAAGAGGAAACCTTACGGTTGTATCGCCAGATCGCGGGCGATGTCCCCTTGGGCATTGAGCCGACCATTGTCGACTTGGAGCGCCATCCACTAACGGACATCAACCAGAGGCTTCAGCTGACATGGGAGTTACTCTGGACAGACAACATGCTGCAAGCGTTTACTTCTTATGCAGCCTCTAAGGATCGGCCTTCGTTCGGGAAACGATGGGAATTGCTTGTAGAAGCCATGGGGGTTGAGCAGTACAAACTGGATTACTGGGTTCTGCACATTGCTTGCTGGCTGCGCAGTTTAAGGATGAACATGGCGGATGGCACCTTGCAAAGAGAGGTGCCATGGACGTATTTGCGCCGGTCGATTCTTGCCAGTTTTAACAAAGGCTGCAGTGGTCCTCGGCCTTCGGAATGTGTGTTGGTGGGGCATCTGTGCAAGTCAAACAAACAAGCCATCAATGGCGATCACCTACCCCGATTGGCAGGAACATTCTTTCGCCCCAAGCCTCTGAACTTCGAGCGCGGAGGAGTCGGTGCGATCGTCGATATACGTCCTGATCCATTTGGCGATGAGGATTCTGAATCGCTGCATGAGCTGGCAAATGGCGATCCGAAGCTTCACGTTGCGCTCATTGAGTTGGTCGCCATGGGCGTGATTCAACCATTGAAGCTGACACATCCCACCACTTGGTGGTTCACAAAAGGGACATTGCTTCAAGTATTTCGGCAGTGGATTGAAAAATCTGGAGCTCAAGAGAAATCATGGCATTCAACAAATATGGACACCTTGGGCGATTTTTGTAGGCGTTCGAATATGGGGGAGTTGATTTACCGGCTGTTTGTTATTAAAGATGTGCATTTGAAAAAAGAAGGTAAATCATTCTGGGACATGCAATTGGTCAACTGGGCGTTCGCGCCTCAAAAGAATCTTTGGGCGTTAGAGGTAATTCACCGAGCTGTACTCAAATCTTTGAGCATGCCAGCAAAGAGGGCAGCCATTGTGGCGCACGGCTATCTGACATCAACACTCGCGGACATTGAGATCGAACTTTACTGCGGCCCCCCAGATTTCCTTAGAGACCTAAGATCTTCGCAATCAAGCAGGTGGCATCGAGTGGAATGTGAAAATCCTTCGATCGCAGAGGCGGTCTGGCATCGAGGTGAGTTGGTGGTCTTGTGAGAGTTCAAGCATCATGAAAAGTGCACCTAGCGGGTATTTGATCAGACCGCACCCATATCCAGGTGAAGCGCTTTCCTCGTGGCGTCAACGGTCTGGCTGGGCAAACGGGTACAAGTTGTATCCAACTCCAGATGAGCGAACCCGGCGCGTCGATTCAGATCTGGGTCTGCAGACAGGTGTCATGGAATGGCTTGCTGAAGGGCACTTGCTTGATCCGCAGCGCTTGAGATCCCTCACGCTCTTCGACTATGTGGGCCGTGTCGTTGCAGACTTGAACCTTCGTGATCAGCCACGATGGTGGTTGAGGGCGCGGTATGGCAATTCGGCTAAAAAATACGGCTCAATGTTTTGCCCGCATTGTCTAAGCATGGATCCAGATCCGTACTTTCGGTTGGTATGGCGATTTGGGTTTGTCACAGCATGCGTAGAACATGAGTGCGGCCTACTTGATCATTGCCCGGAGTGTCTTCATCCACCATGGCCATCCGGGCTAGGTGTGAAAGGCAAGCTTTCAAGCCAGTTCACTTCACTTGCATATTGTTGGCAGTGTGGGTACGACTTGCGTAGAGCGATTTCAAATCCGATCGACGCATCCTTGACCCAGCGGCTCATCAAAGGTGTGGAGGAAAATTTCGTCCAATTCGGGAACGAGAAGACGACAGCTTTGAACGCTCTTTCGAGCTTGTGGGCTACCAGTCAGATTTTCTTGCGTAAATCGAGCAGACAGTGGTTGATCTTCTGCGGGGGACGTTGGGGTGCTCTCGCTGCGTCACTGAGTCACGACGTGGTCACGGAAAAGTCCATTGGAGGGTTGAATGTCACTGATCGGGCGATCCTTTTGCAAGGGGCTTGGGATGTCATCAGTGCAGGGCGGGACTCCTTTGTCCAATTCTGTCGAGAGACCCAGCTTAAGAGGATGCATTTTGATGGCGCTGACAAAGTTCAGCCAACATGGATGACCGCCCTGATTGACCAAGAGTTGCCCACCAGGCTGCGCCCTGCTGTCTCTGACAGTCAAATATTGGCGTTTATCGAGGAACGAAAAAAATCAAAGGGCAAAGAGCCATACAAATACGAGTTGCGTGACAAATACGGAGTGCATTACGAGCGATTGGCTGCAGATTTGGATGAGCAATCTCAACTTAACCTAGAGGCGAACTTCGCGGTCTTCTGTGATCGTGTGGCGCATTCATTGGTTCAAGCAAGCCAAGCATCCCGTTCGCTCAAACACTGCGCAGCTGACCTGACCGCCATATTGGTTTCGTTGATTGACGGTGAGGAGCTGACTTCCGTTGTAGGCAAGCCGGTTAAAGAATTAGATGAGCGTTTGCGAGAAATAGCGGTGAGAACTTCTCTAAATCCAAGACTCATGAGATTGGTCATCGAAGTGATCTTCGCCAAGGATGAGGTCATTCTTAGAGGACTGCAGGCGCTACCAAACGTTGTGCTTCGACAAGTTCGTAAGCGTAGAAATAATTTGATGTCCCATGTCAATGCTGGCCATTCCAAAGACCATCTGATGTTTGCAGGTCTCGCAAGAAAAGCGTAATTGAAAACGATAGAGATTGGGCGCAGAATGATGTGACTTATGCAGCTCAATTTAGCTTCAGTGGTGCTCACCTTTGCGGGTACAGCACTATCACTCGTACTCTGTTGCTATTTCGTATGGCAGCGAAAAACGATGTTGGCATTGGTTTGTTTGGGCTGCTTTATTGCACTTTTTCGTCCGTCAATTGCTTTGTCGTGACCGTACCGGTACTCAATCAAGACTAGACAATTATTGACAATGAACTTTGCTTTTACTCGTGATCAAATTTTCGATTTAGGGTCAGCTCAAGTCTGGTATCTGCCATCAAGCCAAGCCACTTAACGGGCAGCAACCGACCCGTTGTAGTCTTTCCTAGACTGAAATTGAATGTCAGGAGTTTTTTCTTGTGCCGACAACGAAACCAGGTCGATCTAATTCATTTTTTCCGCCTCTTGCCATACCCAAAACCCGCGACTTGATGAAGCTGACTAATGGTTAAGACGTTTTGCCTTTTCTGTTGGACCATACTAAATGTTCCAAAAGCTGCACGCGACTTTATTAGCGTGATGGTCTCGGTGTTTCCAAATACCTGTTTGCGGATGTCCTCTAGACTCCGCTCGCAACGTGCTCCAGCAATGATTTCTCGCAGCTCAAAGTCAGGGGAAAAATCAACGTAATGGAGGCCCGTTTCTTCATCCTTGTTGGCTAGCCTCTCAATGTACCGCCATTCGCGCTCGTATTCCCAATCCTTGAACTTCGTAGTCACGACCTGCTTAATCACTTCTTCATCAACGGCGGCTTCCAATGGCGACATTTCCAGTAACACCTGAAGCCGATGGGGTTCGTAGTTTACTTTCATAGGTCGCTGATCTGGAACTTCGATCCCCAGACATACCCCCGTGTGATTCTTCGCGTAATGACCCCACATAAGAGGGCTTTTCCAGTTGTCGCTGAAACTTACAAAGCCGAGCGTTTTGACCCAGTGCTCGTAAAGACCGGCAAAGTGGTGCCTGCTCTCTGGATCGCTTTGCTGCACTCCAAGCAGCTCAAACGGGTCATTGACTGTGTCAAACGTCGACAGGCGAATGCGTAGCTCTGGAAGAATGTACTTTTCGAGCGTTTCCAAAGATGTCATGTAGTAGAGGCGCATTTAGCGAATGTACCGCCTCCAGTGAAAGTGAATAGACAAGCATTCCGCAGACTTCCTCCTGCTAAATAGCTGACAACCAGAATCGGACGACGAAGGGTTGCAGATGGCCGGTAGCTGGCAGCCCTCGCGATAAGCCGATGTCCGCAACCGCTGCCTTTGAGTCAACCACCAAAACTGGTGTCGATGTTATTTTTAGCAGTCAAGAAAAGGCTGATTGCAGTCCTACGTTGTTATGTCGTCGTGCGGCTGCTTTCGCCGCCAGGAGCGGTCATTGGCGAGTGCCTGGTGTCGAGAAGCACTTCACGTAGGGAACGTGTATCCTTTGCAACAAATATAAAAATAGGGAGAAATTAGATGAAAGCAGAATTCGATGTGCAAAGTGAGAAGGGATCGCTTTGGCATCGCTGGGACCCTCACATCCACACGCCCGGCACCGCCCTTAACGACCAGTACGCTGGCCCAGATCCTTGGGCAGCGTTCCTAGATGCCATCGAGGACTCGAACCCGCCGATTCGCGCGATAGGTATCACCGACTACTTCGGCATTGAACGCTACGAGGAGGTCGCCAAAGAAAAAAGCCGTGGGCGTTTGTCTGGCGTGGGCCTGATATTTCCCAACGTCGAGCTGCGACTGGGCATCGAAACCGCGAAGGCGTCGGCGGTCAACATACACCTGCTCTTCTCGCCGCATGATGCGGACCACATCGACCGAATTAAACGCTTCCTGCTGGAGTTCGAATTCCCCTACTTGGGCGAAACCTACCGTTGCCAACGCAGCGACCTCATCCGTCTAGGCCGCGCCCATAAGTCAGACCTAACAGATGATGAAGCCGCGCGATCAGTAGGTGCCAACCAGTTCAAGGTTGACTTCGCCCAACTCAAGAAGGCATGGTCAAAAAATGAATGGATCCAGAAGAACACCCTGATTGCTGTCGCAGGCGGAGAGAAAGACGGGACCTCGGGTCTGCGTGATGTCACCGCCTCGTTCGCAGCGCAGCGCAAAAACCTCGAGGGCTTTGCGGACATTATCTTCAGCGCAAATCCTAAACAAATCCGTTTCTGGTTGGGCAAAGAGTCGGCCACCGTTGAAGAACTCGAAAACCAATACAACGGATGCAAACCTTGCCTGCACGGGTCTGATGCGCATTCGCTAGCCAAGGCAGGGCTGCCTGACGGGGACCGCCGCTGCTGGATCAAGGGCGACCTGATTTTCGATTCGCTACGTCAGGCCTGCATCGAACCAGAAGAGCGAGTTTCTATCGGCGCTGAGCCGCCGCGCGGAGCGTTAGACAGCCATACCATCAACTCACTGGCTGTTACGAACGCGCCTTGGATCGCGAATGGTGCTGTTGAACTGAACTCGGGACTGGTCGCGGTGATTGGTGCGCGTGGTTCGGGGAAAACCGCATTGGCCGATCTGATTGCAGCTGGCGGTCTTGCGCTCTCGCCTCATTTGAACGAGCGCTCTTTCATTCTCCGCGCGAAAAAATACCTCGGTGATAGCAAAGCCGAATTGCAATGGGCATCTGGAGAAACAACTGGCAACGAACTCGATCAAACCGACATGGAGGACTTCCTGGATAGCCCGTATGTCCAGTATCTGTCTCAGCAGTTCGTCGACCAGCTCTGCTCGGCAGAAGGCTTGAACGATGCACTGGTAGCGGAGATCGAGCGAGTGATCTTCAATGCTCACCCGCTCAACGAGCGACAAGGCACCGACTCTTTCCATGATTTACTGGGCCTTCGGCTGGAAACTTCGCGCCAGAAGCGCGAACGCCAACAACAGGCTCTGACCAGAGCGTCCGCAGACCTTACTGATGAACGTGTCAAGAAAGACGGCCTAAAGGCGCTCGAGAGGGACAGGGACGAAAAGAAGCGTGCGATCGACAAAGACAAGACCGACCGCATGTCGTTGGTTTCTAAGGGCAACGAAGAGCGCGCGAGGCGCCACGAACAGGTTTCGCTCGCGGTAGATGCGAAGCGACAACTGGTAGACCAAGCCAAGCGCCGGCACCAGGCGCTGCTTCACTTGCAAAACGACGTGCGCGACTTCCGCACGCGCCAGGCGCCATTTCTGCTCTCTGACCTGAAGCAAGAACGTGAGGATGCCGGTCTCAGCGCCACTGATTGGGAAGCCTTCAGGCTCGACTATGTAGGACCGGTAGATACGTTATTGACCGAACAGATCAGACAGGCAAACCTGTCTGTCATCGCGCTGCAAGGACCGGCGAAGACCGATCCGGAGCCTCAGGCCAACCCTGACCCATCCGTCGCGCTGATCCCCGTGGACGCCGACCTCGCGGATCAATCTCTTTCGCTCCTAGAGCGGGAGCTCGCTCGCCTGCGAACTCTGGTCGGTGTCGACGCGCAGAATGCCAAACGCTTCAGTGCCCTGTCGGACAAGATCACAAAGGCCGAGGCAGCGCTGACCAGGGTGCTCCAACAGATCGAACGCATTTTGGGGGCTGACGAGCGCATCCGCGCGCTGGTTGATGCGAGGCGAAACGCTTATGCCGCCATCTTCGAATCAATTGTTGAGGAAGAGCAGGAACTAGCTGATCTATACGCGCCTATCAAGGCCCGCATCGATGAGGCAGGCGGCTCCTTGTCAAAACTTTCGTTCTCTGTGCGTCGAAATGTGGATCTTTCGAAGTGGGCCGCTAAGGGTGAAGATTTGTTGGATCTCCGAACCAACGGCCCGTTCAAGGGGCGCGGTGAATTGCTACGGTCGGCGCGCACTGGACTGATGAAGGCATGGATAAACGGTGACGCTTCACAAGCCGCAACGGCCTTGCTCGATTTCGTTAAGGCCAATGAGGCGGCGCTCCGCACCCACATGCCTGAGAACGCCGACTTCCGGGCATGGGCGCGCAATATCTCGGACTGGCTCTATAGCACTGATCACATAACTGTTGGCTACGGCTTGCAGTATGACGGCGTAGATATCGAACAATTGTCACCAGGCACGCGGGGCATCGTCTTGCTGCTGCTTTACTTGGCTATCGACGCGGAAGATGATCGACCACTCATCATCGATCAGCCCGAAGAAAACTTAGACCCGCAATCAATCTATCAAGAGCTGGTGCATCGCTTCCGCGACGCCAAGAAGCGGCGCCAGATCGTGATCGTGACACACAACGCCAACTTGGTAGTGAACACCGATGCAGATCAGGTGATTGTGGCGAAGTGCGGATCGCACAGGCCTGGTCATTTGCCTCTCATTAAGTATGAGAGCGGCAGTCTCGAAAACCCGCGCATCCGGAAATACGTGTGTGACATTCTCGAAGGAGGAGAACGTGCCTTCAAGGAGCGCGCCAAACGCTTGCGCGTCTCACTCTAATGTTTGATATCTCGCGCAAAAGAAAATGGTGTCAACCTACATGACGAAGATATTAATTAAATAGCGCCCTTATTCTGAGTTAAAGAATATCGTTTTTTAAGCGAATGATTAAGTCTTTTTAAGCTCAAGCTCTGTATTGCAGATGTTTGCTATGAGTCGTCGATCCGCTGGCAACTAATTTCAGCTCAGGGTCGGATGCTGCCGTCCACATACGAGCAAGCAGGGGACCGCTACCAGCCTGAAGTGGGCCCTTGTTAGTAATTGCAATGCTGACAATTTTGATGGTTTGAAAAGGGCTGGGTGCTGTCGTACACAGCTAGTCGGCTCAATGGCGGCATCCTTCTCGAAGCTGTCATCCGCCTCAAACCTTCATTCGTCCACCATAGGTAGTGGGCGCAAGCATAGCTTGACATTCGTGCGAGTGACTTGCCACAAGACTACTCCGTAAACGACAATTAGAACCTGTTGTATTGCTTTTTTGTGGCTGAAGTTCTTGGTATTCAGTGATTTTCCACATAACTCATAGTTAGAGCGCATAGGAACCCCATGCCCGTGAATCCATACACGCGAGACCTTCGAAAAGTCATCAATCCGCTGCGAGAGGAAACTCAGAAGGTTCGAAAGGCTCTCTTTGTTTGGTGTCTTGCGTCAATAGCGATCACACTCGGTAAGCTCTTTCCATCAGAGATTTCTGCATTGGGAATGAAAGTCACAACAACCAGTCATAGTGTGCTTTTGGCTCTCATGGCTGTAGTCGTTGGCTACCACATCGTCACCTTCCTAGTTTACGCAGCCGCTGATTTTGCTCACTGGTATGTCAATCACTTCAGCACGGAATGGGAAGAAGACGTAGCTAACTACGAAGCGTACAAAGCTGAACTGCTCGCTAAAGCAAAATTCTCGGAAGAAGATCGTCAGTTCATGGAAGAGAATGAACGTCGTCTTGGTTCACTTTGGCGCGGAGAGGCAATTCAGACCCACATAAAGCTTGAGAAGGTCATTCCCTACATTTCATGGGCTCGTGCAATCGTAGACTTCCTGCTTCCGCTGCTAGTCGGTGGTGTTGGGCTATACCTACTAATCAGCGGCAGTAAAAATGCGCTCTAACCCGTCATTGCAGCGGGTGCCCTTGGGCCGTCGCTGATCTACAACTTTAGGCCATGTTTTTTGTAGACGAGAGCATTCAACACGATCTGGGCTATATCTGTCTGGGCTTTGCTTACTGCGAGGAAGCTCCAGATGAAGAGGTCAGTCGTGCACTACTCCAAGCGGGGCTAACGCCCACCTTGGATGAATACAAAAGTGGCGCCCGCATGGCCAAGGCAGAGGGGCTGCATGATCTCAGAGACAGCATCTACCGAATCGTCTTAGAGAGCTGCACACTCGGCCTGTACATCGCTTCAGTCAGCGAAAGACCATACCTCCTCGAATCTGTAGTTGCAACGGCTGACCAGATCATCAAACGGAATTCGCTGTCCCACCCGTAGGTTGTCTTTGTTGACGAAGGAATATTAGGATCATCGATACCGGCGACAACCACCATCCTCAAAACGAACTGCAACTCAAAGTTGATCTCGGGAATTCAGCTTGCCGATTTCGTAGCCTATCACTGCTCATATCTGCTGAAGTGCGCCCTCACCGGAAAGCGTAAGAGGGTTCTTATTGACAGCGAGCCGCACCCGCTTGGTGGACAGGAAGTGGAACTCGACTGGATCGTCAGAACTGATCTCCGTAGAAAGTTCTTTGTGGAGTACCGGAATACAGATGAGATACAAGGCGATGACTGGTCATTCAAGCTTGCAGGCTACGGCGCCTTTTTCTCAGACAAGCTTCCTCCAGAAGTGAAGGCCGCAGCAGAAGAGACGTTCGATTCCATGTACTTCGGGTGTGTTTGGTGAACTCCACCCAGACGCCTACTCTATCCAACGTGAAGGCTCACCCCTGCAGGCTGGATCTGACCTCTCATTTCAAACTCTAGGCTTCATGAGTAGCTCCGAAGAAACACCTATCGTATGCTCAAACTGCTTCAATGACGTTGGTCTCCGACTGGACGCAGAGCGTATTGGCATGGAGCTTCCCGGCAGTTGCAGCAATTGCAGTTCAGAGGGCTTCAAGAAGCTGTCTCGCTCCGCCCTCGGTGCCCTGGCACACCGATACTTTGTTTGGGGTTCACTCTGGCGTACACGGTATGGCGCAACTCCTTTGATTCAGTTCAACGAGCATCAGACCACGTCTATCGATGTCCAGCCGTGGCTACAGTCTGATGTCCGTCTCATTGAGCAGCGATTAGGCGTGGGCTTCTTTCACTATGGCCCGCGCCTTTGGATGGTCGGCGATATTGAGCCACTCAAGGCCCTCGGGCGTACACGAACGCGTAGCGCAATCATCAGCCGGATCCTGACTGAATACCCAGCCAGGATTTTGAAGCCCGCCGAACACTTCTATCGGATTCGCGTCAATCCTACAGATCCTTCTGACAAGTCGCAGTACGATAGCCCACCACCGGAGCACTCTGGGCGGGGGAGACTGGACGTCAAGGGGCAACCCGTCCTTTACGGTTCGCCGGATCTCGAGGTCTGCATTCATGAGTGCCGCGTTACGGCAGAAGACGACACTTTCGTCGCTACTCTTCGCCCTGCAAGGGGGCTGCGACTGCTCGACTTGTCAGTGCTGCTACGCGAAGATTCCAGCGTCACTGAATTCGAGAGTCTAGATCTCACTGTTCACATGCTATTCCTCGCTGGTCGTCACTCGTACAAGCTAACTCGTGAAATCGCAGAGTCAGCACGTACGGCAGGCTACGACGGTTTGGTTTACCCGTCTTACTTCAGTTTGCTGCGGATGGGGCAAATGCCCTTCCAAACCGTATCCGGCATCTCTCATCGCCGAATCGAGCAATTGCAGGATCATGAGCAATCCAAGACCATCCCGAATCTAGCTCTCTTCGGAAGGCCCGTCTCGTCTGGTGCAGTTGATATTCATTGCATTGATCGCATCATCATCAGCCGAGTAGGTTACGAGTACCACTTCGGCCCAACGGGGGCGTGAAGCTTAATCCATAGCGAAGCTGTTACTTGGCCAGCTCCCCGGCTCAAACGTTGAATGACCTCTCTAGGCCCAGGGCTGCCGGCCAGCGTGCGAGAGCTGATAGCGGCTTTCGCTGCAAAGTGGCCGCTGTGCGGAAAGGACTCAATAGTGAAATTTGGACGAAATCGACTGACATTATTTAAGTAAGCAATGTAGGAATTTGACAGTAAATTTGCAGCAGTCTCAATTTTCTGCTCAGTAGTTGGTGTCAACGTCATTGATTTCCCTAGGCATTCTTTGACACAATTTATTGAACCCTACACACCGACCAAAGCCACGGCACTGGCCGAATGGTGCGGCTGGCCGGTGGGGCGTTGCGCCCAGCGGGCCAAATCAAAGCGCCCGGCCAGGCTGGCCACCGCCGCCGACTCCAGCGCGTCTTCGATCGA
>JACCDH011559342.1_pt1 | contig 14876 bp, 12 predicted proteins | sample 7442481 | NCBI WGS metagenome assembly JACCDH01 (sample SAMN15323433, study PRJNA562643) | freshwater metagenome | isolation source: river surface water | place: USA:Blue River Watershed | collected 2017-08-15
TCTTTCAAAGCATTTTTTGTTACTAAATCAATTTTTTTATTAAAAATATTAGCTAAAAATAATTCTAATGTAAAAAATTTCCAACCTATTGGTTTTTCAAGCTCAATCAAAATATCAATATCACTATATTCATCAAAGGTATTGTTGGAATAGGAACCAAATAAACCAATTTCTTTAACAGCATACTCTCTGTAAAGTATTGGTTTTAATTCGGATAACTTGGCTAATATTTCACTTTTTGTAAGCATAGTTCAAATATAATCAATTTATAAATATCTGCTTTCAGTTTATGAATTAGTTTAACTAAATAACTTTAGATATTTGTATATTGTAAAAATTTGAAATTATTCAATAATTATATCATATTTATCTAAAAGTCCTGAAATACCAGAAAGAGAAAACTTTGATTTTTTGATTCGGTTTGTTTCTGGGTTGATTGAATAGTTAAATGAAGTTCTAAAATCTACTTTTTCGATTATGGTATTATCGAAAGTAGCGCCCAATAAATCGCTATTATAAAATTCAGAATCTGTTAAATCACATTCGGAAAAATCAGTTTCATGTAATTTAGTGTTTTTGAAAATTGTTTTTCTAATTTTTAATTTGAAAAAAGTGGAATGATTTAAAATACAATTATCAAAGTTAAACGAAAGTCCAATTTGATTACAATTATCAAAACTTAACCCCAACATTTTACAATCTTTAAATTTTATATCACGAAATGCGGTTTTGGTTAGTTTTACCAAACTTAAATTACAATCAAAAAATGTACAATCCGAAAACTTACAATCAGACAAATCACAATCAGACAAATCGCAATTTACAAAATTACAATAATCATATTCCCCTTTTTCAAATATAATATCCTTAAAATTTACTTTTTCAAAAGTTTTATCTTCAAAATATACTTGTTTCATAGTTTGTCATTCTTATTAAAAGTCAAATCAAGATTTATCAATTCTTCAAGCTCATGCTTTACCAAAATTAAAAAATCAGATTTATACAAATTAATGTTTTCTAACATACTGTTTAATGAATTTTTGTTAAATACTACTAATAGTTTATATCTTAAAACATTTGCTTTTAATGTCTTCAAATTTAAAATATACATCTTTAAATTTTAGTTAATCTAAAGGGCATATTTGAATTTTGCGAAAGTTCATATTTGCTACGTTTTACATTTTTAGGTGCTTTCTTGTTCATTTATAACTTTATTAACCAACGAAAGCAAAAGGGATTACAAATGATGTTTTCTTGGTTTTATTTAATTATAAAAGTTTGCATGATTTTTTCTCCAATTGAAACATAGTTGTTGTATTGATTTAATTCGCAAGTTAATGTTAAAACATAAGCTTTTTTGTTTACAACCCAATAAAATTGAAGCCATTTAAAATCAAATTGTCCTTGTTTTCCTGTATAAATTATTCGTTGATATTCTTTATTCTTATCGTTCAATCTTTCAGACGCTATTAAATTTCCATCCGTTATCATAGTTTTAATTTGCCCTTCTGAGATTTCAACATACTTATCAAGATCAATGTTTTGTCCAGACAAATCTTGTATAATTAAATTCACATTTTCTCTAAATAAGTCTTGTTGAGAAGTTTGATTCGATAAAAGAATAAAGCTCGTACCCATTTGTCCAGATTTAGCCAATTCAAATGTATCAGGATATTGAATTGAATACTCAGTTTCACTATATATTTTCCAGTTTTCTGGAGCTGTAGTTACTTCCTCTGTTTTTGATTCTTTTGGAGAAGATTGTCCACATGCAACAAATGCTAAAGTTAAAGTTAAAAATCCTAGTATTTTAAATTGGTTCATAATAAATTTTTTGTTTTAATTAAATTTTATTTTTAAAAATTTTAGATAACGTAATTAGTAAAAAAAAAAGTTTTGTAAAATTATTAAATCCTACTTTTACCCCCAAAAATGGATTACATCTTGGGCTTGTTCTTTTTGTTTTAAGATAGAGATTTGAATTTGATTGTTAACCATTTGATAAGCTAAAACTTTTGGAAAGGCTTGTGAACAATGTTTAGAGAATAATCCAAGGGAGTTTCCTCCAACATTTGGCGCAATAATCCAATCGTTTTCTTGTACTTCGGGTAAATGGATTTGGTTTACTAAAAAATCACCGCCATAACACAATGGACCCGCAATGGCGTAATTTTTAACCTTGCTGTTTTTTTGCTGCTGTAATACAGTGATTTCTCCTTGATATTTATCGTTGGTATAAATTTCGCGCACAAAAGCTTGTCCGCCAAAATGACAAAGAATTAATTCTTTATCTATTTGATCTTTAACGATTTCAATTATTGATGTTGCAAAAGCTGCATTTTGGTAAACAAATCTGCCATACTCTGTTAGCAAATGATATTTTCCCTTTTGTAGCTCGGGGATTTTGTTAAATAACTCTTTTGAAAAACTATTTAAATCGCAACTTGCCGCCAAACCTCCACCTATATTTATGCAGTTAATTTGTTGAGGGTATTGCTTATTTATTTTTTCCGCCAAGTGATACACTTTTTCAATTCCTTCAATAGTAGGAGAAAAATCGGTAAAATTTGAGCCTGTATGCACATGTAAACCTTTTACATAAGGATATTTTTGGATATACGAATATAACTCTTCTTCCTTTGAGATTAAATGACCGAATTTAGAAAACTGATTAGCCGTTTGTAAATAATTAGCTGTTTCAATATCCACCAAAGGATTAATTCTAATCGAAATAAAGTGATTTTGATAAACATCACTAAATTTATCTAACTCCTTTAAATCGTTAACATTAATGTGTATTTGTTGTGTGCAATTTTGTAAAAGTTTAATTAACCGAGGCGTTTTTAAAGGCGCATTAATTATAATTGTTTTAGCTTTAGCGTGTAAAGCCATTTCGAACTCAATTTCGGAAGCACACTCTAATCCCATTCCGTTTTGAACTGCAAATTTCAATAAACCCAATAAGGGTGCTGTTTTAACTGGAATGGTATGCGAGGAATGGATTGGGAATGAATTTTTAATCAATTGATATTTTTGTGCTAAAAAATCGAAGTTGTAAAAATACAATAATCTATCTTCTTCTGTATCGATAAAATTATTACTTAAAGCGAATTGTAAAACTTCGGTAGAGTTATGCATTACTGTAATTGGTAACTTTATTTTTTATTTGCTCTAAAATAAAAATATCTGCATCAAACGAATCTTGATTTTCGATAATGTCAATAATATTTTTAGCGCCAATGGCTACTCTTAAAAATGCTCCGTTTTCAAAATCTACAGGCTGACCAATAGAGATTTTTACTTTTTCATTTTGATAAAGCACATCTTCTAAAACCAAAAAATTTCGAATTTCGCTTAGTGTTTCTTTGGTGTAATATTGTTGTGTTACAGGAGATTTAATACGGAATGAAACAATAGAATTAAAGTTCCTAATACAAACAGGCATTACTTCAAAAATTGCATCGTTTTTTTGTAAAAAATCAGTAACTACTTCATTCCATCTATCTATAATTTCATTAGATTGATTACCTAGTTCGAAATATTTCGACATTACTTTTATGGCAATATTCCAACGCGTAAATAAACCTTCGCAATTTTCGGTAAACAATTGATTTTGTAAAAACGCTAAACTGTCGGGTAGCATTTCTTTCGAAAAAATTCGGGTAAAAAAATCTGGGATTACATGCCCTTTACTTTTTTCGATAAGTTGATTTTGAATATTTTGAGGAACCAATAATGCTGCGCAAAATGGTGGAGCGCCAAAAAACTTACTCCCTGTAATCATCACCATGCAATCTTTTGCCAACAATTCGTTTAGTAATTCTCTATCGTTTCTAAATTGGCAACAATCTACTACTACTAATTTATTGGTGTAATCTTTTAAATCTTGTAATATGGCTAAATCATCCGAAATTCCAGATTTACTACAGATGTTTAAATTAACAATTAAATTATGATTTTTATATTTTTCTTCAATTTCATCTACAATTAAGGTGTTTTTAGCCTTTACTTCGCCCAAATTTGTTCTAGAAGAAATAAATTTTGTACTAATATTTTCGCTTAAATCTGTAGTATGCGGTAAACCATATTTTTTAATTAAATCGTTTTGTTTAAAAAACAATTTCCCTTCATACGCTTTTTGGAAACCTCCACCTAGTTCATCGATATTGGTAACAATATTTAATAGTTTTTTATCGTAACCATTTAAAATACAATTAAATAATATTGGATAATAACATAAATCTGTACCAGATGGGGCGAAATAAATTTCGTAATCCTGCTCCAATTTTAAAACTTGCTTTAATTGGTAGCTAAGTGTTTGATGAAATTGATTGGGTTGTATAGAGGAAATATGGGATTCTAAATTTTTAATTTGTTGATTATCACTAAACGAACAAGTGCAAGTTCCTCTGTTTAAGTACGTAGATGAAGAAACTGGTGGTAAATTTTGATAATTTAACCCTGCTTCGTTTAAAGCAATTCGTTCATCTCCATTTAGAGTTAATAATTTGGTTATTTTATTGGTAATCAAAATCTTAATTTTTATTAGTCCCCACTTAATTCAATTTCATCTAAAACTTGCCCAAAGTATAGGTATTCATAGGCAAAAAATAACACCCAAAGTTAACGTAATATTTTAATTAGGTTGCTATTTTTTTTAAACTTAATATTTCTTAAGATTTTATAAAAGGACTTGAAAATTGAGATATTTAAGAATTTGTTTAAAATTTAATTTTTATTGTACTATTAAATATCAACCTTAAAACTTAGTAATACTGTATATTTGTAATTTAATTTTAAAAAATTATTGATGTTGAAAAGTGTTTTTTTACTACTGTTAATTTGCTGGCAAACTATTGGTTTTAGCAAAAATAAAATTGAAGAATATATTGAACAACAACAATATTTAACGGCTTGGAACGAATTGCAAAAATTGCCCAAAACGCCCGAAAATTTAATTTTCACCACCAATTTTGTTTTAACGTATTTTACTTTAAGCAAAATGCATCAGGAATTTAGCTTTAGTAATTTAAATAAAGATGAAAATTTAATTCAAAAACGATACACCGAAAATGCCACAACAGCTACATTTTACAATATTCCTTTGGATACTATTTTAAACAATGCAATTAAAAGCAATCCTAAAATTGGGGATTTATATATTAGTTTAGGGAATTATTATTTTGAAGTTTTTTTGTTGTACAAGAAAAAATGGTTGATTAACCGACAAGAACTGATGCGATTGTTTGAAAAGCAGTATGCCAAGGCCCACGAATTAAAAAAATACAGCGATAAAAGTTATTATGGATTAGGTTTTTTTGAGATGATTAATGGAAATCAGGTAAAAGCAATAGATTATTTCGAAAAATCGTATCAAATTAATCCAAAAAACATGAATTCTTTGCATCAATTAGCGGTTTTGTATAGCGAAAGTGTGCAAAAAGATCCAACTAACGACGAATATTATACAAAAGCGATTGATTTTAGTAAAAAAACACTCGAAACTTTTCCGTCCTCACAAAATCAACATTTGGCAAACATGGCATTTACAATTGGGAATTTGTATCAACAAAAAAATAAAATAGATTCGGCTATTGTATATTATTTATTATCAGATAGTTATTTGCCCGAAGAAAAGGATGTTTTGCAAAATTTATTGATTTGTTTTATTCAAAAAAAACGATGGAAAGAAGTTGAGATAACTACAGGGAATTTATTAAATATGGAGATTAAGGATGTAATTATGTTTCAAAATATTTTAAGTATTTACGAAGCGCATGCTGCCAATGAAATATTGATAGAAAACTTACTCAATCAACTTAAAATTAACCCTAATGATAAAGAACGTTCAGGATATTTAAAGTTGTATGTAGCAAGCGTGTATTTTGATTTGGATAAAGTACAGGCTAAAAATTGGTTGGCACAATCCGAAAGTGATTTTAAAGTGTGTTACGATAAAGATCATCCCGTTTTTTTAAGTATCGGAAAATTAAATAGTCAGTTAAAATAGCTGTTAATTTTTATTGACTCAAAATAAATAACTATGAAATTGTTTTTTTACTGTTTTTTTTTCTTGTCCATTTTTACGCAAGCACAAGAATATCCAAAAAATTATTTTGGTCCACCCATGGATATTCCTTTAAATTTATCGGGGAATTTTGCCGAGTTGCGCAACAATCATTTTCATGCAGGAATAGATATTAAAACCAAAGGTGTTACTGGAATTCCTATTATAGCCGTTGCAGATGGGTATGTTTCCCGAATTAAAATTCAGTGGCACGGTTACGGAAAAGTTTTGTACATTAATCATCCAAATGGTTATACAAGTGTTTACGGACATTTAGAGCGTTTTGGAACTAAAATTCAGCAATTTACTCATCAAAAACAGTATCAAAAACAAAGTTATGCCTTGGATGAAGAATTGGACAGTACTGTTATTTATGTAAAAAAAGGCGAAATCATTGCGTATTCGGGTAACACAGGAGGTTCTGGTGGTCCGCATTTACATTTTGAAATTAGAGATACAAAATCCGAAGTTGCCATTAATCCTATGTTGTTTGGCTTTGCAATTAAAGATGATATTCCGCCAAGTATCCAAGGTATAAAAATATTCCCATTAAACCCTCATTCGTTTGTAAATTACAAAAATTCTCCACAATATTTCCCAACCATTTTTAGGGATAATATGTACACAATTGCCTCTGTGCCAAAAGTTCATGGTACAATTGGTTTAGGTGTTCAAACAAACGACATTTTAAATGGAAATCATAATAAATGTGGTGTGTATGATATACAATTGGAAATAAACGAACAAAAAATTTATCAGTTTACAGCGGATAAAATCCCTTTTGATGAAAGCAAATATATTAATGCGCATACCGATTATGAAGGTAGAATGCGGGATGGAAGATGGGTACATCGCAATTATATTTTACCCAACAATCAGCTTAAAAATTATCCTTTACATAAAAATAATGGCGTAATTAATTGTACTACCAACGAGGAAAAAAAGGTGCATTATAGTATTGCCGATGTTTACGGTAATACATCTGTAATTACTTTCAAGATAGAGAGTTATGAAAAAACAGATTTCCCAATAATTTGTTTATCGGATCATTTTAAACTGTATTTTAAGTTCGATAAAAAAAATAGATATAAGGACAGTATTATACATATAGAAATACCAGCTTTTGCTTTGTATGAAGATATCGAGTTTGAATTTAATGTTGTACCCAATCCTACGCATGATAAATCTAAAATTTTTAAAATTCATCATTCCTACACTCCCTTACACATGCCTTACAGAGTTGGGATGAAAGTTCCTGAATACTTAAAAAATAATAAAGATAAAATTGTAGTTATACGTAAAGATGTTCATCAGCATAAAAAAATTATCCCTACATATATTGTAAAAGATAGTTTGTTTTTTATGACTAATTTGTTTGGTGATTTTACTTTACACTTGGATACCAAAGGTCCATTAATTACTGGTGTTGATATCAAAAATGGAAGTAATTTAAGCGGTAAAAGCAAATTTACTTTACAAATTGAGGATAATTTATCGGGGATTAAGGAATACAATGCATGGGTAAATGGTAAATGGATTTTATTAGAATACGAGTATAAAAACAAAACCTTAATACATTATTTTGATGGCGAAATTCCAGCTGGCGCAAAACACGATTTAAAAGTGGAAGCTAAGGATCATGTGGGGAATACAAGTTCTTTTAGTTGTTCGTTTGTGTATTAAGTCTGTCATATTGTCAATAATACAATATGGCATTGCAATTGAAAACAATTAGCGCACAATGCTATACTGCAATAAAATTTTTTAAGCCAAAAGTTATGTTTTCGTTTTTTAAGAAAAAATCAGAGAAAGAGAAATTACAAGAGCAGTACCAAAAATTAATGAAAGAATCCTTTGATTTATCTAAGATTGATAGAACAAAAGCAGATGCAAAAGTTGCAGAAGCTAATTTGATTTTGGAGAAAATTGAAAAATTAGACAAACAATAACTTAGCTATATCAAGCTATTTATTGTTTAGAGTATTAAACATATTATGAATTTATTTACAAATTTTACATTTTGATATGTAAAATTGTCAGTTTAAAAAAATGGTAGAACCTTTCGATTTTAAAAAATTATTATCCGACGAAATGATGGAGGACGATACAGAATTTATTCCTTTAATTACGAACGAGGAAGAAGAAGGCGATTTTATTTCCGAAAATAATATGGAAATGCCTGTGTTAACTTTAAAAAATACAGTTTTGTTTCCTGGTGTGGTAATTCCAATTACTGTAGGGCGCGATAAAAGTATTAAGTTAATAAATAAAGCATACAAAGGCAATAAAACTATTGCGGTGGTATCCCAAAAAGATGATAAAATTGAGGACCCAGGTTTTGATGATATTTTTAAAATAGGCACCATTGGCTTTATTTTAAAAGTTTTACGCATGCCCGATGGAAATACTACGGTAATTATTCAAGGAAAACGCCGTTGCGAAATAAAGGAAATTGTAACACAATCCCCATATTTGATTGGAAAAGTGGATCATTTACCCGAAAACAGACCAAAAAAGAACAAAAACTACAATGCTTTAATGTCTTCTATCAAAGATTTGGCATTAAAAATCATAAAAGAATCACCAAATATTCCTTCAGAAGCTTCTTTTGCGATAAAAAACATCGAAAGTCAGGCTTTTTTAATCAATTTTATTGGATCCAACTTAAATATCGAAACCAACGAAAAACAGTTGTTGTTAGAAGATGGATTGATTGAAGAACGTGCGTTAAAAGTTTTAGGACATTTAACCAAGGAGTTACAAATGTTGGAGCTTAAAAATCAAATTCAAAGCAAAGTAAAAACAGATATTGATAACCAACAACGCGAATATTTTTTAAATCAGCAGTTAAAAACGATTCAGGAGGAATTGGGTAATGGCGGACATGTTCAGGAAATTATCAATTTAAAAAGTCGTGCTGCCGAAAAAAAATGGAACGAAGCAACGGCTAAACATTTTGCTAAAGAATTACAAAAACTGGAAAGACTAAATCCGCAAGCTGCAGAATTTTCGGTTTATATGAATTATTTGGAGTTGCTGTTGGATTTGCCTTGGAATGAGTTTACAAAGGATACTTTTGATTTGGTAAAAGCTAAAAAGATTTTAGATCGTGATCATTTTGGTTTGGAGGATGTGAAAGAACGAATTTTAGAACATTTAGCCGTTTTAAAATTAAAAAACAACATGAAATCGCCTATTTTATGTTTGTATGGCCCTCCGGGTGTTGGTAAAACTTCGTTGGGTAAAAGTATTGCGGAGGCTATCGGACGAAAATATGTGCGCATGAGTTTGGGTGGGGTAAGAGATGAGGCTGAAATAAGAGGACATCGTAAAACCTATATCGGCGCTATGCCCGGTAGGATTATTCAAAATTTAAAAAAGGCGCAATCTGCTAATCCAGTTTTTGTATTGGATGAAATTGATAAAATTAATCGCGATACACACGGTGATCCGTCATCGGCGTTGCTAGAAACCTTGGATCCGGAGCAAAACAGTACTTTTTACGATAATTATGTAGAGCATGATTTTGATTTATCCAAAGTGTTTTTTATTGCTACTTGTAACGAATTAAGTACGATACAACCTGCTTTGCGTGATCGTATGGAAATTATTGAAGTTACGGGTTATACTTTGGAAGAAAAGGTGGAGATTGCTAAACAACATCTTATCCCTAAATTATTGGAGGAACATGGTTTGAAAAAATCAGATTTTAAAATTGGGAAAAAAGAATTAGAGTTTATTGTGGATGGTTATACCCGCGAAAGTGGTGTGAGAGGTTTAAATCAGGCTATTGCAAAATTGGTGCGTAATCAGGCAAAAATTTTGGTGATGGAGGGTAAAAACGATCCGAAAATTTCTCAAGATATTGTAGTAAAAGTTTTGGGTGCGCCTCGGAACTCGGATAAATATCAAGGTAATGATTATGCGGGTGTGGTTACTGGTTTAGCGTGGACGGCTGTTGGGGGTGATATTTTATTTATCGAGGTAAGTTTATCCAAAGGTAAAGGTAAGTTAACTACCACGGGGAATTTAGGGAATGTAATGAAAGAAAGTACGCAGTTGGCTTTGGAATATTTAAAAGTGCATGCGGATGAATATGGAATTGATACTGCTGTTTTCGAAAATGCTGATATTCATGTGCATGTTCCGCAGGGTGCAGTTCCTAAGGACGGACCATCGGCAGGAATTACGATGTTAACTGCTTTAGCAAGTGCTTTTACACAAAAAAAGGTGGTGGAGCGTTTAGCAATGACGGGGGAAATAACGCTTAGAGGAAAAGTTTTACCTGTAGGTGGTATTAAGGAAAAAATATTGGCTGCCAAACGTGCCAATATTCAAACCATTATTTTAAGCGAAGACAATCGTAACGATATTGAAAAAATTGGCGCAGAATATATTAAAGGTTTAAACTTTAAATATGTAAACGATGCCAAAGAAGTGTTAGAAATAGCTTTAACAAACGAATTAGTAAGTCATCCAAAATTTATTAAAAATGCAAATTAAAGGATTAAAAATATTGGTTACAGGTGGAAGCTCGGGTATTGGTAAAGCAACCGCTTTGGCGGCAATACAAAAAGGTGCTGAGGTTTTAATAACTGGTAGAGATGCTGATAAATTACATAAAGTTGCTGCCGAAATTGGTGCAAAAGCTTTGGTGTGTGATGTGGCTAATATAAACGAAATTGATGTTTTGTTTGATTGGATAGAGCAAAATTGGAAGGGTTTAGATGTTTTGGTAAACAATGCAGGAATAGGGGAGTCGTGGGATGGTTTAACCGAGATAAAAATGGAAGATATGTATAAAGTTTATGCTGTTAATGTTTTTGGCGCTACGTATGTAGCACAAAAAGCAGCTAAAATTTTTAAAAATCAAAAATCGGGTGATATTTTTAACATTGCCAGCACAGCTGCAAGTAAAGGTTTTGCAAATGGTAGCGTGTATGCAAGTAGTAAATTTGCTTTAAAAGGTTTAACACAGTGTTGGCAAGCCGAACTTCGTCCGTTTAATATTCGAGTTGTATTGGTAAATCCAAGCGAAGTTACCACTGCATTTGCACAAAATAGTCGCGCCGAACGACCAGAAGTAACAAATAAATTACGAGGCTCCGAAATTGCACACGCAATACTAAGTTGTATAGAAATGGATAACCGTGGTTACGTCCCAGAAATCACCATCCACGCCACTAATCCTTTTTAAAATTAATTTAAATGTAAAGTTTTGTATATACAAAACTTTACATTTAAAAATTATTCTATAAAACAAAATCCATTCTTTATCTTAATCGTACAGCGATTTGAGTTGATTTTCGGGGGTGATTTTTTGTTTGTTGTAGTGGGTTTCAATGCCGTTTTTGTAGGTTACAGTTAAAATTATTTCTCCGAATTCGCCGTAAAAATACCAATCGCCGTGTTTTTCGCCACCGCTGTATCTTCCATCTTTTTTTGGTTTGCCATTTTTAAACCAAAATTGATGTTTGCCTATGGGTAAACCCAGTTGGTATTCGCCTATAAAAATTAGAGTTCCATCTAAAATCTCGCTTTTCCAAACGCCTGTTTTTAAACCATTTTCGTATTTTCCATAAGTGTATTCTTGTCCGATAATATAAAACCAATCCCCTTCTTCCTCGCCATTTTTATATACACCTTTAGCCACAACTTTTCCGCTGTCGTTTTTCTGAATAAAATCGCCATATAAATCACCATCTATATAATTTATAATACTTAAAGTATCGCCCGATTCAAAAAACCAATACCATGTTTGGTCCTCTAAACCTTGGTTGTTGTAATGGGCAATTTGTTCAATTTTTCCGTTAGGATAATAAAAAATCCATTCGCCAATTTTTTTGTCGTTTTTGTAAACTCCTTTAGCTTGTAAATCGCCGTTGGCATAAAAATGTTCCCAATACCCATTTTTAATTCCCGATAAACTAATTCCGCCTTTACCAATTAACACATCATTTTTGTACCATTCGCCTCGCTCGATATCGCCATTTTCGTTGTAAAACTGATGTGTACCTTCCTTTTTTCCATCTTTATTAATAGCACCATAACTTTTAACTTTACCGTTAGCATGATATTTTGTTTTTCCCTCTAAAACAGTAACTTCTGGCGCATCAACTTGCCAAATTCCGTTTTGATATTTTTTAATTTCGATAAGGTTTCCTTTTGCGTTATAGGTTTTTTCGTAACCGTGTTTTAAGTTATTTACATAATCGGTAGATTGTTGAATAATACCTTTTGGAGAATAAGTAACCCATGTACCTTGTTTTTTGAGTTGCGCATCTGTACGATTAATTTTTTGTGTATTTTGTAAAAATCCCGAATCGTAATTTTTAGTTTCAATTATTAAAGAGTCTTCATTAAAAACAAACACTAACCCATGAATTTTGCCCTCACGATAGGGTGTTTTGGATAACATTTTGCCGTTTTCGTCAAAAGCAGTAAGGGTATCGCATAAAACATTTAAGCAATACTTTTTAATTTCTTTGATTTGTTTATTGGGATAATACAAGGTTTCTACACCATGTTTTAAGCCTTCTTTATACGTTATGCTTTGCACTAAAATTTGCTGATCGTTGTAAAAATTCCAAACACTATCCAGCAAAAAGTGTTTACGATTTCCTTCCGATTTTTTTAGTCTGTTGGGATAATAATTAATCCAATATCCTTCTGGTTTTCCATCTACCAAATACCCTTCGCTAATTTTTACATTATTTTCGTTTTTAAACACTTTATACTCTTTGTTTTGCGCCCACAAAACGCAATGTATAAAAACAAAAAATAAAGTTATTAAGCGAGGCATAAGTTTAAATTGTGCATCTAAGATACATATTTTTACACACAGAGGGATATTGAATTTTTTAAATTAGCATAATTGTATTTATTCTTTGATAATTTTAGTACTTGTGCCATTAATCGAAATTAAATACAAACCACTTTGCCAGCTGTTGGTTTCAATTTCGATAATTTCCTCAGCGGTAGAATTTTGATAGATTAATTGTCCGTTGGTATTAAAAATCTGAATAAAATTGGCGTCGCTCGTTTCTAAATCTTGTAATTCGATTTTAAAATTATTACTAGTTGGATTAGGGTAAATTTTAATTTGATTTAAGGTGATAACATTAGTGTTTATTGTTGGAAATAAATCTTGGAAAATTTTAGCAAATTGTCCTTTGGAAGCACTGCATCCAGAAGTGCGATTATCTTGATTAATAGACCATGTCATTAATCCACGGATATTAGGATAGGTTTTATCTAAAGTATAATTTCCTGGTTTTGTACCAGTTCCTTTTAAATAATTTATTGCATTTTTAGTGTTGCTTATATTTAAATATCCGCTACCAGCTGCACAAGAATTTGCGGGTAATGCAACCGCAATTTTTTCTTGAGGAATACCCGAAAATGTTCCAGATAAACCTGCGTGATTGTTGGTAAATTTAAATCCTTCAATCATGGCTTCGGTTTGTGTTATTACAAAATCAACTGTTCCTACACCATATTCTTTAGTGCTAGAACTAGTGGTGTATTTTCGCGAATACACAGAGCCCGAATTGTACAACTGTACCATTACCAAATCTAAATCGTTGCGCATAGCTTCTAAAAATTGTAAAAACACGCCATTACATTTATTCCACAGACTAATACCTCCTAATGTATAAGTTATTTCAGGGGCAGTTGTTAAAATCATTTTTCGTCCATATTGTGTTTGATACCAAGTCATCAATTCCTTTGTGCCATCAATTAAATATTGCATATGCGGCCAAGGATTGGTTATGGCTCTTTTGGTATCGGATGTGCCCTGACATAAATAATCTTTTTGTTCCAAATCAATATCAATTCCATCCACACCAGTGTTTTGGATAATTGTTTTCATTTTTGATACAAAAGTATTTTTTTGTGCTTCAGTAGTTAATCGAAACGAACCATTGGCACCACCCACACTCATTAAAACCACTTTGCCTTTTTTACGCGCATCTTCGATATCTTTTTTTAATGCAGCTGTATTGTAACCGGCAGAACTTCCCCAGGATTGTATGTTAAATGCCAATGTATTTATATCGCCTCCAGTTGCAGCGGCAAAGGATAAACAAATAACATTATATCTATCATCTACATCGGCTAATTTAATTAATGGCATATCTGTTTGATGCCAATTGTGCCAATAGCCTACTAAAACAGGATTAGGTAATTGTGCTTTTACTACTAAAAATTGTAAAAAGGTAATTAAAAATAATAATTTAGTTTTCATAGTTAGTGTTTTTGTGGACATTTGTAAAAATTAAACAGAGTTAAGGTTAGATGTCATCCAATATACAAAAAATACCTGATAATATTCGTAATATACTAGGACTTTTACCCGACAAGCCCGGAATTTACATGTATTTTGATAAACACGGCGACATTTTATATATAGGAAAAGCTAAAAACTTAAAAAACCGTGTACGTAGTTATTTTAATGGTGCACAAGTAGGTAAAACCAAGTATTTGGTAAAAAAAATATGCAATATTGAGTACACTGTGGTGGAAACCGAGCAGGATGCTTTGTTGCTGGAAAATAATTTGGTTAAGGAACATCAACCGCCCTATAATATCCGTTTAAAAGATGATAAAACTTTTCCCTGGATTTGTATTGTAAACGAGCGTTTTCCTAGGGTAATTAAAACGCGTAAACTAATTAAAGGCGAAGGTACATATTTTGGACCCTATACCAACTTAAAATTAGTGTATGTATTGCTGGAAATGTTTCAAAAGGTTTTTAAAATAAGAACTTGCACTTACGAATTAAGCGATAAAAATATTACGCAAAAAA
>JACCDH010371939.1_pt1 | contig 14874 bp, 6 predicted proteins | sample 7442481 | NCBI WGS metagenome assembly JACCDH01 (sample SAMN15323433, study PRJNA562643) | freshwater metagenome | isolation source: river surface water | place: USA:Blue River Watershed | collected 2017-08-15
TAAATTACAACTTAAAGGATGCCTTTGGAAATTCAGTTCCCATGACGGCCAACGGAACAGTTGTTTCTTCATTCACCATGAGTCCAGAGCAGCCCTTGTTTGTTCGTACTGCCGATGCATGTCCAACTTACAAGAGCCCAACAACAGGAAGTGTGGCTACCAATCGTTCCGTATGTGGTACGTCACAATACCAATGGGAGTTTACACAATTGACGCCTATTTCTGGTCTACCTATTTTGGAGAATGGACCTTTAGGAGGATCTAGGAATTTGGCTTTGTCGTTAGTGGATGGTATCGCTACTGGGCAAACGTATGATGTGAAGATTCGTTCAGTTCATGCAGATGCAACGCAATCGGCTTTCAGCACTACCAGTTGTGTTAGAACCTTTGGTGCAGCAGGAATGCCAACCCTTGAGGATGGAGGAATTGTTTCTGAGCGTTCATTCAATGGTGTTACCAGCAGCATTTACCCCAACCCCAATGCCGGAAACGATGTTGTTTTAAATGTCAACGGAATGGAAGGTGTGTTGCAAGTGAACATCACAGATGCTACAGGAAAATTGATTCAACGCAATCAATGGATGGTAGAGGGGTCATTGACCACCAACATCAACTTTGAGCAAGTATTGAGCAATGGATTGTATTTGGTAGAATTGACCAATGGACAACAAAGCCAAACCATGCGTATGGTGGTGAATCGTTAAGATTAAAAATACATTTTGATAAAACCCCTGTCGAGAGATGGGGGTTTTTGTTTTATATAAATTACTCCTTTTGGAGTATTTTTTATTTAGTAGGTATCCATCATTTTTGGAGTAAATCTAATTGCGATGAAGAAAGTATTGTTATGGACCGTAATGTATATGGTTGCACAGGTAGCAAATGCTACCATCAGAATAGTAGATAGTCAATTCGCCTCACCTACTAGTTTTACAACAGTCCAGGCTGCCATTGATGCAAGTTCTCCCAATGACACCATTTATGTGCAGGCATCTTTGGCAACTTATCCTGCTGCTACATTGACCTTTCCTTTGGTAATTTTTGGAGAAGGAGCGCTTCCCAATCAACAGGAGCAAAAGACAAGTAGTATACAAGCACTAATATTAACCTTTTCATCCGGAAACACTACTAATGCTGGAGGATCGAAAATTTATGGATTGTACATTAATACATTGAATATTGGAGGGACTTCCTACGGTGTTGGCTCATGCACATCTTGTGTTCCACCCGGGCAATCTGCGCCGTATTATAACGTGAGCAATCTGCACTTTGAAAGGAATTACATCAACACAACTACTTTGGCAAGTGGTGCCCAATTCAATTTGGTTTTTAAAAATAATATTTTAAATACAGTTTCCGGCAATCCTTCAGGTGGGTCAGCATTGTACAATTGTAATTTTTACAATAACATTGTCATGAATGGTTTTCAAGGAGGAACTATTCAGTACGGAAGTGGGAATAATTTCAGTCATAATACTTGTTTCATCAATAGTATATCTTTTCCTGGGTCCAATATCGTTGACAATTTATTTGACATTTCTGGACAATATTCTTCTAGTCAAACATTTGTAACCGCCTACTCTTACGCTTATTTTCACCGCAATGTGTTTAGCATGCCTTTGTCAACCCAAACCAATGCGCAAATCACGAGTACATTTGGAGAGAATCAATTTGTAACGGGTACCCAGGTGATCCAAGGGAAGCCAAATGGTTCAGAAGTAATAACAACTACCTATTGGGCCCCCGGACCTTATTGGAATTTGCATTTCAATTCCTCAACAGCTGGTGTGGGTTATGCGTCGGATGGAACAGACGTAGGAATATACGGAGGTGTCTCTCCCTGGGTAGATGAGGTTTCAACGGATGAACGTTTCCGTTATTTTGCAGCACCCAGTCAGTTGCCTGTTTTAACCGAGTTGAATATTTTGACTCCCAATACAACTCCCAATGGCACTTTGAATTTTCAGTTCAAGGCCAAATCTCAGAATTAATTTATACCAAAGAATATGAAAAAAAATCTTTCGTTTTTCCTTTTTATTTTTGTTGCTTTATATGCCAATGCAACCATTCGAACTGTGAATAATTCATCTGGGGCAGCTGGGCAATATACTGACTTGCAAGTGGCCATAGATGCCAGCGCAGCCAATGATACCATCTATGTTCACGCATCGGCAACCGCTTATCCAGTGGTAACTGTTGTGCGTCCCATTGTTATTTTTGGTGAGGGTTCATTGCCTGATCAGCAGAATCAGTTTAGAACTATTCTCGATGGAGTGAATTTGAACTACAGTATTAACGGAGAGACCAATGCAAGTGGATCAAAAATTTATGGGTGTAGAATATTGCAATTGAATTTTGGGGTCAGTTCAAATTTCTGTAATTGTCCCACATCAGCTTATAGTACAGGATTGTATGGAGTAAGCAATGTGAATATTGAACGTTGCGATATCAGACATTTGTATATAGGCTTTTTAGGATCGGGCATCCAACACGGAATCCATGAGAATGTTACATTCATCAATAATATTATTTATCGCATAGACTCAGGTATTGTGCGTGGATGTTTGTTTGCCAACAATATTATTCGCGATTGTGGAATGATTGATGCCTGTGGTTGTGTTAACAGCGAGAATAATGTTTTTGTCAATAATACTGTAGTAGGCACCATATTTACAGTGGCTGGTGCGCAAGTATTAAACAATCATTTTGAAACCTACACAGCGCATTTTGGAAACGTAAATTTTTTGGCTCCTCAGAGTTTTTTGGTGAACAATGTTTTTAAAACGGATATCATGAATAATGGTGGATTTACTGTGACCAATTGTTTATTCAACGCTGGTGCGATGTCGATTTCAACCATTTATGATGCTTCCAATGGAACTGAGCAAGTTTGGAATTCTTCATACTCGGATTTAGGTCCTTTTCCAAATTTTCATTTGACTCCAGGAACGATGGGTATCAATTTTGGAACGGATGGAACGGATGTGGGCATCTATGGCGGTGCTTTCCCATGGGTGGATTACGTATCATCCAATTTGGACGAACGTTTTCGTTATTACGCACCTCCCAAGCAATTGCCCGTTTTACAGCATCTCAGCGTGTCTACTCCTATTGTAAGTCCTTCAGGGCAATTGAATATTCAAATAAAGGCTAAATCACAGGAATAATGAAGAAGGAATTTTTGTTTTTATTATTTTTCGCTTTGACATTGTATCATAATACAATGGCGCAAAATATTATCGGGGCAGAGTATTTTATTGATACTGATCCTGGTGTTGGTATGGGTAATTTTATAGCCATCCCAAGTGCTGCTTCAGTAGAAATGCCCATATCTATTGGTCTTAACAATGTCTCAGCTGGAGCACACAAGTTGGGTTGGAGAGTGAAAAACAATTTGGGAAAGTGGAGTCATTACGAATCACGTTTGTTTTACGTTTTTCCAATTGTTACAAACACAAGTTCCAATTTAATTGCAGGTGAGTGGTTTCTTGATACCGATCCCGGAGTTGGGAATGGCACTTCTTTTTTACTATCTGCTTCAACAGCAAATGTCGATCAAAATTTACCCATCGTTTTGAATAATGTCACTGAGGGCGCGCACAAATTGTGTGTCCGAATGAAGAACCAAGCGGGCAAATGGAGTCATTATGAGTCTCGTTTGTTTTATGTTTTCCCCATACAAAATAACATTGCTGAGCCGCAAATAGTTTCAGGGGAGTGGTTCGTGGATACAGATCCAGGCATAGACAATGGTTATTCATTTAATGTTACACCAGGTACAAATATCGACTTAACAATGGACTTGACGCTAACGAGCATTGCAGTCGGTGAACATACTTTGTATGTTCGTGTTAAAGACGCAAATGGCAAATGGACACATTATGAAGGTCGTGCCATTACTGTAAACAATTGCGTTCCAGTTACTGAGACCTGCAACAACCTCGACGACGACTGCGATGGAACAATAGACAACGGATTAAGCTTTGTCAATTATTACAACGACCTAGACAGTGATACGTACGGTGCAGGCACAGCAAACAACGCTTGTCAATCCCCAGGTGCTGCTTATGTTACGAATGACACAGATTGTAATGATAACAATGCATCTATCAATACAGGCGCTACAGAAATCTGCGGCAATGGCATTGATGAAGATTGCTCAGGAGCTGATTTATCTTGCTCAAATTCGCCAACTGTATTGGGTTTTAGTCCAAGCGAAGCTTGTGCGATTTCTTCTTTGATTACGATTTCAGGAACCAACCTTTCTGATGTAATTGAGGTTCAGATAGGAGGTGTAACCAGTGGAGGTATCATGTCTTCATCAGCAACTGAAATAGTTGTGATGTTGGGCAATGGTCAGACGGGTAATATCACTGTTATTACCTCAAGTGGTTCAGCCATAAGCAATGATCTTTTCACAGTGATTCCATCGATTTATTATTCTTATGAAGATGCTGATGGCGATACTTATGGAGACCCCTCAACGGAGTTTATTTATTGTGAAATTCCTTTTGGCTACGTTACCAATAACACGGATTGCGTGGATAACAATTCAGCCATCAATCCAGGAGCGTCAGAGACCTGCAACAACTTCGATGACGACTGCGATGGAACGGTAGACAACGGATTGTCTTTTGTCGATTATTACAACGACTTAGATGGAGATACATACGGTGCAGGCACAGCAAACAACGCGTGTCAATCGCCTGGTGCAACCTATGTCACCAACAACACCGATTGCAACAATAACAACGCAGCCATCAAACCAGGCGCCACAGAAATCTGCGGCAATGGCATTGATGAGGACTGTTCTGGCTCAGATTTGATTTGTCCAAGCACGGGGGATTTAACGGTGACCAATGTTCTTTCTATCGGCAACTACGGCACAGGAACGCAAACGACTTTTAATCTTCACTTTACCTCGGGAACAGACAATATTGAGTCTCCTGGACCTGGAGCAGATATTTGGTTCCAGTTTACCGCCCAATCCAATGCGATTAGAATCCAATTGAATGGTGCCACAAATGCAGATGACGACTTGGATGTTTCGTTGTACGATTATACAACAACGACAGGAGAAGCGTTGATTCCATTGGATATTGAAAATGATGTCACACCAACCAATTTGGGAATCTCTACAGACGGAGGAAATGAGATCTTGTATTACGATCAATTGGAAGTTGGTTCAACATACTGGATCTGCGTGAGAAACGTGAACAATACTTTTGGACCAGCGACAATGAAGATTGCATACCTCAGAGGTAGTGCGATGGACATTGGTGCGTATACCAACTATACAAATACCTACAGCAGCACATGTCAGAATTTCAAGTGTAAATACAAGCCAGGAGCATCGTATTATACTTTTAATCTGTGGAATGGCAACGTAGCCCAAAACGAACCTTACTGGATTTATTCTACAGCCCCTGCAACAACGAGTGTGGCATCTACGGTGGTGCAACTGGGTAAATTGGTAGGCGCTAACATCAACAATATTCCTGTCCAACATTCGATAAAGGTGGATGCACATTATGCGCTTAAAGATGCTTATGGTAATACAGAGCAGGTTGTTGGATATGGTATCACACCTGGAGTTTTTACGCTGAATGCAGAAGCTGATTTGAATTTAAGAACAACGGATAGATGTCCAGTTTACAAGAGCTCCACGACTGGATCTTTGGCCACCAATAGGAGTGTATGCGGAACCACAAGGTACATTTGGGAACTCACGATGAGCGCGCCCACGGCAGGCTTGCCTCAGACGGTGAACGGACCAATAGGAGGATCAAGGGTGTTGGCCATGAGCACCATCCCGGGGATATCCAATAACCAGCAATACAACGTTAGCATCTCATCGCTGCATGTTGACCAACAGACACAGAGCAACTATGGCACCACGCAGTGCATGCGCACGTATGGATTTGCGGGAGCTCCCATTATTGATGGGAATGACAATGGGAATGAGAATGAAAATGAAAGAGCTGGTGCAGACGAACAAAGTTTCTTTCACATAGAACTTTACCCCAACCCCAACGGTGGAGAACGTGTTGTTTTAAACATCAACGGAATGGAGGGAGAGACCATCATTACCATTACAGATGCAATGGGAAGACAAATAGAACAACTGACCAAGAACATCGATGGAGATTACTTCCAACAGGTGATTACGTTCCAAGAGTCGTTGAGCAGTGGGTTGTATCAGATGACCATCAAGAATGGCGCTCAGATTCAATCCATCAGGATGGTAGTATCGAGATAGATAATAAGTTAGTAAGGTTAAGTAGAAAGAACAAAACCCCCGTCGAGAGATGGGGGTTTAGTTTAAATTATTTTTGAGTGCATACAAAACCAGTCCGGTCTTCGATTTGATTTTTAATTTTAGAAATAGTGATTTTCTAAATGAATCAATGGTTCTAACGTGCACCCCCATAATATCAGCAATTTGTTCATAGGTGTATTCTTCTTCCTTACAAATTAGACGGATGAATTCAAGCTCTCTTGGGGTAATGTTAATATTGTTGATTATTGGTGTGTCCGATGATTGCTGGAATATTAAGTTTTCAATGGCATTTTGAATTTCATGGGCGTTTACCGATTTGGAAAATATATAAGGGATACCCATGGACTTATATCTGTAAAGATCATTTGGGTTTATGTCAAAAGACAAAATGATTAGTCTATCAAGTAAATTTTCTTGAGCTAAGAATTCTATAGTGGTATCTCCATTGGTAATTGGCATGGATAAATCTAAAATGATGAAATCCGGAATTTCACCTTTTTTTATGAGGTCAATTAATTCTTGGCCATCTTGAAATTCCCAAGCACACTCAGCATATTCAATATTTTTAACCAATGATTTTAATCCTGATCTGACAACCGCATGATCATCTACCAAACAAATCTTCCATTTCATCAGCGTAAAATTGGTTTATTTTTTTTAAGTCTTAATGATAACAACACTATGATTTTTCATGGTTGACTTTTTATCTGCTAATCTGTCGATATATTTGATTTAATGAGAATCTCATTGACTTTATCATTGTTAGTATTATCGTTTCTGTCTATGGGAGAGGACTTTATCTTATTTTCTCATATCGAAAAGGGTAATTATTATTTCTCAAAAGTAAAATCAGATTTCTGGCATGCGCGGACGATTGAAGTATTAAATGTTGATAACGTAAGAAATAGTTTAGCGTTTGAAAAGTTAAAGAGCCCTGCATTAAATAAGGGACCATTGCCAGATTACCATTGGATAAAGTTTAATCTTGTTAACGATTTTGATCAACGTGAAAAGGTGTTTTTAACACTGAAAAATTCAGCAATCAATAATATTCGATATTTTGTTGTGCGCAAGAGTATTATTGATTCTTGTATCACTGGAGATAACTATCCCTTTGAACAGCGTCCATATCCATTTTGTAATTTCAGTTTTCCATTGGAATTAGAGGCAAACGATTCAGTGCAAGTTTATCTTGAATTGGATAAGCGAAATGAAAATTTTTTTTGTGCCTTTGATTTAAGAATCGAAGAGGATTTTCATCAAATGGAAATGTCGGTTTATTTGATTTTTGGTTTGTTCACCGGGATTATAATGCTTTCGATTGTTTTGAATCTGATTCTTTATTTCGGAGTAAAGGAGAATTCTCATCTGTGGTATAGCTTATACGCATTTTCAAATCTGTTCTTAATTCTAGCCTATGATGGCATGGATTTTCAATTTCTTTATCCAGAAGTCCCATTTTTTTCTAACATTTCAAGATACTTTTTTACCGGAACTACTTACATACTTTTATTTACTCTTTTTAGTGTTTTTGTCTTGCATGATGAGAGAAATCCAAGATTGAGAATGTTCTGTAGTGTCATGAAAGGTATTCACCTTTTTTTGATTTTAAGTTCAATTTTGATTTTTGCAATTAATGATGATTCAGTTTGGATGAAGATTACTTTGTTCAGGCTGTTATCTTTAATCAGCACGATTTCAATGTTGTCTTTTATTGTTATTTCTATTTTCAAAGTCAGACAGGGTAGTAGAGATGCAATTTTATTCTTGGCTGCAACAAGTTTGCTTTTTCTCGGGGGGTTAGAATATGTGTTAAATATCAATGGTTACTATACGGGCCTATTATTATTTAATTCTGTAATTCCCAGTAATATGCAGTTGGTCGTGGTTGTGGAGGTTTTATTGGTATTTATTGCAATAGCGTTGAAATTTAAAGATTACAAGCGTCAAAGTATGGAGATGAGGTTGGCTATCGTAACGTCAGAGTCTTTGATGAAAGATAAAGAATTGGCTTTGGTTAATGAGGAAAGGAAGAGAATTGCACGGGATCTCCATGATGGAGTGGGTTCAATTTTGTTCGGTGTAAGAATGAAATTGCAAGCGGCGTTAATGACAAGAAATATAGAGAACAATGCATTGATAGAATTGTCAGAAGATTTGGATGGTGTATCAGAAGGCATTAGGTCAGTTATTTGGAGATTGAATCAGCATCGTTCATTTGTTTTAATGGTAAAGAGTTTGGTTGATCACGCGAAGGGTATTTTCGAAAAGAGGAATTTGTCCTTTGAGTACAATCAAGACTTATCAATTGAAAGGTTGTTTCACGAAGAGTTCAGAAGAGATTTCTCTTTGATGTTTTTAGAGATTTGTAACAATACGAATAAGCATTCAAAAGCGTCAAGTGTTTTTTTTGATCTAAGTGTTAAAGAAAATTTACTGATTTTTAATTGGAAGGAGGATTTAATAGAGAACGCATTTAATCAGGAGACCCATAATAATGTTTCAGGTTTAGGATTAAAGAGTATTCAAGATAGGATCACCCTTTGGGATGGTCAGAGGGTTTCTGGAGATGGACCCTATCATTACTTGGTTTGTTTTCCTTTAGAGAAGATTTTAGAGTGATTTCATTGTTATTGGTGTCAACTTGAATAGTTAATGTGTTGGTTTTTACTATGATTTTTCATGATTGAAAATACAGCCACTGCACTTTAGTTTTACAGATGATTTCTGCACTAGCAAACGTAAAATTTGGTTTGGTACAAATAAGTTCTGTATTTACTTAAATAGATATAAACGATTTCTGATGTTTTGGTTGAATAGTTTTTTTAGGGTTGTAATATTCTTTCTTTTTTCCGGTGTCTGTTATGGTCAAAACATTGTTGAATCCACTATTAAACATGATTCAATTCAGACTTTTACCGCGATAAAGGAATTTCAGGCATCTGAAATTACGTACAATATTTTTTCAGCTCAAAATAACTCATGGGGTTACGACATTTTACTCGATGGACGAGTATTTATACATCAACCTTGTAAGCCTGGGTTGGCGGGTAATGAAGGATTCAAAAGTAAGCGTATCACTCGCAAAGTAGCCCATTTTGTGATTAATAAGATAAAAAAAGGAGAGTTCCCTCCAAGTATTACCATTAATGAATTGAAAAAATTGAATGCGTTATGATTAAAATGATTACCTCCAAGAAAGCCGAAGGAATTTTCGTGCTATTGTGTCTTACACTCTCGGTAATGATATTACCTACTGGATTATTTTGTCAGTTATTACTTACAGATGATTTTTCTGGTTATGCCGGCAACTTGGCAACAAATACAGGAGGATTGCCAAGCTCGATTTGGACCAAGAGCGGTACGGGTCCTCATGCTACTATTATGAATGCAAACCCCCTCAATTATACCGGTTACATAGGTGGTGGAGGGAACTATGTTCAAATGCCAGAGCCATCAGGATCAACCTCCCGAGTTTTTAAATCCTTCACGAGTACAACAGCGATAGGAAATACATTTTTTTGTTCTTTTTTACTTCGTCTTAGTTCAGCTACATCAGACGGAGATTATTTTATATCGTTAGGTGATCCGACAACTGGAACCGTTTATGGGCCTCGTATTTTTGCCAAATCGAGCGGGAGCGGTTTTATTTTAGGGGTGAGTAAGCAAGCGAATAGTCTTTACGCCAATTACGGCTCGACTTTACTCAATTTCGAACAGACTTATTTAATTGTTTTTCGATACAGTGCCATATTAGGCACAAATAACGATCTCACTTACCTTTGGATTAATCCTAGTATTAGCTCAGAACCATACCCAGGTAGTGCAGAGTGCAGTGCTATTGTCAGCACGGACCCATTTTTTACAGGTGGAAATGTAGGTAACTTTCATTGGCATAATCGTTCTTTGAATAATCCCGTTGGAGCATTCGACGGAGTTCGTGTTGCAGTTGGTAATACTTCTGCTTCCGCTTGGTGCAATCTTTTTCAAGGTAATGCAGGTCAATGGGTGAGTAAACCCAATTTTCCCATCGGAAAAGAGGCCGCAGCGTCCTTCAGCATCGGCGCCAAGGGATATGTAGGTACAGGGACTGCAGGTGTGTTTACAAGTGATTTTTGGGAGTTTGACCCTGCTACAAATGCATGGACGCAGAAGGCAGATTTTGGAGGCGTGGCAAGGACAGGTGCAGTAGGTTTCAGCATTGGAGACAGGGGATATATTGGGACTGGTTTTAGCAATTCATGGATAGATCTAAATGATTTATGGGAATACAACCCAACCTCCAACGTTTGGGTTCAAAAGGCAAGTTTCTTAGGAGCGGCTCGAAGAAACGCCGTTGGCTTTGCAATTGGAGAGAATGGCTATATAGGTTTAGGTCAAGGTGGATTTGGAGTGACAAATGATTTTTGGAAGTACAATCAATCGACTAATTCGTGGTCGCAAGTTGCCAACTTTGCGGGCGCCCCAAGATTTGGTGCAGCATCTTTTGTTTTGAACAATAGAGCGTATGTGGGTACGGGTTCTTCCTTTACCAACGATTTTTGGGAGTACGATCCAAGTTTGAATTCTTGGATATCCAAAGCTAATTTTCCTGGAAATCCACGCATGGGCGCTGTTGGATTTAGCGTTAATGGCGAAGGTTATCTCGGAATTGGTGGGTCGACTGATTTTTGGTCATACAGACCCTCTTCTAATTCATGGTCATCTATTACCACTTTTAATGGCGGGCCTGTTCAATGGGGTATTGGATTTTCTACAAATGATAACAAAGGATATGTAGGAATTGGATTAAACGGAGGTCAAGTTTTTTCCGCATATGAACCTCTTTCATCCCAGATTATTCAGACGGAACCTATTACATTAAATCTTTCGCAAGGAACTGAAGTATCTGTGCCATTTACCATTGGGTGCAATTCCTTTTCCGCAGGAAATGTATTTACTGCTCAACTCAGTGGATCTGATGGCTCTTTTGCCAATCCAGTAAATATTGGTTCATTGAGTGGGATTGGGAGTGGCGTAATTACAGGAATAATTCCATCTAATACGACATCAGGAAATCTTTATCGAATAAGAGTCGTTGGGAGTAATCCCTCTGTTATTGGTGTTGATAATGGACAAAATTTATCCATTTATCCATCTCTCGTAATCAATTCATTTTCACCGATTTCGGCAAAACCAGGTGATGTCGTGAATATTAGCGGAACAGGGTTTGATACAAATCTTAATAATAATATTGTATTTTTTGGTGCAACCAAAGCCACTGTATTATCCGCGAATGAGACAAATTTGGCGGTAATGGTTCCTTACGGAGCTACTTTTTCTCCTATCACTTTGTTGAATAATCAAATCTCTCGATATTGTACAAGCCAGAATTTATTTAATCCCGTATATGCCCCAGTTAAGTCTAACATTTTAACAAATGATTTTTCTTCCAATATAGATTTTATAGCAGGAAATAGTCCTGAAAATTCAATACTCTGCGACATAGATGGCGATGGAAAATCTGATGTAATTGTACCTAATTATTCCTCAAATACTATTTCGATCTATCGTAACATTTCCATACCAGGATCAATTAATGCGATGAGCTTAGCTCCTAAAGTTGATTTTATGGTTGGTAATGGACCAGTTTCTGTGGCTTCAGGAGATTTGGATTTTGATGGTAAACCAGATTTGATCGTTTCTAATAATTTGTCCAATACTGTTTCCGTATTGAAGAACGTATCTATTCTTGGTGAAATTAATCAGAGTAGTTTTTCAGCAACATTTAATATCTCTATTGGATCCCAACCGAAAGGCGTTGTGATTGGTGATTTAAACAATGATGGTAAACCAGAAATAATTGTCTCAACATCTGGAAATAATGCTGTTTCCGTTTTGGCCAATAAATCATCAACAGGGATTCTAAACATGTCAAGTTTTGCAGCAAATGTGGAGTTCCCGGTAGCTTTCGGCGGAGCTCATTCATTAGCCTTGGGGGATTTAGATTTAGATGGAAAGATGGATATCATCACAGTAAATTTTTCTGCGAATTCAATTTCTGTGTTACGTAACATATCCACAGGTAATATCACGTCCGCAAGTTTTGCCCAAAAGGTAGATTTTAATACTGGTCAGGCACCAATTTCAATTGCTCTTGGGGACTTGGACGGCGATGGAAAGTTGGATATTTCGATTGTTAATGTCAATTCTACATCAGTATCAATTTTTAGGAATATTTCTACTACAGGCACCTTTAATACTAGTAGTTTAGCTGCTAGGGTTGATTTTTCAACAGGTTTGAATCCTCAATCCGTTGCAATTGGGGATATTGACGGCGATTCGAAATCTGACTTGGTAGTGGCAAATACAAATGGGTTCAATGTATCTGTATGGAAAAATATCGCGTCGAATGGATCTTTCAGTGCAAGTAGTTTAGCACCTCGAATCGATATTCCTGCAGGATCAAGCCAGCCATTTCATGTGACAATAGGTGATTTAGATGGAGACAGCAGGCCTGATTTTGTTCTAACCAATAGGTCCTCCAATAGTATTTCAGTTTTAAGGAACAATGATCTTGCTCCGGTCATCGCCTCCTTTTCCCCTATATCAGCCAAGCCAGGTGACCTTGTAAACATTATAGGAACAGGGTTTAATTCAACAGCAGCTAATAATGTTGTTTATTTTGGAGCTACGAGGGCTACGGTCACATCATCTAGTGCCACTAGCTTAACTGTTGAAGTTCCTACAGGGGCCATTTATGCACCCATTACCCTTCTCAATACTTCGAGTGTATTGGCCTGTTCTAGCCTAGGTAATTTCAATCCAGTTTATGCTCCTGCGAAGAATAATATTTCAAGCAGTGACTTTCAGCCCAAGGTCGATTTTTCAACAGGTACAGAACCTTATTCCGTCGCTATTGGTGATATGGATGGAGATGGTAAGCCAGATTTGGTATTAGTTAATAATGGGGCCCACACCGTATCGGTTTTGCGCAATACTTCTAGTGTTGGCAATTTCTCATCGGGCAGTTTTGCTCCGAAGGTAGATTTTAATACCGGAATCAATCCTATTTTTGTTGATTTAGGTGATGTAGACGGAGACGGTAAACTGGATATTGTTTGTGCCAATATGAGCTCTAATAGTGTTTCGATTTTACGCAATACTTCAAGTGTTGGTAGTATTTCTTCGAGCAGTTTTGCTCCTAAAGTAGATTTTGCTACGGGCAATACTCCCTGGTGTGTTACTCTTTGTGATTTAGACGGAGATGGCAAGTTAGATTTAGCAGCGGCCAATTGGAATTCAAGCACTGTTTCTGTTATGCGAAATACCTCAGTGTTGGGAAGTATTACCGCTAGCAGTTTTACCCCAAAAGTGGATTTTGCCACAAGCAACAATCCTTGGTCTATTAACTCTGGTGATTTAGATTCCGATGGTAAGCCAGATTTGGTAGCTGTTACACTAGGAGGGGCGCTTTCGGTTTTGCGCAATTTATCTTCAAGGGGTAACTTTACCCTAGGAAGTTTTGCTCCTAAAGTAGATTTCTTGACAGGAGCCACGCCTCGCTCTGTAGCAATTGGAGATATAGATGGAGATTACAAACCAGATCTAGTTGTTGCAAACCAATCCGGCTCCGTATCCGTTTTTCGAAATACCGCTAGCTTGGGAAATATTACGCCAAGTAGTTTTGCCGACAAGGTTGATTTTGTTGCCGGATCAGGTCCTTACTCTGTTTCTATTGGTGATTTAGATGGCGATGGTAAACCCGATTTAGCAGTTGCTAATTCTAATTCTAATACCGTTTCGGTTTTACGTAATACTGCCACAATTGGCACCATCGGTTTGGGTAGTTTTGCCGACAAGGTTGATTTTGCAACTGGTTCATATCCTTTTTCGGTGGGGATTGGTGACTTGGATGCAGATGGTAAACCCGATTTATCTGTGGCGAATTTTCTTTCCAGTACAGTGTCTGTTATACGTAACGCTGATTTACCCCCTTTGATTACATCTTTCGCTCCAACATCCGGCTGTCAAGGTTCGAGCATCACGATAACAGGAAGTAATTTTACTGATGCCGTTGCTGTGAGTATAGGTGGAATAGTTTTGGGTTCATTTACGGTTAACTCTGAAACGGAAATATCAGCAATCGTTAATGAAGGTAATTCAGGTACTATTGAAGTGATAACCCCTTTTGGATCAGGATCGAGCAATTCATCTTTTTCTTTGAATCCCAATATTACTTGGTACCTCGACGCAGACAACGATGGCTATTACACATCGTCACAATTAAGTTGTTCTTCTCCAGGATTGGGATGGACGAGCACAATACCGGCCAACGGCGCCAATGACTGCAACGACAACAACGCCTTGCTCAACACCATCACCCCCGAGACTTGCAACAACTTTGACGACGACTGCGATGGAACAGTGGATAACGGTTTGACTTTTGTCAACTATTACAACGATGCAGACGGTGATGGCTACGGAGCGGGAACAGCGACCAGCGCCTGCCAATCACCAGGAGCCAGCTATGTCACCAACAACACGGATTGCAACGATGGCAACGCATTGCTCAACAGCATCTCACCAGAGATCTGCAACAACTTTGATGATGA
>JACCDH010685905.1_pt1 | contig 14873 bp, 22 predicted proteins | sample 7442481 | NCBI WGS metagenome assembly JACCDH01 (sample SAMN15323433, study PRJNA562643) | freshwater metagenome | isolation source: river surface water | place: USA:Blue River Watershed | collected 2017-08-15
CAGGCATTGGCAAGCTGGGCGCGTATGGCTTCCGCGCGTTCTGGCGTCGTCTGGGCATGACGCTGAAGCTGCGCGACCGTGTCTATGAAGTGTCCGGCACCGATCCGGTCAAGGTCACGATTCTGGGTGCCGAACTCATTCTGAGCGGGACGAATGCCTAATCCGGACAACGAGCCACAACTGCCGCGCAATCAGTCGCCGATCATTGATGATCAGACGGGGCTGGTGTCGCGCGATTGGTATCGGTTCTTCCTTAACCTGCTGAACAAGGCCAATTCGGGCGGCGGCGGGGGCGGCGGCACCGGCACGGTCACGTCGGTAAGTGTCTCCGGCGGCTCGACGGGTATGTCGTTTGGCGGCAACCCCGTCACGACTTCCGGCACGATTACGATGACCGGCACGCTGGATGTCGATAATGGCGGCACCGGCGCGGCCACGTCGGCGGGCGCACGCGCCAATCTGGGCGCCGTCGGTTTTGATGGCACCGGCGCGTCCGGCACTTGGACCATTTCGGTGTCGGGCAACGCGGCCACCGTCACCAACGGCCTGTATTCGACCGGCAGCTACAGCGATCCGGCGTGGCTGACGGCGATTGCCGGCGCGAAGGTGACCGGCAACATTGCCGGCAACGCGACCAACGTGACCGGCACCGTGGCGCTGGCCAACGGCGGCACCGGCGCCACCGACGCGGTCACCGCCCGCACCAACCTCGGTCTGGCCATAGGCACCGACATCCCCAGCCCGACCGGCACCGGCGCGTCCGGCACTTGGGGCATCTCGGTGACCGGCAATGCCGGCACGGTGACCAATGGCGTCTACACGACCGGCAGCTACGCCGACCCGACGTGGATCACGTCGCTGTCGGCCTCGAAGCTGACCGGCACGGTGGCCACGGCCACCGGCGGCACCGGCCTGTCGGCCATTGGCTCGGCCAACCAATTGCTGGGTGTCAACGCGGGCGCGTCGGGGCTGGAATACAAGACGCTGACGGCCGGCAGCAACGTGACGATCACGCAGGCGGCCAACAGCATCACGATTGCATCCAGCAACCCTGGCGGCACGGTTACGTCGGTCGGCCTGTCGCTGCCGGCGCAGTTTACCGTCACCGGTTCGCCCGTCACCGGCGCCGGCACGCTGACCGGCGCATGGGCGTCGCAGTCGGCCAATCTGGTGCTTGCGTCGCCCGACGGTTCGGCCGGCGTGCCGACCTTCCGCGCCATTGTCGCGGCCGACATCCCGACGCTGAACCAGAACACGACCGGCACCGCGTCGAACGTCACCGGCACGGTCGCGATTGCCAACGGCGGCACCGGCCAGACGTCCAAAACGGCCGCGTTCGACGCGCTGTCGCCGGCCACGACCAAAGGCGACCTGATCGCGTTCGACGGCACCGGCAACGTCCGGCTGCCGGTGGGCGCCAACAACTTCGTGCTGACGGCCGATTCGACGACGGCCACCGGCATGAAATGGGCGCTGGCGTCCGGCGCCGGCGTGACCATTGCCAACGACACGACAACCGCGTCGAACCTGTATCCGACGTTCGTTTCGGCCACCTCCGGCGCGCTGGCCAACATCTACACCGGCAACGCAAATCTGCTGTACAAACCCAGCACCGGTGAATTAACATCGCCACAGTTAACAGCAAGCAACGGTATTTTTGTCAATAGCCTGACCATCAGCACCAGTTGCACGATACCGGCAGGGTATGGCGGGCTTTCCAAAGGCACGATTTCAGTCGCCAACGGTGTGACAGTCACCGTTGCCAGCGGCGCGACATGGGCGGTGGTATGACGGAACTGATCAAAGCAGAAGAGATGCGCGGCCGCGTCGAGGCGCTTCAGGCCGAGCTGTCGCAACTGGCGCAGTATGAAGCGCCGACCGAGCATATCTTTCACGGTGGAATGTATTGCCGCCAAGTATTTCGCCATGCCGGCGTGACCATTGTCGGCAAGGTGCATAAGAAAGAGCATTTTTATTTCGTCGTCTTTGGCACGATTCTGGTCACGACCGACGACGGCGTGCAGGAAATCACCGGTCCGTACCTGATTTGCAGCCAACCTGGCACCAAGCGCGCGGTGTTTGCGGTGACGGATGCGCTGTGCATGACATTTCACCGTGTCGACGCCACCGACGTGGCTGGCGCCGAAGAGGAACTGGTCGAGGACGACCCGCAGAGCATGTTTACAGTCGGCAATAAGTTAAAGCCGAAGGAGCTATCATGAGTTTTATCGCCGCAGCCGCCATCGCAGCGGGAGGTAGTATCGTTAGCGGCATCATGGGGGCAAACGCCGCCAGCGATGCTGCGCGCGCGCAACTGCGCGGGGTCAAAGACAGCAATGCGGTGCAGGAGCGCATGTTCAACAAACAGGTTGAACTGCAAGAGCCGTTCCGCCAATCAGGGATGTCTGCGCAAAACCGGCTGATGGACTTGCTGGGTTTGAGCGACCGCACCGGCGCAGCCGACTACGGCATGGACGCCAAGTCGTTTGGCATGGATCAGTTCCGCGCCGACCCAGGGTATGGGTTCCGGCTGCAAGAAGGGCTGAAGGCGCTGGATCGTTCGGCAGCCGCACGCGGCGGTCTGCTGTCGGGCGCGCAACTGCGCGGCGTGACGGAGTTCGGCCAGAACATGGGGTCGCAGGAGTACCAGAACGCGTTCAACCGTTTCTATACCGAGCGCGCCAACCGGATGAACCCGCTGCAAAGCCTGATGGGCGCGGGGCAGACGTCGGCCAATACGCTGACCAATGCGGCGGGTCAGTTTGGCACGGCGATGGGCAACAATGCAATTGCCGCCGGCAACGCCCGCGCATCCGGCTACGTCGGGCAAGCGAATGCGTGGAACCAAGCCATCGGCGGTGTTGGCAACGCAGCGATGGGCATGGCGAACTGGCAAGGCCAGCAGAACATGCTCAACGCCTTCCGACCGCAGCCGTCGCAGCAATATGTGTACAACGCAATCCAGCAGATGTAAGGGTAGGCTATGACGACCGTAGATACCAGCATCCCTCTTTCGATTCGCCCCGCGCAGTTTGATCTGTCGCGCGTTGAGTCGCCCATGAACCAGATGGCGGCGATGTACCAGTTGCAGGGCGCGCAGCAAGCCAATGCGCTGCGCCAGATGCAGATGGCCGCTGCCGAGCGCGAGATCGAATCGACGAACGCGCTCAATTCCGCGTATCAATCGGGGCTGACTGAAGACGGCACGATTGACTACGGCAAGGTCATGCAAAGCCTCGCGCGCGGCGGCCAAGGCGCGCAAGTGCCTGGCGTGCAGAAAGCCATGCGCGAAGATGAAAAACTCCGGCATGAGCGCATCAAGGCGCAAAACGAAGCGATTACGGCAAGGCTGGCGCTGGCGCGCGATGCGCTCGACCGTATCGACCCGAAGTCGCCGGCGGCGGCGCAGCAATACCTTGCGTGGCATAACGCGAACCACGCCGATCCGGTGCTGGGTCCGTACCTGAAGACCATCGGCGCGGATAAAGACAACGCGTTCATGCAGATCAGTCAAGCAATCCAGAGCGGCAAGCTGGGCGATATGATCGAACAGTCGAAAATCGGCGTGACAAAGTTCACCGAAGCGCACGCGCCGAAACCGACGACGATGAACCTGCACAACCGCACGGTCGTCATCGACTCGAACCCGCTGTCGCCGACGTTCAAGTCCGAGCTGTCGACGTTTACGCACGGCAGAACCGAGCATGAGCTGGCCACCGAAAGTCATCAAGGCCGAACCCTTGATGAAACGATCCGCCATCACAAGCAGTTGGAGCGCGTGGCCAACGAACGCCTGCAAGCCGAGATGCAGCCAGGGATGTCGCTGACGCCGGAGACGTTGGATATGGTCGCCAACGTGTACATCCAGACCGGCACGCTGCCGCCGCTGGGTATCGGCAAGAAAGCCGCCGAGGTTAAGCAGCAAATCCTGAACCGCGCGTCGTCTCTGATGGCGCAACAGCAGCGCGGCGACGCGCCGGCGGCTCCTGCGGCCGGCGGTGCAGGCGCAGCGCCTGCCGCCGCCCCGACAGCCGCTGCGGCGCCAGCGTTCGATGCCGCCGGCGCAGCCGGCACCCTAGTGGGCAACAAGCAGGACACGGCCGCGCGCGGCAACGCGGTAAAGAACTTCTCCAGCGGCGTCGAAGCGCGGTCGGTGCGTTCGTTCAGTACCGCCATCGACCACTTGGAGACGATGGACAAGCTGGCCGACGCGCTGCAAAACAACGACGCGCGCGCTTTCAACGCGGTCGGCAACTTCTTCGGCAAGCAGACCGGCAACGCCGCGCCGACGAACTTCGACATGGCCAAGTCGGTCGTCGGTGGTGAAGTCGCCAAGGCGCTGACCGGCACCAACATGGCGCTGGCAGACCGTGAAGAAATCCGTAGCCAGCTTTCGGCGGCCAGCAGCCCCGAACAGTTGAAAGGCGTCATCACCACGCTGAAGGCGCTGCTGGGCGGCCAGTTGAAGTCGCTGAACCAGCAGTACGAATCCGGCACCGGCCGCAAGGACTTTAATACCAAACTGACGCCGGCGGCGCGCAAGGAACTGGAGAAGGTCATGCAGCCGGAAGCGGGCGCCAAAAAGCCGCCGGCGGTCGGCACGATTGTTGACGGCTGGCGCTTCAAAGGCGGCGATCCGGCGAACAAAGCGAACTGGGAGAAAAAGTAATGGCCGGCCCGTGGGAGCAGTACCAGAGCGCCGCACCGGCTCCGGCCGACAGCGGCCCGTGGGCGAACTACGCTGCGACGCCTGACGCGGTGCCGGCGCAGCGCGCCACCGGCCGCACGTCCAGCGTCACCGGCCAGCTTGGCCGTTCGGCGGCCGGTCTGGCTGACACGATTGTCGGCAACATTCAGGCGCTGCCTGGGGTGGCCGTGGCCGAAGTCGGCTATCCGTTCGTGCGCGCGGGCGAGGCGCTGGGGCTGGTCGAGCCAGGCCGTGCGGCCCGCGGCCGTGAAGCGGTCTACAAGAATTTCGTCGAGCCGTTCACGCATCCGTTTGGCGACTTGGCCGGCATCACGCAGACGCCGGAATACCAGAACGAAGCGTCGCAGCGCATCATGCGCTTCATCGGCGAGAACATCGACAAGGGGTCCGATTGGATCGCCAAGCAGACCGGCCTGCCGAAGTCGGATGTCGACAACATGATTGCGCAAGGCACGTTCTTGCTGCCGCAAGCCCTCAAGGGCGGCACGCAAGTCGTCAAGGGCGGCGTGCGCAAGGTTGCCCCGACGGTTAATGCCGCCGCCGACGCGGTCGTCAATTCGGAGCCGGTGCAGGCCGTCGTCAAGCCGTTGAAGGAACGCGCGGCCAAAAAGCAGGCCGAGCGCGTTCAGCAGTCGATTGACAACGGCGCGCAGATCGATGCGGCCAAACTGGCCGTCAAGCACGGCATCGTCATCGATCCGGCAATCTCGAACCCGACGACCGGCAACCGGCTGAAGTCCATCGCCGTCTCCGGCGACTTTGCCGACAACGCGGTCAAGGTCAACGACGCGCGTTTTACGACGCTGGCCAAGGAAGAGATGGGCATTCCGGCCGACATGCCGCTCGACGGCAAGGCGTTCGATCTGGCGCTCTCCAAGCATAGCGCACCCTATGACGCGGTGCGCGAGTTGCCGACGCTCGAAGCGTATTCGGAGGTGATGAAGCAGATCGAAGGCTTGCGCATCGACCGACCGGCCATTGGCGGCGAAGCCAGCGCCGCAGCGGTCAATACGCTGGTCGATGAGGCGCTGCAAAAGGTGGCGAAAGGGCGCTCCGGCGCCGAAGTCATCACCGACATCCGCAAGCTGCGCAAGGACGCGAACAACGTCTACGCGGCGCAGGAAAAGTCGGGTGTGCCTGACCCGACGGTGCTGGCCAAGGCCGACGCCAGCATCGGGCTGGCCAACGCGCTGGAAAACCTGATCGAAGCCAACGTCACCGACCCCAAGCTGCTGGGCGCATTGCGCAAGTCGCGCGCCGAGATGGCCAAGATTTACGATTACGAACGCGTCACCAACCCGCTGACCGGCCGGATTGACCCGCAAAAGCTGGCCAAGATGGCGCGCGACGGCAAGCCGCTGTCCGGCACCGCTGCGGATATCGCCAAGATTGCCGGCGTGTTTCCGGAAATCGCGCAGACCGGCCAGACCGGCACGCCCGCGTGGGCGCGCAACTTCACCCGTTCGGGCGCCGGCGGCACCGCGGGCCTGGTAACCGCATCGGTCATTGGCGCGCCTTATGCGCCGCTGGCCGCTGCCGGTGCCGGTCTGGGCTACGTTGGCGGCGGTCTGCTGTCCAAATACATGGTCACGCCAGGCTATCAGGCGCGGCACGCGATTCCGAACGACTTCCGCCCGCCGGTCAACAACCTGCGTCCGGCCACGCCGTCCAATTCGCCGTTCCTGCCGGTGCCGTATGACTATGTAAACGCGCTGCTGACGCCGGAAGAGATTCCGAACTGGACGTGGGGTCAGCCCGACCCGCAAGTGCAAGTCGGCGTCCCGACGACGGCACCCATGCTCGAAGCGCCATCGGCCGAATCGACGCTCAAGGGCGTCAAAGACCGTCGCCAGTTTGACTACAACGCCGAAAAAGCGGCGGCTGATGCGGCCGCCGCCGAAGCGGAAAAGCAGGCCGCTGCTGGCCGAAAGCCGACGTCCGGCGAAGTTCTCTTTGATTTAGACCCTGTCACAGGTAAACTACGGCCAGTTGATAAAGGGCTAAAAGGTGCCACGCCCGACGTGATGCGCGATACCGGCCGTTCGCTGGCTGACGCGGCCGAAAAGATTGCGTCGGGGCGTCGGTTTGCGATGTCGGCCGAAGAAAAGATTGCTTGGGATAAGACCAAGCTGACGCTTGGTTCGGTTGATGCGGGGTTGAACAAGCTGTCCGACAAAGCCATTGCCGAAAAGGCGATGGATCGGGCGTGGGTCGAGCAGACCATCAAGAAGGCGCGCGAACAGGCAGACGCCTTTGAGCAGATTGCGAAACGGTCGAAAGACGCCGAACAGGTGCGGCGTGCGCAGGCCGAGCGGGAAAAGTTGTTGGATGCGTTGGAATACCTGGAGCCGCGAGTTTCGCGCGCACGCCCCGTCCGTTCAGGTGAACAGGGTCCCAAGACCCGCGAAGCGATTCGCAACAACCTGATCGACCGGCAGAACCAGAACAAACTGAGGAATGACTGATGGCATCCCTGACTCCAACCCCGAAACAGCAATTCTTTGACGTCAACGGCAAGCCGCTGGTCGGCGGCAAGGTCTACACCTACGCCGGCGGCACGACGACGCCGGTGCCGACCTACACCAGCCAAGATGGCGTGACCGCGAACACCAATCCGATCATTCTGGATTCGGGCGGCTTTGCGAATATCTGGCTGCAAGCCACGTCGAACTACAAGTTCGTCGTCACCGACAGCAATGACGTCGTGCAGTACACGACCGACAACATCGTCGTGCCGCCAGACAACCTGTCGTTTGGTTCGCCGCCGGCCATCGGCGACGTCGCGCCCAATACCGGCGCATTCACGGCGCTGTCGGCTACCGGCAACGTCACGTTCTCCGGCTTTGGCTACACCCAGCTTCAGTCGGGCGCTACCACCGACCGCCCCGCCGAACCGGCGGCCGGCATGATGCGCTATAACACCACGCTCGGTCAGTTCGAAGGCTACAGCGCGTCGGGCTGGGGCGCCATTGGCGGCACCGGCGCTACCGGTGGCGGCCTGAATCAGGTGTTCTACCAGAACGACCAGACGATCACGTCCAGCTACACGTTGTCGGCGACCAAAAACGCGATGTCGACCGGTCCGCTGACCTACGGCGCGTCGTTCGACGGCACCGGCAGCATCGCCGGCACGACGCTGACCGTCGCGTCGGTCACCGCCGGCGTACTGGCCATCGGCACGATCATCGAAGGCACCGGCATCACGGCTGGCACCACGATCACCGCATATCTGACCGGCACCGGCGGCGTCGGCACCTATACGGTCAGCCCGTCGCAGTCGGTATCGTTCGCAGCAATTACTGCCCCGATTGTCGTCACCGTTCCCAACGGCACGCGCTGGGTCGTTCTCTAAGGAGTTCATATGGCAAGTTTCATTACCGCCGGCAACGCGACGAACGGGCTACAAGTTTCGTCCGACAATACCGGTATTCTGCAACTCAAAACCGGCACCGGCGCAGGAACGACGGCGCTGACGCTTGATGCATCTCAAGGCGCGGCGTTTGCGGGCGCCGTTACCGCCGGCACGACGGTCGCCAGCGCCGCCGGTACGATCTACCCGATTGTCTCCGGTACGAACATTTCGATGGCGACCACAACGGTCACCGGCAGTATCGCTGGCACGACGCTAACGGTCACCGCTGTCACGTCGGGTACGCTGGCCGTGGGCGACATTCTGACCGGCACGGGCGTAACTGCCGGAACGACCATTGTCGCGCTTGGCACCGGCACCGGCGGCATCGGCACCTATACCGTAAACACCACGCAGACGGTGGCGTCGACCGCGATCAGCGTTGTCGGGTTTGAGTTCTACAACATTCCGTCGTGGGCCAAGCGCATCACGATCGGGCTACAAGGCTTGTCCACCACAGGCGCGGCTTTCGTGCTGGCGCAGATCGGCACGTCGTCCGGCGCGGTGACAGCCGGCTATTCGTCGTATGCGGGGATATCTGCGGCGAACACCAACATCACAAACGGTTTTACGCTGGACTCCGGCGGGATGGGCGCAACCTGGTTTCGCACCGGCCACATGGTGCTGACGCTGGTCAATCCGGCCACAAACCTGTGGATGATGAGCGGCGCGGCCGGCGTCTTGGGCGGCTCGACCGGCTACGGAGCCTGCGGCGGCGGCTTTCTGTCGCTGTCTGGTACGCTTGACCGCGTGCGGGTACTCACCGCGAACGGCACCGACGCTTTTGACGCCGGCAGTCTCACCCTTTTCTACGAGTAAAAATCATGCCTATCGGACTCAAAGGAAACAACGACGGTTCCGGCGCCATTCAGATCGGCGGCTCGGACGCGATTGCCATCTCGACCGGCCTGAATACGACGTTTGCCGGTACGGTCACCGCGCCGACCGGCACGCTGTACCCCATCGTCAGCGGTACGGCCGTGGCGTCGACCACCGGCACCGCGATTGACTTCACCAACATCCCCGCGTGGGTTAAGCGGATTACGGTGATGCTAAACGGTGTGTCGCTATCAGGTACTGCTAACCTGTGGGTTCAAGCGGGCTCCGGCTCTATTACGTCTAGCGGGTATGTGGGGAACAGGGCGTACATACTGAACACAACGGTACAAGGTAACGGCGGTTTTACCAGCGCGTTGATTGAAGTTCCGCGAAACACCGCAGCTTCCGCTACGACGGGGCATGTCACCATCACTAACGTATCAGGGAACGTGTGGGTGGCAAGTATGGTGTCCGCCGAAGCCAGCGTCTTTGCCAGCTTTGCGAGTGGCACCATCTCGCTGTCCGGCGTGCTTGACCGCATTCGTATTATCGCGGCAAACGGCACCGACACATTTGATGCCGGCACCGTTAACATTCTTTACGAGTGAGGCCGACGATGCGTATCGAAGTCAACGTCCAGACGGGCGAAATCAAATACATCGAAGACGACGCGCCGGTCGCTGACGCAGCGCCGGTCGAAACCCCGCCGGCTGATCCGGCACCGGCTGAAGGAGCATAACGATGGCAGTCATTATTGACGGCACTTCCGGCATCACCACGCCAGGCGAGAGCAATACCGGCAACCTGACGATGACCGGCAACGTGCTGCTGGGCGCCGGCACCACGACCGTTCCGCCGCTGAAGTTTCAGTCGGGGTCGCTGCTGACCACGCCGCAGGCCGGCGCGCTGGGTTACGACGGCAAAGTCATCTACGGCACGCCGCAAGGCACGCAGCGCGGCGTCATGCCGGCGGCGCAGTTCTTCCGGCTGGACGCGGCGCTGGCGGGCGCCAACGCGACCGGCGCGCAGAACGCGCTGGGCGTCGGCGTGGCGCTGTCGGCCAGCACCGTCTATGAGTTCGAGGCGTTTCTGGTGATGAACAAGACCGCCGGCAGCACCTCGCACACAATGGCTTTCGGTTTCGGCGGCACCGCGACGACGAACAACATCCTGACGGCCATCAGCGCGCTGGAAGTTACCGGCGGCTCCGGCGTCACGCAAGCGGGTTATCTGTCGTACTGGATTAACACGACGGCGGCCACCGTCGTCACCGGCGCGCTGGCGGCCGCGTCCAAGTCGATTGCCATGCGCATCTCCGGCACCGTGTCGGTCAACGCCGGCGGCACGCTGATCCCGCAATACACGCTGTCAGCCGCACCTGGCGCCGCATATTCGACGCAGGCCGGCTCCTACTTCCTGATCTACCCAATCGGCACCGCTGGCGCCAACATCAGCGTAGGAGCGTGGGCATAAGATGGACGGTCAGGCGCTCTTCAATATCGCAGTCGGCCTGGCCGGCTTTTTCGGCGGTTACATATTGAGCAGCATCCGCCGGTCCCTCGAACGTCTGGATACCGACGTGCGCGCCATGCCCTTGCTGTATGTGACAAGGGAAGATTATCGCGGCGACGTCCGCGAGATCAAAGACATGTTAAGCAAGATTTTTGATCGACTCGACATGAAGGCTGACAAATGAAAAACTATCTCCTGTCCCGCGCTAAAGAGCCGTCCACTTGGCGCGGCGCTATCCTGTTCCTGACCGCCATCGGCCTGCCGATTGCCCCCGCGATGGGCGAGGCGATTGTCTCGGTCGGCCTTGCCGTGGCCGGCCTGATCGGCGTCATCGCGCCCGACGCATGATCAACTCGCGTGATCTGGCCGAACTGGCCGCGCCCGCCCGCGCCCGCGCCGAGAAGTTCCTCGCGCTGGCCAAGGCGGCCGGCATCGACCTCTTGGTGACGTCGACCTATCGCGATGCGGCCAGCCAAAACGCGCTGTACGCGCAGGGGCGCAGCGGCCCAGGCAAGATCGTCACCAACGCGCGCGCCGGTCAGTCGTGGCACAACTGGCGCTGCGCGCTGGACGTCGTGCCGCTACGGCACGGCAAGCCGGTCTGGGACGCTAAAGACCCGATCTGGCAGACCGTCGGCGACCTGGGCAAGCAGGCAGGGCTGGAGTGGGCCGGTGATTGGAAGCGGTTCAAGGAATACCCGCACTTCCAATACACCGGCGGATTGACGCTGGCGCAGTTGCAAGCCGGCGCCAAGATCGCCTAGACCGACAGCAGGCGACCCAGCACACGGGTCAGCAGGCCGGCAGGACGCTGAAACCGCTCTCCGAGCACCACGTCCTGCGCGAACCGCTCTTCGGGCGTCGTCGGGCGGGTGTAGAGTTGCGGCACATAATGCGCGCCGATTTTCGGCGGCTCTTCGCGGATAAAGTGACCGTCACGCAGCATCTTCTTTCCTCCTGTCTTCGTTCTGGCGGCGCGTCTCGACTTTTTGTTTATTTCGCGCCGCCACTTCTTGGTTAGTGTAGAGTCGTTTTTTCAGTACTTCAGGGAGCGCCGGCTGCGGCGCGGTATACGCCCGTCCTTTAGCCAGTAGGCGGATGAGGTGATCCTTGTCCATCGTATCGACCCAGCAGTTTGTTGATGTACCAACGGGCTTTTTTCAAATCCTCGACGCCGCCCTTGCGCTTCCAGCGCCACAGGTATTTGATGGCGTTGGCCGTGCAGACCGCATCCAGCCCCGTCAGACCGTCCGTCGCCGCTTCGAGCGCATCGATGCACTCGACGCCGCCTTGCGTGTAATGCGACGGATGGTTAACCATATCAGACTTGCCAGAAAGCAATGGGCTGCTCATGGCTTCACCGCGTCACGCAGGATTTCGCGCCGCTCCCGCGCGTCACGCAGCGCGCAATACCGCTGGTGCAGCCGCTGCAAGTGCGACACGCGGCGCTCGGTCGCCCGTTCGTTGTTCAGCAGTTCCAGCACCTGATCTTCGGTCAGGCCGGAAATCTGGTCATTTAGTGCGCGCCAGCTTAGTCTTTTCATGTTCAATCTTGTCCTCAATCTGTTTAACTTTCGCCGCTGCGCGGTCGAACGCGTTTGCGATCTGGTTGTATTCCTTCTCGCGCTGGCGCTCTTCGACTTGCGCCACCTTGAGCTTGGCCTTCCAGTAGTCCAATCGTTTCATACGGTGTTTCCTTTCATTGGTTCTCTCCGGTAATCTTGTTTTTGATGCTGCGGGGTATCTTCGGTTTCGGACACCAGCCCAGACAGTCGTCGGTCCAGTTGCCGACGATCAGCACGCCGCCAGGGTTCAGCAACAGCAGGCTGACCGCGCGCGGCGGCGGGTGGATGTCCGGATCGCGAAACCACAGCGCGTCGGTCGTCGGGTGCAGCGGGTCACTCATGTCAGTTCTTTCGTCAGGTATCGCAACTCCACCGTCTGCGCCGCCTCGCGCAGCTTCGAGACGGTCGTCGTCTTCATCACTTCCAGCGCAATCGCGATGAACGTCTCCAGTTCGGCGCGCTCGTCGTCGCCCCAGCCGATCAGGCCGGCCACCGCCGCCTGCATCCGTTCATCCTTCAATTTGGCCACGCGCTCGACCAGATACTCCAGTTCGTCACGCGGCAGCGCCGCGCGCTGCTGGAGCAACTCCTGCATCCGCGCCGCTTGCTGCGCGACGAACTGGCCGTCCGGCCGCGCGCGCTTCACTTGAGCGCCTCCATCGCGATATCGGAGACGGCGCGCTTGTCATGCAGCGCCGCCCAGATTTTTTCGTCGATGGTCTTCTCGGCCATCAGTAGGTAGACCCATACATCCTGCGTCTGTCCGCTTCGGTGCAGTCGGCCAACGACTTGCTCGTACAACTCCAGGCTCCACGGCAGCGACAGAAACGCCATTCGGCAGCCGCCGAATTGTAGGTTGAGGCCGTGGCCGGCCGACGCCGGATGGATCGCCAGAATTTCCACTTGGCCGGCGTTCCATCGTTCAATCGCGCGCGCGTCGTCCAAGGTGACCAACTGCGGATAGCGTCTTTTAAGTTCCTCCACCTCCTCCTGATACTGATAAACAACAATCGTGTTCGCACGCTGGTTCCCTTCAAGGATTTCCTCTAACAGTTCGAATTTATGTTTGCCGAACCAGACCGCGCGCCGTGCCGTGTCGAACTTGCCTGGCCGCGCCGACGCGGTCGTCTGCGTGTCGTAGACAAAGCCGGATGCCATTTGCGTCAGCTTTTGCGTGACCACGCCAGCGTTGGCGGCCACGGCCTGCACGTCGGGAAACTGCACGACGAAATCGCGCTTCATCGCTTCATACGGTCCGCGGTCGTCCATTGCGCAGCGCATCTCGACGACGTGGCACGGCGGCAGCTTGTCCTTGTACGCGCCAGGTTCCAGCACATAGGTCGCCGGCTTGATGCGCTTCATCACCGCGTCCAAGGAACCGACGCGCGGCTCCCACTCGCCGAAGTCACGATTGACCAGTACGAAGTATTGCTGCATGAACGCGCCTTTCGCGCGGCCGAGCAGCTTTTCGTCGACGACCTTGCATTGGCCAAACACGTCTTCCAGCCCGTTGCTGGTGAACGATCCGGTCAGCCCCCAGCGAATGGTAAACGTGTCCAAAACTTTTTGAAAGGCTTTGAACCGTTTGCCGGACGGGTTTTTCAGTTTGGTCAGTTCGTCAAACACAATCGCGTCGAACGACGACACGTCCTGTTCGGCCAGCCATTGCAGGTTGTCGTAATTGGTCACGATCACCTGGGCCGGCGACGCCAGCGCCTTGGCGCGCGCTGCCGGTGTGCCGACGGCGACTGCCACCGACAGGCTGGGCGCCCACTTCGGCGCCTCGACCGGCCAGACGGCCACGGCCACCCGTTTGGGCGCCAGCACAAGGAAGCGGCGGGCGTGGCCGCTGCCGATCATGTCGGCCATTGCCGTGAGCGTAATGGCCGTCTTGCCGGCGCCCACCGGCGCGAGGATCATCGCGCGGTCACGCTCGAACAGGAAGTCGGCCGCCGTGTCTTGGTAGGGTCTAAGCTTCATCTGCTGGCCATTCAAATTTGGCGGGCGCGGCGTTGTTGCGCGCGATGACGCGGTCGACCCAGTTCTTCGCGCCTTTTTTCATCTGTTCGCGGCGGCGCTGCTGAACCGCGTTATAACAAGGTTTGCACTTGCTGATCGTCAACCCTGGTGCATGGTCGACGCGCGCGTAGAACTCGGCTATCGGCTTGACAACGCCGCAGCCGGTGCATTTCTTTTCGGTCAGTTCGCGCTGGGTCCGCGGCGGTGACTTCGGCGCTTTGGGCGACGTCGCATAGTTGGCGACGATTTGGCTCCAGACGCTCATCCGTTTTTCTCCCGCAGCTTGGCTTCGATGGCGCGGGCAATATCCAGATCAACCTCGTCCAAATCACGGTCAAAGACCGTCCCAACATCCCTCAGCGTCAGCCCGACCCATTCTCGCTGTGGTGGGGCGGTGTAGAGTGGAACGACCAACGACGAAGGCTCTGGTTTGTAAGTCATGACCATCATCAGGGGATGCTTTTCTGTCGGTCTTGTATTGGCGATGCCCCACGCCACCGGCTTTTGGTCTGGGTCTACAAGCCTATCAATAGCACCGAGAATAGAGCTGCTAAGCGCCTTACGAATAAGAGAAAGCGTGTCATCAATCATCTCGTCGTAAACGCCGGGGTCAGTTTTCTTAATGACTTCCAAAGTCATCTTGGCGTCTTCTAACGCTTCGGTGTCTGCCATAACTGCCGAATATATCTGGTCAATGTCCGACCTTACTTCTGGCTTGTTCTCATCCATTGTTCTTCTCCTTTATTTTCCCTCTTGCCCATACTGCGCCATTAAAAAACGACTCATCAAATACATGATGGTTGGCTTCGTTGCGTATTTCCTCATCCGTCAGCCCCTGCCA
>JACCDH010804764.1_pt1 | contig 14870 bp, 11 predicted proteins | sample 7442481 | NCBI WGS metagenome assembly JACCDH01 (sample SAMN15323433, study PRJNA562643) | freshwater metagenome | isolation source: river surface water | place: USA:Blue River Watershed | collected 2017-08-15
AAAGGTTACACCAATGGCAGCAATTAGGGTTTGTCTCCACCTTGCCAGTAAAAGCGATTTAGCAATATTTATAAGTAAACGCTTTTTCATTGAATTGATTTTATCAATTCATCACTATTGTTAATTCCTGAAAGTATTTCCACTTTTTCGTAATCAATTAATCCAACCTTTACCTTCCTCTTTTCTTTACTTGATAAATAAACATATTCATTGTCAATTAAATAGGCACGTGGGATAGTCATAGCCTTTTCCTTAATCTCAATTATAATATTGGCTTGTGCACTTAAATTAGGGAATAAATTTTCTGGCTGAGTTGTTAATATTGCATCAACTTTGAATGATTTTGACTTAGCATTCATGATGGGATAAATTTTATCAATGATTGCATCAAAAGCTTTTCCTTTATAACTATCCATCGAAATCATTACTTTTTGTCCTTTCTTAATTTTTGCTATATCATATTCATCTACCTGCAATTCAACATAAAATGTTTTTGCATCGCCAATGATTGCAACTGGTATTTGAGATGTCACCATCTCGCCAACTTCTTTATTAATACTAAATACTTTTCCATTTATTTCAGCATTTATGATAAAGTCATTAAGCGTAGTTGAGGAAATGGCTGCCGTTTTGCTGCTTTGTTTAGATTGAAAATCTATTTGTTTTTGAAGGTCATTTAATTTTAATTTACTACCATTATATAAAGTGGTGCTATTTTTATAAGCTAACTCTCTTTGGTCTAAATCGTTTTTAGTTCCAATTTGATTATCCCATAATTTTTTTTGACGTTCAAATAAAGAACCATCATTTTCCATTTTTAATTTTGCTACTGCTAACTCATTTTGTGCTTGATTCAATTTTTCTTTATTGCTTTCGGCAGAGGAGTAACTTGCCATTAACTTTGCGTTTTCAAAACTTAATACCTGCGCTTTATTTGACAAGGCTATTATTGCTTGCCCTTTTTTAACTTCTGCCCCCTCACTCACTAATAATTTTTCAACGATTCCATTTACTTTGGAATATACCTCATATTGCCCAATACTTTTCACAGTCCCTGAAGCATATACCGACGACGTAATGGTTTCGACCGTTGGATGAATACTTTCTTGTTTTTTGCCACAAGCAAATAAAAAAATAATTCCAAGTATAAATATATTTCTGATGGGTATGAAAGTTATATGCATGATATTCCTATTTCTTATTTGCAAATTTAAACTATTAATGAGTTATCATTATTTTTAGTTTGATTAACAATTTAACACATACCCAATCTCTTCGTTGTTTGTTTTTATCTAAATCAACAATTTATCCCTATAGGGTAGTCGTTTTTTGAAATTGAATTTTTTGACTAGCGTCAATTTTCAACCAAACAAATGCTCCACAAAAAACAAGCATACCAATAAATAAGACAGGTAAATCATACCCATAAGTGGAGGCTAAATACCCAAAAATAACAGTACTTAAATAAGCACCTAATAACCCTGCTGAATTCATTGCTCCCGAAACAGTTCCGCTTTTTGTACCACCCATATCCATTGCTACTGCCCATGCTACTGGCGCTGTTAAATCCATAAAAGCCATACCCATTCCCAGTAATATGATGCATGTTAAATTATCAATAACAAGGGAAGCGCAAATAATACAAATACCCGACACAAATAGTCCAACCATTGGAACCATTCTACGCCCCCATTTTTTTCCAAAACGCAAACAAGCTTTATCACTTAACCAACCACCTGTAAAACAACCTATAGCTGCTAATAAATAAGGAACCGATGATGCCCATATTAATTGTTGTGATTGAATTTGTCTCCCCTTTTGTAAATAGGTATGAAACCAAGACTGAAAAAAATATGCGCCTACTGCATAACAAACATACATCAGGAGTAAGAATCCTAAATTTTTATTTTTAAATCCTGACCAAAATGATGTTTTATGATTTTCATCATGTAATGGTAAATCTCTATTTGCAATGATATAATCTAACTCTTGTTTTGAAATATTTTTACTTTGAGTAGGATCTTCCTTTTGCCAAAAAATAAAAAATATTACCCATACAATACCCACAAATCCTAATGTATAAAACGAAACATGCCAACTATACTTTTGTTGGATAGGTAATACAATAAATGGAGTTAATGCCGCTCCAATTCGGCTAGCACCCCATATAGTGGCTTGTGCACGACCACGTTCATATACCGGAAACCATTTTGATAAAATAATGGAAGTATTGGGATAGGCGCCTGCTTCCCCCATCCCAAATAAAAATCGAACAACTAGTAACATGATAAAACCCGAGGCCAATCCTGTTAAAATGGTAAAAATTGACCACCATAATACCACTCTAATTAATATTTTTTTTCCTCCGAATTTATCGCCTAACCATCCTGTTGGAATTTCAAAACTTGCATAAGCCAAAGTAAACATCCCTAAAATCCATCCCCATTGCACAGTACTTATGCCTAAGCTGTCCATAATATTACTACTAGCCGAGCTAAGTGCAACACGATCCAAAAATGTAATCATGGACAGTATTGATAATACTAATAAAACTTGATAGCGTTTTTTCATTTACCTATTTTATGATTACATTTATAATAAGCAATTTATGTTTTATTTATTTTAATCATTCAATTAATTCATTGCACATGAGAAAATTATTTTTAATCCTAGGAGTTCTTTTTTTTCAAAATATAAATGCACAAGAAATTTCAAAAAAAATTAGTGATTTTGCTGATAAAAATCAAGGAGAACTTATTAACTGGCGTCGACATTTTCATGAATTTCCTGAGCTCTCTAATAGGGAATTTAATACCGGAAAGTATATTGCTGATTATTTAACCTCCTTAGGATTAGAAGTAAAATATCCTATTGCAAAAACAGGTGTAGTTGCCATTTTAAAAGGGGGAAAACCTGGACCTAATATAGGGTTAAGAGCGGATATTGATGCACTTCCAGTTTTAGAAAGAACCCCTGTGTCATTTGCTTCCAAAGTTAAGGCTGAATATAATGGACAACAAGTAAGTGTTATGCATGCATGTGGTCATGATGCACATACAGCCATTTTAATGGCAACTGCAAAAACATTAAAAGCATTTCAAAAAGATATCGCAGGTACCATTGTTTTTTTATTTCAACCTGCTGAAGAAGGGTCTCCAAATAATGAGGAAGGCGGTGCTCCATTAATGATTAAGGAAGGTGCTATGGATAATCCAAAATTAGATGTTGTGTTTGGTTTGCACATGGCTGCTCAATTACCAGTGGGTAAGTTTGGATATAAATCGGGTGCCGCTCAAGCCTCCTCGGATTTATTTAAAATAAAAATAAATGGTAAAGGTAGTCATGGTGCCATGCCATGGGGAAGTGTTGACCCAGTGGTCATATCAGCTCAAATTGTAGAGGGACTTCAACATATTGTTAGCAGACAATCTGATTTAACAAAAGCGCCTTTAGTCATATCGGTAGGTTCCTTACATACTGGCGTAAGGGCAAATATTATTCCTGAAACAGCGCAAATGGAGGGAACTATAAGATCCTTAGATGCTAATATGCGAAAAGAGACCCATGATAAAATTCGACAAACTGTACAAATGATTGCAGCTGCTTCAGGAGCAACTGCCGATGTTGAAATCAAAACACAAACATTGGTAAATTATAACGATCCTGTATTAACTAAAAAATCAATTGTATCGCTCGCTAAAGTAGCAGGTGAAGATAATGTATATGAGTCTACATGGACCACCGCTGCAGAAGATTTTTCATTTTATGGAGAAAAAGCGCCGACTTTCTTTTTTAGTTTAGGGGGACTTCCGAAAGATAAAAAAGCTAGTGAGTCAGGTGGACATCATACTCCTGATTTTTATTTAGATGAATCAGGATTTTCTAATGGAGTAAAAGCTTTTTGTAATCTAGTTTTTGATTTTAGCAATCATTATGGCGCTAAATAAAGCGTTGCTATTTTATGAACCTCATCGATTGGATCATGCTCATTCCTATTGGTTAATATAATCACCATTAATTTTTGTTCGGGGAATAAACCCACAGAATTTCTAAACCCGATTGAACTTCCATCATGATAGGGGTGAGTAATATTATAAAAATCTTCAACATGCCATCCATAACCGTAATCAATGGTTTTGCCATTATTAAGGGTTGTTTTTGACCAAGCCCTAATTTGTGTTGATTCAGGTAATAATTTATAATTCCATAAAGCCTTTATCCATTTGCTATATTCTTGCACGTTGGTGTATATACCACCGTCCCCTAAAACAGCACTCGTCAAACTTTGATCAGTTTTTTTCCAATTACCATTTTCAAAACTATGACCATAAGCCCTGTTAGCAATCATGTTTTTTCCTTCTTCAAATGCTACTGTTGTTTTCATGCCCAAGGGCTTGAAAATATTTTCTTTTACAAATTGAGCAAATGACTTTCCACTTACTTGTTCAACAATTAAAGCAAGTATGGCATAACCGGTATTGCTATATTTATAGTTTGTTCCAGCTGGAAAATAAAGAGCGTCTGCAAATGACATTAATTGCAAGCAATTAGTATCATGCAATGGCGTCACTTGATCAGCTGGCATAAGATCCTCATAGTCTATTAATCCAGACGTGTGGGTAAGTAAATCTTTAATTTTTATTTTAGCAATATAAGGAGGTACGAATGAAAAATATTTAGACAATGTGTCTTCTAACGAGAGCTTACGTTTTTTTTCTAATAATAAAATAGACATTGCAGTAAATTGCTTTGTTACCGATGCTAATCTAAAATTAGTATTGGGTTTAATAGGATCCATTGTGTTTATATCAATAACTCCATACCCTTTTTTAAATATAACCTTGTTATTTTTTAATACCAATACACTAGCGCCAGGCTCATTTGTATTGTTGTATTTTGCCATAATTTTATCAATGGCTGATGCAACTTTATTTTTATCTGATTGTGCAAAAGTCTTTACACTTATCATTAAAATTAGTAGTACAATATATTTATACTTCATAATGATTATTTATTCCACCAATAAGTAAATTTCAAAACCACTGCTTTGTTTTTAATAAACACAGGTCCAATATAATAATTATCAGTATAAACAATGAACAAATCCGATACTGGCTTATATCTCCACTGGAACCTTGTGTTAAAGTTAATGTTTTTAGTTTGTTCGTTATACTGATAAAACGCAGTGAAAAAAATATTTTTTGTAAAAGTAATATCTACTTTTGGGCCTAATAATAAAAAATTATTATTTCCCCATGGCGCCGGCAATGTAATTTTATTAAAGGTTGCGGCAATATCTAAATTAACATATGGCTGTATCCTATATCCAATATTTCCTGAAATACTTAATAAATTTCCATTCGCATAATAGCCGCCGACTCTAGCAGATAAGGTAAAAGTGGTTTGATGCTGTGGTGCCGATATATAATCAAAACCAGTGGTATTCCAACTATGAATCGTGTTAGTAGCAAGCGGTGTTTTACCAATTCTTGTAGGATCAAAAGGGGCAAGTAGTTGCACATAATCATTTTGTAAAATACCTGCAATGGTACTCTTGTCTCGGTACGTAATTAAATAGGTAAAAAGTTTTGTATTGTCGGTACTTGCTAAATTGGTATTGTAATAATAAGTGCCTGTAAATTGTGGTCCATGACTTAATATGATACCACTTTTAGGAAAAAATAATCTGGTTATAGACGGTGCAATTTTGACATAATTATTTCTTGGTACATAGCCCACTTCTGCATTGAAATTATTTCCCACTATTTCATGTTGCCAAGCTATAATCCATTTTCTGTTACTATATTGTAAGTTACCAGCATTCAAAAAGTCATTGCCTATTTTTTGTGGCGAAAAAGATTTGATAAGAATTGTTTTTCCAGACCACAAGTTATTGGATGGTGCAATTAGGTATTCAAATCCAACATTACGATTATAGGGCGCAGTTGGTTCTTGATAAATACAATCACAATTTAGATTGGGTTGCATAGGTGCTTTATAATTCAAACCCGTTTTATCAATATAGAAAATTTCGATACTTGATTTTTTAAATAATTTTCTTTGTAGGGCCACTACTGCAAAATTTTGCGCCAATGTGTTGTCCGACAAATTTTCGGCCGTTTTCATATCCATAATTCCTATACGCCAATTTTTATCAATACGTCCACTCATCCTGGCGCCAAAGTCAATATGCGTATTAAGTCCTATCCGTCTTGAAAAAAATGGACGCACATTCGCAAAACCTAAATTTGAAAACAGGTCAGCATTCTCTAAAAAAAACTGCCTTCTTTCCGGAAAAAATAATTCAAAACGACTTAGGTTGGTGACTTGACGGTCAACTTCCACCTGTGAAAAATCCGGGTTCACCGTTAAATCTAAATTTAAAGAGGAGGACAAGCTAATTTTTGCATCCATTCCAATTTCATTTTTTAGCGAACTGGGTGTTGTAATTTTCGAGCCGTCGGAATTTGCAAAGTCCTTATTATAACTTGATTTTAAATACGGTATCAGCGAAAAATTATTTTGATTTGATGGCAATTCCTGGTCCCAAATTAAATTTCCTGTATAAGATAAGGATGCTGTTGGAAAATTTCTTGGCATACTTGCCCAACTTGATTTTTCAGTAGTTTGTAAATCATTTCTGCTAAAATTAATACCCCATTCTTTAATACCATTTTTATAACGAATAGAGGTAAAAGGAATAGCGGCTTCCCAAACATATTTAGTGGAGTCATTGTATATGGCGGAAGTCCATTTATTATCCCAGTTTAAGTCAACACTACCCCCATCATACATAGTTCCATCCCACTGAGCACCAACTGCATTGGTACCAAATGCAAATCCATTTGTTAAGTCGCCATACGTATCCATGAATAAAAGAAAGTTATCATTTTTGCCAAAATTCCAATCTCGTTTTAAAGACTCAATGATGTCCTTGCCTTTAATGGCTTTGTAGCAAATTGCGATAATGTATAAGTTTTTTTTATCGTAGGTTAACCTTACTTCGGTGGGCACATTAGCAACACTAGTATCCATAGGTAGCACCATCCCAAATTTAGAAGCTAGTTCGGCTTTTTGCCAGGATGCTTCAGACATTTTGCCATCTATAATAATACTATCAATGGCTTGATGAATATGATATTGAATATGAGCATTCTTTTTTTGAGCTAATAAAATAGTGCTATGACTTAAGCAAAAAGCAATCATCAAAAGTGATAATAATTTCAAATCATGTAATATTATAAATGAGCGAAAAATTCATTTGAATTATTCTGTTGTTAAATTTAAAGTTTTATATGTAATTAAATTATTAATATCTTTAAACGGTAAATTATTTATATGACATATAATAGACGAAAATTTCTAGGTTTAGCTTCTCTTACTGCTGTAAGTATTCCCTTGGGAAATAATTTAATAGCTCAAACGCAATCAAATACTAAGATGGGAATTGATTTTAAATCAAAAGTAGTGCCCATAACAGTTGCCGAACGAAAAGCTAGAATTGCAAAAGCACAGGAATTGATGTCCAAAGAAAATATGGACGCTTTGTTTTTGGAGGGAACCTCCTCTTGTTTTTATTTTACAGGTATGCGCTGGGGCCAAAGTGAAAGAACTTTTGGAGTGGTTATTCCAGCGAAGGGTGATATCATTTATATATGTCCAAAATTTGAAGAAGACAGAGCAAAGGAATTAATTAAACCTGAATTTGGTACTGAGATTAGATGTTGGGAGGAACATGAAAGTCCTTATCAATTAATTGCTAATGCGGTTAAGGATAGAGGGGTGAAGTATAATAAAATTGGAATGGAAGAAGGAGTTAGATTTTTTATTGCAAATGGTGTAAAAAAAGCAGCGCCTTCATTTGACATAGTAGACGCAACGCCAATAACAGCTGGGTGTAGAATGTATAAATCAAAAGCAGAAATTGATTTGATGCAAATTGCCAATGATGTTATGATGGAAGCTTATAAAATGGCCTTTCCAACCATTAAGGCTGGAATGTCACAAACTGAATTTAGCGCTAACATTAGTGGTGCATTAAGAAAACTTGGATTTTCGGGAGGAGCAATGGTAATTGTTGGAAAATATTCAGCATTGCCTCATGGAAGTATTGCACCTCAAACTATTCAAGAAGGTGACATTGTATTAGTTGATGGCGGTACATCATGTGAAGGATACCAATCTGACATTTCTAGAACCATATGTGTCGGAAAACCTACTCAGCGACAGGTTGATATTTGGAATTTAGAAAAACAAGCACAGGATGCTGCTTTTGCAGCTATAAAAATGGGCGCACCTTGTGAGGTAGTTGATGCAGCAGCCAGATCCGTCATTGAGAAAGCTGGCTTTAAACAAAATTATAAACTACCCGGCTTACCTCATAGAACAGGACATGGTATAGGATTGGATGGTCATGAATGGACTAATTTTGTAAAGGGAAATAAAACACCTATTCAAGAAGGGATGTGTTTTAGTAATGAGCCAACGATTTCTATTCCTGGTGAATTTGGAATTAGATTAGAAGACTGTTTATATATAGCATCGGACGGCCCGCATTATTTCACAAAGCAAAGTAGTTCAATTGAATTGCCTTTTGGATAACTTTTAATTTATTAAATGAATACTTAGCATTGCTGATGGTGTTGCAGGTTTTGATGGTGTTACTGATGTTGATAAGCTACCAATCATGTTGCTATTTATATTTTTTATACTATAAAATAATTCAAAATAGTCGCCAGCATTTAAGGGTATAAAATAAACCCCCGCAATATTATTTTTTATCCCACCGCCTACTATTTGATAACTTAAGGTAGTGTTTATAAAACCAGCGTTGGTTTTTCGAATCCAAACATTTAATTCATCAGCATTAAGATCGGCTTTAATAAATTGCAAATTAAAATTCACTTGATATAATCCACTATCGGTTACATATATTTTAGTTGGATTTCCTGAATTATTATTGGAGATATTTATATTTTTTGAAACTTGCTGAAAATTAAATTTTATAGCAGTAGCTGTTGCTATTGTTGTTGATTGTTTACTTGTATCATAATATATTCCATAACTATTTGTAAAGGGCACGCTTTTCATTGCATTGATTCGATTTGATAAATTTATTGTATCTGCTATATTTAATTTTTGATTTAATCTATTTGATAATTTTAAAGTATCAATTGCATTTAGTTTTTGATTAATTCGGTTACTTAAAGTGATAGTGTCATTTTTTCTTAACTTATCGATTAGACTGATATTTGTGGCATTACTTATGGGTTTTAAACTATCGGGCGTATTATTTATTTTTTCAATTTTCAATAACTTTAAAAGTGCTTCAGTACTTGTAACACCCGTGCCACCTAGCTCAATGGGCAGTTGGTTTGTGATGCTATTGGCCTTTTCGGCAAATAGGGAAAGGGGTACATAATTTATTTTTTCGAAACCTGCCGTAACAAATAACAATGAATTATTTGGATCAATTTCTAATTGTATATAATAATTCATTAAACCCCAATCAATTTTCTCAAAATCACCAATGGTGATAATTTTATTTTTTTCAGCTGCGCCAATGTCAACAAAAAACAAACCCAATACATTGGTGGTTACCGACATAATTTCTTGGTAGGCTATATTGCCAAGTGCAGAATCCTTAACGATTGACACCCTCAAAGCAATTTGTTTATTGGCAACGATTATTCCATTATCATTTCTAGCAATCCCTTGTAAATGAATCCCCCTATTACTTTGACCTACAATCGTACCTATTAAAATAAAAAAACCGCTAATGAATAGTATTATTTTTTTCATGATTAATTTTGTAAAAGTTTGAAAAATTTAGATTTATATATTTGACCAGAAATTGTATAATTAATATGTAGAATACAAACAGGGTGTATTAATTTTTCAACCGGTATTTTATAATAAAATTGATGTCCCGAATATGCGCCATGAAGCCGATATAAAATTTTGCCTTGATAGTCTAGTAATTGAATACCGTTGATAATTAATTGATCTTGCTCACATTGAATAATGATATAATTGGAAAAAGGATTCGGTCCAATTTTAATTTGAAATGCAAAGCTGTCTATATTGTTATAAACCAATAATGGGTGATAGCTGCTTTGCAAAAATCCTAATGAAATAATAAACCCAGCCTTTCCAAAAAAAGTGCGTGTTGACAATTCACCTATACTCCAATCAACCAATTGATTTTGAATCATGGCATTATGACCAGCAACATTTATGGTAAATGGATCCATACAACGAAAACTGTTGACGGCTTGTCCATAAGTATTTTGCGTAATACTAAATACCAATAAAATATAAACCTGCTTTTGTTTCGGTAAAAAAAAGATACCCATATCATTGAATTATATTCATTCAAATGTATGGGTACTAAAAAAAGTATTTGCCGACGCGAAATAATGCTTAGTTATTGTTACTTCGCTTTTTTAGCAATTGTTTCAATGGCTATGACTAGTTTACCTAAATCTTGTAAACGAGTATAAACATGGGTGTAATAAGAACACAACTAATAAATAAATATTTACACTAAGTTCATGAACCCCCAAAGTCCTAATAAATAAACAATCACAACAATGAATGAATCAACTCCCATTCTAAGTATTTGTTTTTTAGAATGTATGACCATCCCAATCATATAAATACCGGTTAAAATAATTCCTAAAACGGTTAAATAAATATCTGAGGGCTTTAGGTTTGGTAAAATGGCATCCCCACCAATTAATGATGCCATTAAAAATAATACAGGTAAAAATGCATTTCCTCCAAATATGTCACTGACTGCCATATTATAATCTCGAATTTTTGCTGATGCAATACCTGTTGATATTTCAGGGAGTGCAGTGCACAGTGCTAAAATTGTTCCTCCAAATAAAACACCACTCATACCCCATCGGTTTGCTAATTGTTCACCCGATATAACTAATGCCCATCCAGCAAAAAGTGTTATGATAGCAGCGATTAATAAAACCCAACATGCTGCATTAATGGTTCCTTGAAATTTAGCTTTTGAATGCTCTAATTTTTGTGGACCTACTTTATGTTGAATAAGTGTTGTTTTCTTTTTGGTCATAAAAGTGGAAGTCAAATAAATGGTGCCTAACCAAATGATTAATATGATCCATTCAAATGGGGTGCTGCGCGCAAAAATAAATGTGCTTGGAAATTGACTTGCCATAAGAACGATTGATAAAATAAATATCAGTGCCACGCCTTCAACTATTAAAATTTTTGAGTGACCTTTTTCGGTTAAGGGTGCAGAGCGGCCAACACCAAATATGTCAATCAATACTAAAACGACAGTTTGAATGGCAATACCTCCTAAAATATTACTTATTGCAATATCATAATCTCTATAATACGCAGCAACACAGGTTATAGCAATTTCTGGTAAGTTCGTTATAATGGCTAAAAAAACCATGCCCCCAAAAGCTTCCCCTAAATTAAAATGTGTGGTGATTGCATCAATTGCTTTTGTGAGTTTAACGCCACTAATCCAAATTGCGAAGGTGGATACCAAAAAAATGGCGATTAGTATTGTGTTGGAATAAGAACTGAGGTTCATTTTGGACTTAAGTTTACTTTCCTCAAGGTACTATTTAATGTTATCTTGTATATAAACAGAATTACTTAATATGTAAAATATTGAAATACAATATTATAATAAATATTCTAAAAATATATTAAAAAGTCTATAAAAATAGTAGACAATATGAAATATATGCTTATCTTTGTCCTGTCATCAAGAATCCTTGAATGGGTGCCAACCGAGAGCGCTTAACTCCGCGGTGGTAAAACGATGAGGACAAAGTCAAAATAAAATATGTTACCATATCACCCAAAAAAATCGACAACAATTCAAATAACACTATGAATAGTGATAAACAATATTGTCATGTGGCCGAGTGGAGAGGCAAGGGTCAGCAAAACCCTTAACGATGGTTCGAACCCATCTATGACAGCTGGAACATATATCGGCAAGCAATCGTTAAATCGGGCGGTATTTCTATACTGCCCTTTTTTTTGATCAATAACGGATACATAAAAATTCAACAGGCATAACTTTTAATAAGTTCGTACATTTAATTAGTTTAAATGTATTGGTTAACTATGAAAGTAATAAGATGGGGTATTATAGGTTGTGGAAATGTAACCGAAGTAAAAAGTGGTCCTGCTTTTAATTTGGTACCTCATTCTAAATTATTGGCGGTGATGCGAAGAGATGAAAAATTACTTCATGATTATGCATTAAAACATAATGTGCCATTAACCTTCACCAATGCATCCGAATTAATTAACCATCCCCAAATTGATGCTATCTATATTGCAACGCCGCCTAATGTACATGAGCAATATGCTGTTGAAGCACTTCAAGCAAATAAGTTTGTATATGTTGAAAAGCCAATGGCAACAAGTGTTGCAGCATGTATAAATATGCAAACCGTTGCCCATAAATTAAATGGCAAATTAGTGATTGCACATTATAGACGTTCGCTTCCTTTATTTTTAAAAGTAAAAGAATTATTAGCGAGTAATGATATAGGCAGGGTGATTGAAGTGAAAATTATAATGCATAAAAATGCAGCTCCTAAAAGTTATTATGAAAATAATTGGAGAGTTAATAAGGAGTCAGCTGGTGGCGGTTTGTTTTATGATTTAGCACCACATCAAATTGATTTAGTATTTTATTTTTTTGGTGATGCAATTGCTTATCAAGGAACTGCTACCAATACTGGAGGACTTTATGATGTTGAAGATACGGTGGTGGGAACTATGCTAATGGAAAGTGGAATAAAATTTGAAGGTGATTGGCGTTTTGCAATGGAGCAAGGGATTGAAAAAGACGATTTTATAATCAAAGGTGAATTAGGGGTGATTCGCTTTTCTGTTTTTGGTCATACCATTACTATTGAAAAAAATAATAAGGTGCAACAAATAAATTTTGATCCTCCAAAACACATTCAGCAAAATCATATTGAAAAAGTGGTAAACTATTTTTTAGGCAAACAAGATAATCCATGTTCTGCGGAAGAGGCTATCAAGTCAATGCGTGTTATGGAATCATTTGTTTACGGCAATTCAAAATAAAAATTAAATATACACATGCGATATTGTTTAGCATTAGATCTTAAAGACGATCCACAGCTTATTGCTGCTTATGATGAATACCATCAAGCAGTTTGGCCTGAAGTAATTGAATCAATAAAGTCAGCAGGTATACAGGCATTAGAAATATACCGAGTGGCCAATCGATTATTTATGATTATTGAAGCCAATTCGGATTTCAGCTTCGAACAAAAAGCAGCAATGGACGCTAAAAACGAAATCGTTCAACAATGGGAACAAACCATGTGGGAGTATCAACAAGCTTTACCTGTGGCTAAACCAGGTGAGAAGTGGATTATAATGAAAAAAATATTTTCCTTATAAAATATTGATAAGCATTAAAGCCATTTCAATTAGTTGAAATGGCTTTTTTGTGAATAATGGTTTAACTTAATGCTGTAAAATGTATCGAATGAAAAAAACAATCAAAACTTTATTTATTTTATTTGGAATGGCCATTCACTTTTCCTCAATCGGACAAGAAAATGTGATTAATCAAAATAAATCATTATTAAAAGTAAAGGGGATTAAAAATAATATTGAAGTGATTCGAGATAAGTGGGGCGTTAATCATATATACGCTAAAAGTGAAAATGATTTATTTTTTGCACAGGGATATTTAGCTGCAAAGGATAGGCTATTTCAATTTGAAGTTTGGCGCAGACAAGCAACTGGTACATCAGCGGAAATATTTGGTGCGAGAGAATTTAAAAGAGACTTAGGCACAAGGTTGTTTAAGTTTAGAGGTGATATGAAAAAAGAATTAAATCATTATCACCCTAGAGGCGAGCAAATAATTCAATCGTATGTAAATGGAGTGAATGCTTATATCGACGAGGTGAATCAGCATCCAAACTTACTGCCCATTGAATTTAAATTATTAAAAATAAAGCCTCAAAAATGGACAGCTGATGTAGTTATATCAAGACATCAGGGATTATTAGGTAATAGTACACAGGAATTAAATATTGGAAGAGCCGTTGCAAAAGTGGGTGATGAAAAAGTGAAAGATATTATGTGGTTTCATCCGAAAAATCCCCATATTAAATTAGATAGCGCCATTGATGGCAGCTTATTAAATGATAACATTTTAGATTTATATAATGCTTATAGAAATGAATTAACATTTACAAAAAATGATATTACAGCACTAGACGAAGAGGATGCGATATTGTTACCGAAAAATAAATTAAAAAATGTAGAACCCTATTTGTCCGACCAGGAAATGGAAGGAAGTAATAATTGGATCATAAGTGGAAAAAAATCAGCTAGTGGGTTCCCCATGTTAGCGAATGACCCACATCGTAAAATTGCACTTCCTTCATTACGCTATATTGTACACCTAAACGCGCCAGGATGGAATGTAATTGGTGGTGGTGAGCCAACCATACCAGGTGTTTCCATTGGCCACAATGATCATGGTGCTTGGGGTTTAACAATTTATGAAACGGATGGAGAAGACATTTATGTGTATGATTTGAACCCTACTAACCATAATCAATATTGGTTTACAGGTGCTTGGAAAAACATGCAAATGATACAAGAAACAATTCACGTCAAAAATGAACTTCCTCGTACTGTGGATTTACACTATTCGATACATGGACCTGTTATGTATATTGATAGTATACATCATAAAGCATATGCGATGAAGTGCGCATGGATGGAACCAGGAGGTTCGCCATATTTAGCCTCTTTAAGAATTGATCAAGCAACTAATTGGGATAGTTTTAGAGAAGCATGTAGTT
>JACCDH011243385.1_pt1 | contig 14864 bp, 14 predicted proteins | sample 7442481 | NCBI WGS metagenome assembly JACCDH01 (sample SAMN15323433, study PRJNA562643) | freshwater metagenome | isolation source: river surface water | place: USA:Blue River Watershed | collected 2017-08-15
CAGAACAGGCCCTTCGCCCGGTTCGGCTTGCATCGCTTTTGCCCGGGCGATGGACTGAGCCAGTGGCTCGCTGCGGTACACGAAACCATCTCGATCGCGCCAGATTTGCGCGGCTATGTCATTCGCTACCTGATCTGCAAGCACCTTATCGTTATCGGTAACGACGATCACCGATACGCCGGCATCTTCAAAGTCAGCCAGTGAGAAGCCCGCCATTACCGAGACAGCCAGCACGCCGGGTGTCTGCTCTGCACGACGCGCTGCCTCTACGGCGCTTTGCATTGCACCTTCGTTGGTATTGCTGCGCAAGGTGTGCGAGAGCAGCGGCAGCTGCACGAGATGGGTAATGGGCCGCGTACGGCCAGCGAGCAGGTCCATCATCAGTCGTCCCGCATGCTCGCCTGTCTCTGCCATATCGATGTGTGGATAGGTCTTGAAGCTGACGATGATGTCGGCGTTCGCAACCATCGCGGGTGTGACGTTGCCGTGCAAATCAAGCGCAACAGCGATCGGTGTGTTTGGCGCGATTTTGCGAATCTCAGACAACAGCTGACCCTCGCCATCGGCGGCGTTCTCGGCTACCAGCGCACCGTGCAGATCAAGCAGGATGGCATCCGCTTGCTCACGCACGCCAGCAAGAATAGTCTCGGCCAGGTGGGTATACGCATCAGCAGCCACGGTACCGCTGGGGTTCGCCGTTGCCGACACCGGGACAATGAGTGATGCGCCGGGCTGAGACTCGACCAGCCGGATAAAAGCGCCCATCGCGGTACGCGCATGGCGTTGGTCTTCAAGAGCCTGATCGCCATAGAGGGGCTCGAAATCGGCCAGCGTGGTGGCTACCGGTGAGAAGGTATTGGTCTCGTGATTGAAGCGGGCGATCAGAAATTTCATCGGCAATTAATCAGTCAGGGCTGCGCAGACCATCTGCGCGGCTTCATCATGTTTTGTGATTTCATCACGACGGATAATACTGGCAAAAGCCTCGGCAATACCTTATCGGCTTCATGAGAAGGCAATGGCCGGGCGCTCGAGCGCCCCTCCGTGGGCTGGGGTGGCACTTGAATCATCAACGTACTCGATAGTGTGCTGCGTGCTCGTGATGACAGCATCCGCTGCACGGACACTGGCCTGGATCCGTCTTTCGTTGCGAGCAGCCATTACCCATCATTTTCATGCGGGCACATTTCGTCAAGAATAATCTCGTCGATGCTCTTGAGCTCAATTGGGCGCCACGCGAGTTCGGCATCGCCTCTCACGGGCGATGCCACATTGTCGCCTTTAGCCCAATGCTCAGTAAACCAAAGCTCTTGTATCAAGCGGTGTCGTCGGTCCATACAGTCATACTCAGAAAGACGCTTCACTGATTTAACGTTGTTGTTATCGGGTTTCGAAAAATTCCTGAGTTCCCAAACGCGACGCATGATGGCCATCGGTCCGGTCTGTTTAACGGAATCGAGATCGACATAGTGTTGTGGCTCCGGATGACTCTTCTCGCCAACCCGAGACCAATCGGCGAATGCCGTCTGCGACAAGGAAAAAATAAGTAAAAAAAACAGCGATTTCATGGAGCTCCCCAAAAAATAATACGCCAACCAGCCGAATCAAAACATATCACTGTCCGGACCGTGCGTTTCATCTGATTTGATGACGGCAGAAATGAATCTGGTTTTCAGTGACCCAATCCCGGATCTGCTTAGTATGCGCCCAACCAGCTTTCATTTTCGAGATGTCCGGATAGCCCTGCTAAAGATAGGAGAAATCGATAAAAAAACTAAGTTACCCGTCTAGGGCGGTTAGTTGGTCGACAAACGGAAGTAAGGTCTCACGCTTGTTGAGATCGCACAGAAATACGCGGACGGAAATGGCGCCGCGCCAGGCTACCGAAACCCAAGTGACATGAACTGCCCTTGCGGCGCGGCCGTCCTATCAGACTCTGGTGTGGCGCGTGGCGTGGTTGGGGTATGTGTCCGCCGAGTCAGAAAATTCAGTTTTAACGTTTGCGGTAGCACTCACGTGAATAAACGCGCCGATCATGCACAAGATACATCGCATGTGCCCCCAGGTCACGGCACCAAGCGGTGCTGCGGACCACTTGGGGCTAGAATTTTCGTTATCATTTTAAAAACATCGCGGTCATGGTCCCGCCCGACTGCCGCGCTCACCGGCACGCTCGTCGTTCTCGCGAGGCATCTTTGGTATATTGCTCAGCATGTTTCATCGCTGAATGCTGTCTGACTTTGTCTAATCACGTTTTATCTTCAGTTTTCTTCCAGTGCTCCGGCTGCCAAGACACTGGCATGGCTGAGTTTGACTGGTTTTGAGCGCCGGCTTTCGATGAGCAAGAATAAAAAAATGAAAGGGCGGTAGTAATGCAGGCAGGGGATCGAATACTCAGTTACATCGTCGAGCGCGAGCTAGGCGAAGGCGGCATGGGTACCGTGTATCTCGCCCGACATACAGTGCTGGATCAGCAGGTCGCGATCAAAGCGCTCTCTCCTGTACTTGCACGTGATGAAGCGCTGCGAACGCGCTTCATCCAGGAAGCCAATATTCAAGCGAAATTACGGCACCCGGGCATTGTTCAAGTGCTGACTGCGGAGATGGAAGGCGAGCAGCCATCGCTCGTCATGGAATACATCGAGGGCAAGTCCTTGTCGGAGGTTCTGGATTTGCGGGGCGCGTTACCGGTCGATGACGCAATCAAGATCATGACGCAGGTGCTCTCGGCCGTGGGTTATGCACACAAGCAGGGCGTGATTCACCGGGACTTGAAGCCATCGAATGTGATGGTGATGGCTACGGGTGAAGCGAAAGTGACCGACTTTGGCATCGCGAAGGTGTTGGGATCGTCCAAGCTCACACGCACTGGTACGGCGATGGGGTCGGCGCATTACATGTCACCTGAGCAGATACTGAATCCTGAGATGGTCGATGCGCGTAGCGATATCTACTCGCTGGGCTGCGTGTTTTATGAAATATTGACAGGCCGACCCCCGTTTGGCGACAAGGATATCGAAGACACGGATAACGATTTCAAAATCAAGACTGCCCATGTGAATGAGGCTGTGCCGGCGCTGGATACGCTAAAAAGCGATATTCCCGTTGGGTTGGTGCGCTCGGTGATGGGTATGTTGAACAAAGAACCTGAGCAACGCTCATCAAGCTGCGATGCAATTCTGGAGCAGATCAGGATCGAAGGCGGGGCTGATGAAACGCAATCCGATAAAACAGTAGGAAAGTCGCGTGAGTCTAGTAAGGAAGTGCAGCGCACTCTGATGTTTTTAGCGTCTGCGGTTGTTCTTATCGTTTGTGCATGGTTTTTTTCAAGTCCGAATAGCCAACAGGCAAATTTGCCAGCCACTGATCAACAGGCAGCCTCATCTCCATTCGTTGATCAGACGGTAGAGACGATTACGCGTCATGCGGAAAATGTGGCGCTGCAAATCGCGGAAGGAAATCCGAATCGTTTAGCGTCATGTCCCAGAAATCAAAATCTGCGTTACGACGACTGCTGGGGTACGTATATCTACGCCAATGGTGACAAGTATGTCGGTGAATGGAATGAAGATCAGAAGCACGGATTAGGCGTGAATACCTACGCCAACGGCGACAAATATGTGGGAGAGTTTAAGGACGACAGACGAAGCGGGCAGGGAACCTACGTCTTTGTAGACGGACGAAAAGAAGTGGGCGGGTTCAAGGACGGGCTTTTGCATGGCCTCGCCATGCAATACCGGGCTGACGGCAGTATTGAAGCCTTGGGATTTTTTGAGAACGATAAACTCGTTAAATAAGGATGTTGATTCCCAAGGCTTTACTTGCGTTGCCGGTAATCTGCCTGTGCCATTCGTTGTGGCAGGCATCAAGAGGACGTTTCAGACCGATTTTCAGCGCGCGTTACAGCGCGGTTTCCTGATTCGTACCCAATTCAGTTGCCATATTTAAAACTGGATTGCAGCTCTCTGCCCGGCCAGCATCCGAGCAGTGTGTCCTCGTAACCTCAGAACATCTTTGTTATAGTTGCAAGAAGGAATACTGCAAGCTGGCTATCAGACTCGCCAGCTGCGGTTTTGTGCGAGTTCAGTGATCAGCGTGAAAATCAAAAACGGCCGTGCAGCGCGAAGCTGGGTTAACTTTCTGCCAGCCTGTACGTTTTTGTTTCTGGCGCGTTGCTGTTTGCAGGCTGTCTTTCCGATACCGGTTTAAGGCTTTCAAATTTCATTTTCATAACGAGTGTGGGATCCCAATATCCACGCTAATTAAAGCCACGACGATGCGTCTACTTTTTATTCTCCTCTCGATTGTCACCAGCGCCGTCTGGGGGCAAGACTTCAATAATCCAAATAATCTGCCGCGTTGTCCAAAGCCTGATCTTGCAAAAGGGTATGACGTCGGAGTGAGTGGAAGAACTGGGGCTTGGAACAATTGCTGGGGCAGATATAAGGTCGAGTTTTCCGAAAGTCACATAGGTGATGTATTGGAAGGAGAGTGGCGGAATGGCTCTCTGCACGGACTAGGAATGTACTACTGCAAGGCTGAAACCCAGTTTAAAGGTGACAAGTATGTCGGTGAATTCAAGGAGGGAAGTTTTCACGGACAAGGAACATACGCCATGGCTAGCGGTAACAAGTATGTCGGTGAGTGGAAGGACAGCAAGTATCACGGACAGGGAACCTATACCTACGCCAATGGCGAAAAGTATGTCGGTGAATTCAAGGATGGAAAGGAGCATGGACTGGGAACACATACCTTTGCTGATGGCCGTGAGTACTTCGGAGAATACAAGGACGGAAAATGGCATGGACAGGGTATTTTTACTACCCAAGATGGAACCCATCTGGAAGTCACCTATGAAGATGGTCAGCTGATCAGCGAATCCAAAATCAGTGTGAACCCCGAAAACGATGATGTCACCACAAGCGATGACCGCGCCAGTATCGAGAGTGAACGTCAGCAACTAGCGGAAGACCGCAGGCGATTTGAAGAACAAAGACGCCAACAAATAGAAGCCAACAAGCGAAGAATGAAATTGTATGAAAAAAAGAAACCGGTCATCAATTCTCCCAAGATAACCAAGCAAAATCGGGATTTTCGCTGAACGATCCGCAGATTTAACAAAAACAAAAATGAAAGCACTCACTGAATGAAAGCAGGTGATCGCGTATTAACTTACATCGTGGAGCGCGAGCTGGGTGAAGGCGGTATGGGCACTGTCTATCTGGGTCGGCACACGGTGTTGAATCAACAAGTGGCGATCAAGGCACTTTCGCCTTTGCTCGCGCGCGATCAGGCGTTACGTGAACGATTTATTCAGGAAGCGAATATTCAGGCCGGATTGCGTCACCCGGGTGTCGTGCAGGTATTGACTGCCGACATGGAAGGTGAGCAGCCGTTGCTGATCATGGAGTACATCGAGGGCAAGTCTTTGTTCGAAGTTGTTAATTTTCGAGGCAAGCTGCCCGTCGAAGATGCACTCAAGATCATGGAGCAGGTATTCGCGGCAGTTGGTTATGCGCACAGGCAGGGTGTGATCCATCGAGATCTGAAGCCAGAAAATGTGATGGTAATGGCGCATGGTGAAGCGAAGGTGACCGATTTTGGTATCGCGAGAGTGCTGGGTTCGGCTAGGCTCACGCGCACCGGGACAGCGATGGGATCTGCGTACTATATGTCGCCAGAGCAGATTTTGAATCCGGACTCGGTCGACGCGCGAAGCGATATTTACGCGTTAGGCTGTGTTTTTTATGAGGTATTAACCGGACGACCACCATTTGGCGAGAAAGCTACATCGGGTACGGACAACGACTTCAAGATAAAGACGGCCCATGTGAACGAGACCGTCCCGGCGCTGGGGTCGCTGATAAGTGATACCCCAGAATGGTTGGTGAGCTTGGTCATGACCATGCTGGAGAAAGATCCTGAGAAGCGTCCCGCAAGCTGTGAAGCGATATTGGAGCAGCTCAAAGCGGGTGGTAAGGTCGATTCACCGCAGTCCGAGGAGGCAGCAGGAAAGTCGAGTTCAGAACAAAAACATAAAACAGAAAAGAAAGACCGGCCACAACAGAATCAAGACCGGCCACGAGAGAAGCAAGGCAAAAAGGTATTTTTAATTGTGACGGTGGTCGCTATTGTTGGTGTTTTTATCTTCTTCATCCAAAGTTCAAAGACGACATCAGATCAGCACGCATCTGGTCAGAATGCAGTGCCTGTCCCACCTGTTGAACGGGCAGCAGAGATCATCACACAACAGGCTGAGCAATTGGCCCAGCAAATCGAAGCAGGTAATCCGAATAATTTGGTGCTATGTCCTGAGAATCAAACTGAATTTCAAGATAACTGCTGGGGAGAACACTCATGGCCCGATGGCGAGAAATACGTGGGTGAGTACAAGGACGGTAATGCGAACGGTCTGGGTATACGAACTTGGCCCGATGGCGAGAAATACGCGGGAGCGTACAAGGATGGCAAAGTCCATGGAAAAGGAAAATTTGTTTTTGTAGACGGTGAAAAATATGCTGGCGAGTTCAAGGACGGTAAGATTCAAGGCGGTGGGACGACGACCTTTACCAACGGCGACCAATATGTAGGTGAGTTCAAGGGAAACAAGCGAACCGGGCAGGGAGTATACAAATACGCCAGTGGCGCAAAATATGTCGGGGAGTTCGTGGATACCGCATTACATGGTCAAGCCATCAAATACAAAGCCAATGGTAGCGTAGAGGAATCAGGCATCTACAAAAACGGGCGCATTATAAAATCTGAACATGTTGATCCCGATAGCTTCGCTCATCTGTCCAAGTGAAATCCTGTCTCTGGTTCTAAATACCATTCAATAAAATTCTCTGATGCGCTAACAGCAGGAGTCATCCCAAACAAGCGGATCGATCGATAGCCTGTAGAGTCTTGCGGTATTTGAAATTAACAAGCAATAAGGATCAGTATCGTGCCTAAACTTGTCAACGTCAGACCTTTCGTGATCAAGACTGAGCCACCACACAAGGGTGGCCAGTATTGGTATTTCGTGAAACTTGAAACGGATAATGGGCTGGAGGGCTGGGGCGAGACTGCGATTCTGGGTACGCTCAATGGTTTGTCGGCGACTTATCTCGAAACCGTAAAAAATATTTTCGATACCTATCTAAAGGGCGAGGAAGCGCTTGATCGCGAATACATCTATAGCAAGCTGTATTTTGGCTTGACGTTCCAGCACCCGGATTATGTGATCATGGGCATCATTAGTGCCATTGACACTGCGCTCTGGGATATCGCCGGCAAGCACCTCAAAACGCCTGTTTACAATCTTCTGGGTGGAAAAATACGCGATCGTGTACGTAGCTATACCTATATTTATGACCCTGAAGGTAATCAAAGCTTGAAGGAGACGAACCGGATGTGGACACAAGAGCCGGAGCGTCTGGGTGAAATGGCGGCAAAACTGGTGGATCAGGGTTTCACTGGCTTGAAGTTTGATCCTCTGGTGGAGGTGAAGACGGAGCAGCGTATCTTTAGACCTTGGGAGTTGTCGCAGGAAGAGTTGGGTCATGCAGAACGGGCGGTTGGTGCGGTTCGTGAAGCGGTGGGTGAAAGAGCAGATATTTTGATTGGTACGCACGGACAGATCACACCCTCGGCCGCGATTCGTCTGGCGGCCAGAGTAGAGAAGTACGATCCGCTATGGCTGGAAGAGCCTTGTCCACCTGAGAATTACAGTGAAATGGGCAAGATAGCGCGGGCTACTCGGATCCCCATCGCCACGGGTGAGCGCCTGGTCACCGTACATGAGTTTCAGCAGATTTTTGCCGAAAAGGCGTGCGCGTTTGCGCAACCCGATTTAGGTAGCGCTGGTGGTATTACTGCAGTGAAGAAAATCGCTTCAATCGCAGAAGCTAACTACGTGCTGATGGCACCTCATGTTTGGGGTGGTCCGATTATTACGGCGGCAGCGCTGCAGATCGATGCCAATATTCCGAATTTTCTGATTCAGGAAAGCATAGGCACCGCGGGTGGTTTCTTCAATGAGGTCTGCAAGCAGCAGTTCGTTTGGGATAAAGGCGACTTCATTGTGTCAGACCGGCCTGGCCTAGGTATGGATCTGGATGAACGCAGTTTGGAGCGACATAGCGTATGAGAGTGATATACGCTTGACTTGATCCGCAATGAAGCCGATTGATCTTCATTTTCTCGCTGGTGGCAGACCGCGTTATTTTGATGCGCTATCGTTAAAAGTAATTCGCCTGGCGGTGTATGTTCATCACTATCGCTGTGGACGTTCCATTCCGAGCTTTCCTTCGCTGCGCGCGGATAAATAGGCGTACAGGTCAAGAATATGCGCATTCACAGCGGGCTCACTTTGCCATGCGGGCATCTCAACAGGCGCCTCGTCGCGGCGCATGATTTCATCAATACTTTTTTCCAAGGTCGATGGGTCCTGTGATCCCCTGGCGGCTCCGCTACCTAGGTCATAACGTTTCAGTACAAGGGCAGCGAATTGCCGGGGATTTGTTTCCCTAATTTTTGGCAGAAGATCCGGGGCACGATTACCACCCGTGGCCGCCATACCGTGGCAGCTTGAGCACTTGTCCTGAAATACTCGCCACCCCGCGTACAAGTCGCCTTTTGGTGGCGCAGGTGCGCGAATTTCGCGGGCTGGCCGGGTATTTGCAAATTCCAGCGTGCAGCCAGAAAGTAGTATGGCTGTGAACAGCAGCACGGAAACGGTTGAATCGGGTGTTTTGTGGATCATGATGTGCTCTAAAAAATCAGATATTAATTTCGCTTTGGGAATCTGGTGTTCATCATCATCGCTGTTTAGATGGCAGTATATTTTTTCGTACCTGGAATTATTCGCGGAATTTGATACCAGTTTGTTGCAACGCAAAGTTTGGTACGGTTTTTCTTTCAAGCATGACTTTCTCGGGCATATGATCGTCAGTATGTCCATTTTTAAAGGAGAGTTTCCATGTTCGAGTCAAAAACGACCCACGCTGAAAATGAGTTGAAGGCCTTGGTGCGCGATGCACAAGCGTTGTTTGACGAGGCAACGACCGCTGGTGGCGCAAAGGCAGAAGAGTTGCGTACACAGGGTATGAAGATGCTGGATCATGCCATCTCAGTCGCGCATGATTTACAAGAGGCAGCAATTCGTAAAGGGCGCAAGATTGCGCACGATACGGATGAATATGTACATGACAAACCCTGGCGTGCAATCGGTATTGCGGGTGCGGTGGGCTTATTGATCGGTATGCTGATCACGAAGCGTTAGTCGATGAATTCGTCAGTCCGACCGCCTGATGGCGGTCTTATTTCGAATGTGATGACTGTTATCGAAAGCGTGCTTGGGCTGATCGGAGTACGCTTTTCAATGGCGATCATGGAATTCGCTGATGCGCGTGACGCTTTGTTGCGGGTGTTGCTGCTCGGGGCATTTGCGCTACTTGTTGCTGCGTTTGCTCTACTGAGTATTTCGGGGATGATTGTGGTGCTCGCATGGGAGACATTGGGCTGGCGTGTTTTTCTGATTCTGTTCATTGGCTATCTCCTGATAACCATAGTTTTGTTGTGGCGGGCCCACAGCATCATCGTAAGTGGAAAAATCGGATTGCCAGTGACACTTGCCGAACTGAAAAAAGATCGGGTAATACTCTTTGATGAGCAGGGCGATACAGATTGCCGCATATGAAAAGAATGGAACGTGATGCGCGACTAAAGCTGCTGACGTTGCAAGGTGCAATCTACAGAGGAGAGATTGTCGAGGCAAAAATCGAGCTCTGCCAAGCATCGAAATCCTTTGCGATGCCAAGGCGCTTGTTCAGATTATTGTCATTCGTTCTGGAGCACAGGAAAATCGCATTGATCAGCGCTGTGGTGCCACGACTGTTGGGTCGAGGTCGCAGCAGTCGATTCGTGCGACGCATGCTGCTGATAGTGGGATCCTCGTTAATAATTTGGTGGTTAATGCGGCGCCGGTCCGAGGCTTAGGTTACGGCGACTCGGGCAAACTTTGAGAAGGCTCGAAAAGGATTTTTTTGGCGCCATGGAAATCGAACTCAAATTTCAGCTCACCGAGAAAGCGCGCCATTCCATCGCTGCGCAGCTGAGAGAAGAAGGCGCAAAATCAAAGTTACTGGCAGCGTACTATTTCGACACGCTTGCGGGTACATTAGCGCAGACCGGTTTTTCACTCAGGCTGCGGAAAGAAGGCAAAGTCTGGTTTCAGACACTGAAATCTGCCGATAGTGCGGCATCTGCCGTGCGCGGTGAACATAACGTCAGGCTGCGTGTAAAAGAACATCCAGAGCTTGATCCACTAGCCCACGCCGAAACGGCAGATGGAGTCCGCCTGCAGCGCCTTCTTTCAGGTTCTGCCGATAACACCTTGGTTTGCCGCTATGCGACGCATATTCGTCGCTTGTCCGTACAAATCGGTGCTCGCAATCGTGTTGAATATTCGCTTGATACTGGCGAGATCAGTGCCCAGCCTGATGGCAATGCATCGCCTTTAGTTCTGCCTGTATGCGAGCTTGAGATCGAGTTGATATCAGGTCCGGCTCGTGGCTTGCTCTCGGCCGCACGCAAGCTTCTTGTTACCTCTGGCATTTGTATTGATGTCCGTAGCAAAGCGCAGCGAGGCGATGCACTAGTTAATGGATCGCTGATGGTTTCTCCTGCAAAAGCTACACCCCTGAACGTAGATAACAACTCGCTAAAGGCACTCGTCGAGGCAGTGCTGATTAATTGTGCGCGTCAAGTGCTAGTGAATGCCTCTCAGCTTGCTGCCATCGAAGGCGGCGCGCCCGAGCATGTGCACCAGTTGCGAGTTGGATTGCGGCGCCTACGCAGTGCGATTGCCCTATTTGGAAAATTCATTGGCGAAGATATTGCGACCTGGGACACCAAGGCGAAGCAGCTTGCTGTTGGTCTTGGTGGCAACCGAGATATCGATGTAATGACCGAAGCGATTTGGCCTCGTCTTCGAGCGGTTGGTGCTCCGCTGGTCGAACTTCCGGTACATGAAAATGTAGTGCCGCCTGGCGATCTTGTACGTGAAGCTGCGACGCAACAGTGGCTGCTTGAACTGGTTTCGATCGAGTTGCAAGGCATTGGCGAGGTCAGGGAAGGCAAGTGGAACCTTGTTCTGCCGGTAGTCCGTGGCTGGAGTCGCCAATGCAAAAAAGATGCGCTTCGATTCGAAAGCTTCGACTTGGAGCAGCGACACCGGCTTCGCAAGAGATTGAAGCGACTTAGGTATGCGCTGGAATTTATTGAGTCTGAATTGCCTCCGAAATGTTACAAACGCTTCTCGAAAATCCTCACAAGCGTACTCGATGATCTAGGCGAATACAATGATTTACAGGTGGCAATCGAAGCTTATCGAGGCATCGCCGAAATCGATCCGAGAGCATGGTTTGCTATTGGGTGGTTAATGGCGCAATTGCCTAAATCTGAACGCCGATGCATTAAGACACTCACGGCATTCCACGCTGCCAAGGATCCTTGTAATCAGGGTAGTTGAATACTTTGCTGCATTGAAAATTTCCGGTTGGCCTTCGGTATGGCTCTCAAAATCAAGCTTCTCCTGTAATAATTTTTTCACTTGATATGTAGTAAATAAGCCTCGTGTTATTGGTATCGTCATGAATTCGTCACTGCTTCGACATATTCATTAGATACGATGGCCGCTCTGTTTAATCAGGAGTGGTGACCATGGAGCAGTCTGATGAAAAAGCGATCCGCTCGGCTTTGCAGTCCGAATTGGCTCGCCTGAAAAAACTCGGCTTCTTCGTTGTCGAGGAAGCTTTCGATGTCGCGCAGACGTTGGATTTGGCCGAATGTGGCAACCTTCCATTGACTGATATAGCGTCTATCGCGAGCGAGCGCGGCGTCGAACAGTTTAAATCGCGTTTGCAACGCGAAGGCGGACATTGATTTTTCAGGGCGATCTCTAGAAAAATGAAGATCAATCAAAGTCACTCATTCATTGAGATTAAACCTCAAGCACATTTGCTGACGGTTGTGATGACTTCTGCGCAGGAACGCAGCCCAGTTGCGTTGGGAAAAATTCGTCAATCACTTCGGCCATCGCAGTTTTGGCGAAAGCGTAACTCGAAAAGAAATATTGATGCTGTCGAGCCCGACATGGATTCGATGCGGGTACCTGCGGATTAAAAGTATCGGTGTTTAAAAAAATGCTCGAAACTCAATGACATTTTGAGTTATCTGTCGAATGGGTGATGACTCGTTGAATTGAAACCCGTTACTTCAACTCGAAACAGCCGACCAAGTCGCTCAATCTTCTTCAATACGGGATAGGCAGAAGTTGGTGCCATCAATGAGCGTCAATTCAGCAAAAATACCCGAAGGACCGACTGCGACGGGTATGTCATTCAACCCGATGGCAGCCAGTGCTGACTGTAGCGGCGCTGCGTTAGGATGCTGCAAACGCAGCGACCTTAACTCAAGCGCGGGCTCTCCCATTGCGCGGGCAGGATGTTTGTCGCCCCATTCGATCAGCGTTGGCAATGCGCCGCCCATCAGCCGCTGCCCGTCATCACGCACTGTAATCTTCCATTGCAGTAGACCTAGCGGGGTAGGTCTCGAAGCTTCGATAACCGCACCACGGTCAATGTACATTGCGTGCCAATCGGCGACGGCCGCGTTAATGTGAGGCACGCTTGCGACCCAATGCAGTAGTTGAGGCCCCTGCTGGCTTAATTGTTGCCGGATCGTAGGCACATCAAGGTCAAACCAGCGGGCCAGGTGGCTGTCGCGCGTGGGACTGGCCGACGGGTCGATCGCAATGAACTCGAGATAGGCGAGGGGATGTGCTGCTGACCGTAAGCGCAGCAGTCGGTTATGCGTACCGAAAAGCGCATGGGAACCGCCGGGCTCAGGTGTTACGCCCAAAGTGCGCTGGCACCAACGCACACCTTCTTCCAGGGAAGCAGCACCGACCACCAGATGATCGATATGCGCCTTTACGCCAGAAAAAGAACTCCAATTGACAGACATGACAGACCCTTTGAAAACACCAAGGCTACATGAAATCGAACGGAAAGATGGTGAAGGTGTGCCCTATCGCAGCAGTATCGCTAAATTTTAAAAACGCGCAAATTCAAGGGCTGGGCTTGGTCAATCGCCGAAATTGCGCATGTACTTTATTCAAGGATTTGAGGATTAGCAGGCTTTATGTGTACTTTATGCCCACCGCTATAATGAGATGACTAGTTCGGCAAAAGAGTTGCCAAAAATGCAGTCAAATAAAAAATAGGCGGATCAAATGAATAAAATTCTTATTTTGCTGAGTTTGCTAGGGCTTCAGGGATGTACGGTTCTTGCCGTCGCTGATGCAGCAGGCTCCGCCGCGGTATACGCTGTCAAGACTGTCGTCAATACTGTTGACGCCGTAACACCCGATGTGGTGAACAAGAAAAAATGATACTCATTGCGTGAATTAATCTCTGGCGTGTTCGATGATGTGGCATCACGAAAAAGTGAAACAGGAATGCGTGCGGTGATTGAAGTCAAATAACGATTCGCAGCCCGTATCTCCACATCTTTCGACATATAGTGAAAGCACAGTGTCCTCACTCGTTGAGAGTCTCACTGTGCTTCTACGCCGTCGGTGCCGCCTAGATAACTGACTGCACGAGAGCGTGCAGTTTTATCTTGTTCAGCAATAGAAGTTAATTTTTTAATCGTAATATTTTGTTTCTTCGTCTTTAACAGCCATAAATATTTGGAAAATCCATGTCAATTTCTCATTATTCAGCTACGGTTCCTGTTTTCAAGCAGATGCTTTTAGCACTCAGCGACGTGCTAAAAAAAGGCGAAGAGTACGCACAGCAGCGAAAATTCGATCCGGGCACTTTATTGCAGTCACGCTTATTCCCAGACATGCTGCCACTGGTACGTCAAGTACAAATCGCCTGCGATTTTGCCCAAAGTGTTCCTTCGCGCATTGCTGGCCTTGAAGTAGCCACCTACGAAGACACCGAGCAAAGTTTTTCCGAGCTGCAAAACCGCATTTCGAAAACGCTAGAACTCATTAGCGCTTTTTCCGCTTCGCAACTTGATGACAGCGCGGTAAAAGAGATTGTTTTGCGCCCAGGTACGCCAAAAGAGAAAAAGCTAACTGTCGAAGACTACGCTTTGAAATACGGCACACCACAATTTCTCTTTCACGTTACGACCGCATACAACATTCTTCGGAACAACGGTGTCGAGATTGGGAAAAAAGACTTCATGGGTTCCTACTAGTTTGGGTGCTGTGAGTGGTTGATTTATCTTGGTGGCGCGGGGCGGAATCGAACCATCGTAATTTCTAACGATAGCCCCTTGATTGCCCGCTGTTTTACAAAACAAAAAAACCAACCTTGTGGGCTGGGCTAAGTGATTGATTCCGCCGCATATTTGGTGGGTCCCCGGCCTGGACTCGACCCAAGGGCCTGCGGATTGACAGTGTCGGTGGCTGTAAAAATATCTAATCAAATCAGTAATTTTTTGCGAATCAAAAAGAGCGTGTAATAAAACGTGCGTTTTCCGGTTCGGCAGGCCCATGCGCTGGAAGCCTTGCCCGAAAGAATTGTACATCCATGTGTTTACTTCTTTGCCGATCTGCAATAGAGTCAGCGTGAATTTGACCTCAGGGGTAAGGCAATGCATACCACAAAAATTTTCAAAAACGGCAACTCTCAGGCAGTACGGATTCCTTCCGATCTGGCATATGAGCGTACGGATATTGAGCTGGAAATCGAGCGCCAGGGTGAAGAGATTCGCATAAGACCTGCAAGAAAAACGCTGGGCAAAGTACTCAATAAATTTGCTCGGTTTTCGCCGGAGTTTTTCGAAGAAGGCCGAGGAGA
>JACCDH010602567.1_pt1 | contig 14860 bp, 12 predicted proteins | sample 7442481 | NCBI WGS metagenome assembly JACCDH01 (sample SAMN15323433, study PRJNA562643) | freshwater metagenome | isolation source: river surface water | place: USA:Blue River Watershed | collected 2017-08-15
AGTCGAGCAGGAAGGCCGCCGCAAAGTACAACCGGTCGAAGATGGTCAGTGAATTGTCGGGGATATGCGCGATCAGCTCGCGCGCCAGCGTCAACTCGCCCACCGCCATGCCGCCGACCTGCGCGGCGCGGATCAGGTGGGAATGCACATCCATCAGGCAGGTGGCGCGTACTTGCGGCCAGACCGAGCGGCCGTGCTGGTTCGCCGTGCTGCCATAGGCTTGTCGATTGGCCGAGGTATCCGGCACGTCCCAGACCACGCCATCAACGGCCAGCGGGCGCAAGCCTTGCAAGCAGGCCGAGGTCGGCGGTGCTTCGTCCGTCCACTGGAGACCGATCCGACCCAACAGCCATGCCAGCGGCGCCGGCCCCAGTCGTTGCCGCGCGCTGACGCTGGCACTGGGCGCCGGGCCTTGCGGTGTATCTCCCTGGTCGAGTCCAAGTTGCTGGACGATATGCCAGATCGGCTGGTTGCGAAACAGCGCCAGGCCAATGACCAGCCACACCACCTGTTCGGCGGGCAAACGTCGTCGTCGGATCGAGGCGGTACCGGTGGCGGACAAGGATTGTTCGATCCAGGCCGGATTGAGGAGGGTGGCAAAGCGATCGAGTCGCGCCGGAGTGACCTGATGGCAGGTCATCAATGCATGCTGGAGTGACATAAAAAAACGAGCCCACAAACTGCGTGGACTCGCTTTTCTTGCCTTGGTGCCTCAGCCAGCGCTTAACTGACTGGCATTAGGCGCTGCGAGCTGATTTCTGCAACCAGCTGCTGCACCAGCTCAGCGTCCGTACTCACGTACTGGCTGCTCTGTTTCTTTGCTTGGCATTCATCGGGGAAGGTCGCGAAGATCCACTCGGCGATCTGCCGCGCAGTCAGCTTCTCATCAGGCCGCTCCTTCAAGTAGCCTAGTACGGCTTTCGCCAGATTTAATGCCATAGGAATTCCTCTTGGAATTTTTTAAATTTTTCCACCCACGCCCTTAAATTTTTCGACAAAAGCCGCGATTTTCTGGAACACGACCTGTTTTTTTGTCAGGTATTGTGGGTTCAGTGGACTCATTTTAGGCAAAACCGCATTGAGCTCCGTGCCACTGTCACTGGCAAATTCCCGCTTGAGCGAGGTGATGATATAGCGTCTGGCCGCTTCGGCATTCAGATTTTCAGCGCTGATCAGCTCTTGCGCCTCACGCTGCTGTTCCGCTTGAGCAAAGGTGAAGAAGGCGTCGATAACACTTGCCTTGTCGCCGATCTTGTCCAGATCGTTTTGGTTGATAAAGTCTACCAACAAGCTCTCTTTGGCCCGGTTGCCCAGGCTGGCGCGAATCACCCGGCGCACTTCATCCACCAGTTCTGATTTGCTTCTGGTTTTCTTGTTGTGCTCGAAAATCAGCTCCAGAATGTAATCCAAATTGATTTCCTGTGATTTGAGCAGATCTACCTCAAAGACCACGTCATCCCAGTCGATAGCGGATTTTTCCTTCTCAGCGGAGGATTTTTCCCGGCGCAACCAGTCACGCACATCGTTATAGGTCGAACGGTAATCCTGGATTCTCCGCTCAGTAGGTAGCGTGATGGCTTGCAACGTGATCAGATCGTCATCGGTCAGATAATGCTGCGCCTTGAACGCTTCCAATGCCGCAGAGTCGCTCAAGTCAACGCTCTGCAATGCCTTCAGACTGGCGAATTCATCGTAGTTTTGCAGTACATTCTCAACTCGCAAATATTCACCAAACAGTTTCGCGAAGGCTTTTTTGTCCGCCTCTTTTTCAATGGCTGTAGGGTCGGGGAAACGCGTTTCAAGCTCTTTCACCACCGCCACAAAACCCCGCCGTGCCTCACCGGTGGTCGCATCGGTGAAGCCTTCCATGTATTCCTTGTAGCTCTTCTCCAGCACCACGTTCTTGGTGTTTTTGTCGCCGAACAGAGTGATAGCATCGATGGTCGCCTGCTCTAAGTCGCGGAAGGTGACAATATTGCCGAAGGTCTTGGTGGCGTCAAAAATGCGGTTGGTGCGCGAGTAAGCCTGCATAAGCCCGTGGTAGCGCAGATTTTTATCGACAAACAGGGTGTTCAGCGTGGGGGCATCAAAGCCGGTCAGGAACATACCTACCACAATCAATAGATCGATTTTCTTGGTTTTTACCTGCTTGGCAAGATCGCGGTAATAGTTTTGGAAGCCATTGCTATCGACGCTGAAGTTAGTTTTGAATAACGCGTTGTAGTCCGCAATCGCCGCGCTCAAAAATTCCTTGGCGCTGCTGTTCATGGCGGACACATCAAAGCTTTCGTCCTGAATATCGCCAACGGCATCTTGCTCCTCATTAGCCGCGAACGAGAAGATAGTGGCCACCTTCAACGGCTTGTCGCTGCCTTTCTGCAGTTCTCGGAACGATTCATAGTAGAGCTTGGCTGCGTCCACGCTGCTTACCGCGAACATAGCGTTAAACCCTCTATTGCCCGCTTGCAGGCGATGGGTTTTCTGCCGAAAGTTGTTCAGGATGTACTGCGTAATCTCGCGAATACGATCAGGGTGTAGCAACGCCTGCTTGTTTTCCGCCGCGCTGAGTTTTTTCTCATCCTGTTCGGCTTCAATAGCTTTGAACTGAGGTCTTACATCGTTGTAGTCCACCTTGAACTTCAATACTTTTTCATCACGGATCGCATCGGTGATGACATAAGAGTGCAGTTCACGGCCAAACACGCTGGCGGTGGTTTCGGCGCCCAGCGCGTTCTCGGGGAAGATGGGCGTTCCAGTGAAACCAAATTGGTAGAACTTCTTGAATTTTTTCTTTAGGTTCTTCTGCGCCTCACCAAATTGACTCCGGTGGCACTCGTCAAAAATAAACACCACCTGCTTGCTGAAGATGGAAAGGTCAGCCTCGCTCTTCATCAGGTTGTTGAGCTTTTGGATGGTGGTGACGACGATCTTGTTGTCGTCCTTTTCCAAATTCCGCTTCAAGCCCGCCGTGCTGTCTGACCCATTCGCGCTGTCCGGTGAGAAGCGCTGGTATTCCTTCATGGTCTGATAATCCAGATCCTTGCGGTCCACCACGAAGAACACCTTGGCGATAAAATCCAGCTCGGTGGCCAGACGTGCCGCCTTGAAACTGGTCAGAGTTTTGCCCGAGCCGGTGGTGTGCCAGATGAAGCCACCACCCTCAAGCTGGCTCCAGTTCTTGGCCTGCCAGGCACTGTTGATTTTCCACAAGATGCGCTCGGTGGCAGCAATCTGGTATGGGCGCATCACCAGCAGCGTGTTGCTGACATCGAATACCGAGTAATTCAGCAGCACATTGAGCAGGGTGTGCTTCTGGAAAAAGGTGGCCGTGAAGTCCTTCAGATCTTTGATCAGGTTGTTGTCCGCCTTCGCCCAGTTCATAGTGAAGTCGAAGCTGTTTTTGTTGCGAGCTGTGGTATTCGCAAAATAGCGACTGTCAGTGCCGTTGGAAATTACAAACAGCTGCAAATACTTGAACAAGGAATGCTCGCTGTTGAAGCTCTCCTTGCTGTAGCGGTGCACCTGGTTAAAGGCTTCACGGATCGCCACTCCGCGCTTCTTCAGCTCCACCTGCACCAGCGGTAGACCGTTGACCAGAATTGTCACGTCGTAACGGTTGACATGACTACCTGTCTGCTCAAATTGCTTGATCACCTGCACCTTGTTGTGGACGATGTTTTTTTTGTCCAGCAGGTAAATGTTCTGGATACGCCCATCGTCGAAGATAAAGTCGTGTATGTGGTCATCGTGAATTTTGCGAGTCTTCTCGACGATGCCATCACTTGGGTTGTCCAGCCAGGTCTCCACAAAGCGCAGCCACTCCCCATGTGAAAACTGCACGTTGTTGAGCGCTTGCAGCTGCTGGCGTACATTAGCCAGCAACGCGTCCGGCGTGTTCAGGCCGGGCAGGTATTCATAGCCTTGGTTTTGTAGGTCTTGAATGAACTCGCGCTCCAGGTCACCTTCGCTTTGGTAGCCCTCCGCGACCTTCCACTCTGGGGCGTATTGGTCGAGAACAATGAAGTTTTTCGACTCGGCAATAGTCTTGTACTCGCTCATTCCCTACCCTCTAGTTTTTGCTTTTTGCCTGACCTAAGGCCCGAAGCTGCTTGGCGCTTTTTGGGCTGATTATTTTTTTGCCCATTTTGGCCTCCAGCTTCATCTGGTGAGTGGCACTAACCACTTCGCGGCCCTCTTGCTTGAGCTTGCCCATGAGCCATTTCCAGTAGTTCCGGGCTTTGGTGTAGTCAGGCTGGTCGGTCAACGCCGCCACTGTATTCAGCGCCGAAAACCACGATTTCTTCGCAGCATCTTCCAAGGTGGTGCGAATATGGACAGGTTTAAACCATTGCATTTTTACAGGGGTGGCATTACACATGAGCCTCTCCCCTAGTATCCGGCTGGCAAAATCGATGCTGTTCGATCAAGCCCTTGACCAGCTTCTCGAGAACCTGCTTCTCTTCGGGCTTCAATGGTGAGACTTCTTCGGCAGAGTGCTTCGAGTGACTTGAGAAGTTCACAATTCGCTTTGCAAACGGATTAGGCAAGCCGTCATCAGTTTTCGGCAAAAGATGTTCCCACCTTTTGTAGCCGAGGAATGTCGCCGTTTTTTCTAAAATGTTTCGAAGCAGGTTGAAGTGATATTTCTCGATCTGCCCGTTTTTTATGGCTTCTTGAAGCTGTGATATCAGATGCAAGTGATATGCAAACGGGGAATCGTTTGGGTGCTCCACTAGATGAAGATTGCCGTCCTCATTTTTCTCCAAACGTGACTTGCTGAACCATTTTGATTTCCAGCTGTAGTGCTCGGTTTTTTCATCGCTGCCGAACTCGTTGCAAAGCACGTTAAAGAAAAGTGGATTATGCGTTGTGATGATAAATTTGATACTGGACTTGTTTGATTTAACCAGCTGCGCCAAATCCACTGCCAACTGAATCAAGTGATTGTCATCCAGGGAGCTAACAGGATCATCAATAAAAACATACTCGAGGCTATCAAATGGGGTTGACTCAGGGAAGTCGGGCTGAACGTCGTTCAGTGTCAAAATCGCTTGCTCAAGCAACGTGTAGAAAAGACTCCAGATAAAGTTGCTTTCTTCCCCCTTGGAGATTTTCAAATTCTCCGAGTGTGTTGTATCACCACTCTCAATCGAAAAAGTGACTTCTGAGAAAGCCTTGATGATAACCTCCACCTCTTCGTCGTTCTTGTTTTTGGTCTTTTCTTTCCGCTCTGCATTGAAGCGCGGCGTCAGCTTGTCGTTGGTATAACGCTGAAACGTCGTAATGACGTTCATGTCCTGACCTTGATCCCTCAGCACCCAATCCGTAAAGGTATTGGGCTGAATTCTGAGCTTTGGTTCAGCGTCTTCTTCCAGATCGTTATCCCAATAGAACAAGTCTTCAGTGAAGGCGTTGTAATAGAGAATCTTGTTGCGTGATAATTCGGACGTATCGACTTCACCATCGCTATCAGCCTTGGGCGCGATCAGCTGCTTGAACTCTCGCGACAAACGCGTCTTGCCAGTACCGTTGAAGGCGTAAATCAGTTGAACCGTCGGAACAGGTTTGACCTCGTCAACTTCTTTCGTCTTCTCAGGGACCGTTTTTCTAACAGTCTTTGGCGTGCTCAGTTGCTGAGCAATTTCGGTCAACGTCTTGCCCATGTCACGCCTCTACTGCTTCCTGCTTGGGAAAGCTCAAGAGCAGATCGCGGTAATACGCGTATTGCTTTTGGCGCAGCTCGATTTCGCGCGGTAAACCGTCGCGTATGGAGTTGGCCAAGGCATCGAATTTGTCGAGGATGGCCACGATGCGTGCTTGTTCTGCAAGTGATTTTTCAGGATCGTCAGCGTAAGGAAGGGGGAGCTTAAAGCCCTTGATGATGCTCGAATTTAGATCGCCTCTGGCACCTTGTCCTAGCGCCTTAATGTTTTCATAGTTAAAACTCACCCAGTGATAAACATAGCGATATAACGCCTTGGTGCTGTCAATTTCCAAACAACCGCAGTGCTGATTTGTTGTTAACGAGATTTTATTGATCGCAGATCTTCCCGCGGTCGCTCCCGATATCGCAATAATTACGCAATTCGCTGGAATCCACTTTGCCGCTGAGTCTTTTACGGCAGCCTGAGTTATTTTCACTTCTGTGGCCTCGATATCGGAAAACTTTACCTCTTGGGTCCTTAGCCAAGGAATATCGCCATCTTCATAATACGCTGGCTTACCAGCTGTCGGCGTCCCACCCGAGTACCATTTCTTGGTAACGTCCCCGAGAGTTTTCCACTCCATATCTCCTTCTTTGAAACTCAACAATTGGTCACGATAGTAGTTGTATTGTTTTTTTCGGGCTGTAAGCTCGGCTGTAAGCTCGGCTGTAAGCTCAGTAAATGCGTCTAGTATCCGGACGATTTCGGCTTGGATTTCAAGGGATTTTTTGTGGTTTCCCGGGCAGGGGATGGGAATGAGGATCTTCTTAAAGCGCTCCTTGGATATATTGAAACGGGTTACACCACTTGCGGTCTTGGCAATCTCCTCGCGCATGAAGCTAGTTCTAAATAAATATTTAGAAAACTCTGGGCTTATTGGAATATCTTCGTTAAATCTGACGCCAAATGAAAAGCTATTTAAAAAAACTGCTTCTTCAAAATGCGTGGTGACAGCTGAGGACATACCTGCCTCGTCTGCAATTTCTGATGAGGCAGTAAATAGAAGATCGCCATACTTGACCTCGTGTTGGTTTTCCGAGGCTGACACCTTTACTTGTTCAAGCGAGGAAAAATCAACACTTAGGTTTGCGAAGATGTTTTTGTAAGAAACATATTTGGCATCCCCCCCGTCAAAGTCGGATTTACTTTTCCCGGTAAGACCACCATAGATTTCAGCCAGCGCTCCTAAAGGTTTCCACTCCACGGTAACGTCATTGAGCAGCTTATCCATGAACCTCACGTTGCTCATGCGTCCATCTCCTTACCTTCAATCTCTGCCACGATGGCATCAATGTCTTTGCGCAGTTGGTCAATCTTCGCAACCGTAGTTTTCAACTCGGCGTTGAGCTGGGCGATGTTCACCATCTCGCGAGTGTCTTTGGCTTCTACATAGGTGCTAACGGACAGGTTGTAGTCGTTGGCGGCGACTTTCTCAAACGGTACGGACTGAGCAAAGTGATCAATATTCGCTTTGCTTTCAAACACCGCCATAATTTGGTCGATATGCGCGTCCAGCAACACGTTGTTGTTCGTTTCTTTTTTGAACAGCGCGCTAGCATCAATGAACTGGGTAGTAGTGTTTGCTTTGTGTTTCGACAGCACCAAAATAGTCACGGCTATGGTGGTGCCATAGAACAGATTTGGAGCCAACGAAATCACGGATTCGACGTAGTTATTATCAACTAGATACTGACGGATTTTCTGCTCGGCACCTCCCCGATAAAAGATGCCGGGAAAGCAGACTATGGCGGCGCGACCCTTGCTGGAGAGGTAACTCAGTGCATGCAAAACAAAGGCAAAGTCAGCCTTGGACTTTGGTGCGAGCACGCCAGCAGGGGCAAAGCGATCGTCGTTAATGAGAGTCGGATCATCGCTGCCCACCCACTTAACAGAATACGGCGGGTTGGAGACAATGGCATCAAACGGTTTGTCGTCGCCAAAGTGAGGCTCGGTCAATGTGTCACCAAGCTGAACGTTGAACTTGTCGTAATTAACGTTGTGCAAGAACATGTTCATCCGCGCCAGGTTATAAGTGGTGTGGTTGAGTTCTTGTCCGAAGAAACCTTCTTCTATGATGTGCGCATCGAAGTGTTTTTTTGCTTGCAGTAACAGCGAACCGGAACCGCAGGCCGGGTCATAAATCTTGTTAACGCTTGTTTGCTTGTGCATGGCGAGCTGGGCGATCAGCTTGGACACATGTTGCGGAGTGAAAAATTCGCCGCCGGATTTACCGGCGTTTGCCGCGTAGTTTGAGATGAGGAATTCGTAGGCGTCTCCAAACAGGTCGATATTGCTGCCTTCGAAATCGGCAAAGTTCAGCTCGGCCACACCTTTGAGCACGGCAGTCAGGCGGAGATTTTTATCCTTCACCGTGTTGCCTAGGCGATTGCTGGTGGTGTCGAAATCTGCAAACAATCCTTTGATGTCGCGCTCCGATGGGTAACCATTGGCGGAGGTTTCAATGGCTGCAAAAATGGCGGCCAGATCGGTGTTCAGGCTTTCATTGTTATTGGCACTAGCCGCGACGTTGGCAAACAGCTGGCTGGGGTAGATGAAATAGCCCTTGGTCTTGATGGCGTCATCTTTAATGTCTGGTGTGACGACGCTATCCGCCAATTCGGCGTAATGGATGCTGTCGTCACCGCCTTCGATATAGCTGGAGAAGTTTTCGCTGATGAAACGGTAGAAAAGGGTACCAAGTACGTATTGCTTGAAGTCCCAGCCATCGACTGCGCCACGCACATCATTGGCGATTTGCCAGATTCGGCGTTGCAGTTCGGCGCGCTGTTGGATGCTAGTCATAGCGTTATTCTCTTTTCGATTCGTATTTTGTTATTTCTTCAAAGCACCGATTGGTGGTCGATATCCGGGCGCAAGCTTTGCGTTTTCAACGCCGTACAGCGCCAGTGGATCATTGAGCCAAAGGCGGTACTGCTCATCTCTGAGACGATGATCAGGAGAGCAGTCCACGCTCCAGCGTAGCAACATGTAGCCTGCTACCGCTGCGCGTACGCGCATCCGTATTGCGCCGTCTTTTATGCCGTAATCCATTTCGGTGATCTCTGGCCTAGGCTGATCTGGGTGAGGGACTAATTCCAATTCGACAATACGTGTCCACTGAATGTCCTGGTCGCTCATTTCGTGTGCCGCCACCGACTGGCCCTTGAGCACGCTCGCTTTTGCGATTCGAGTGATCACAAAGTCACGAAACTCTGCAGTTTTTCGATCGAACGCGCGGACATGCCAACGAAGGCCGTTGTCAATCAACGCAAAAGGAACGATCTCCCTCTCCGTACGACCATTTGAGATGGAGTGATATTCGATTCCAAGCGGGCATGCCTGGTGGATTGCTCGGGTCACTCTACTCAGCACATCCAAGTCGGGATGAGTAAGTCGCGAAGGTCTTTCACTGGCAACCCATGCCTTTATCAGCATTGGCTCACCGTCTCCGAATCCTTGCGTTAACCATGACAGTACCCGCTCCGGTGGAAAGCTGAACAGTGGCTTGAAGGCTGTCCCTAAAACGTAAGACTTCCCTTTTGGGTCGTAATCAATGCTTCCTGGCGCCAAATCCTTGTAAAGCGCAAGATCTCGTGTTGCCGCAGCAGATTGGATGCCGAATCTCGAGACAAGGTCTTGGCGACGGATTTCGCCAATGAAGCGAACACGTAACTCTATGAACGCAAGCCGGTCGCGTTGAGGTTGAGTCAATTCAATCAGCGGGTCTATACGCATTTGCGTTGGCACTTGTGGTTTTAATTTAGATAATGGTAACTGTTGCGTGAAGTATATAAGCCTCCCTAGAGAGTGTCTACCGGATCTTTATAGATTGTTAATTAGATGCATTTTGATCATAATTATGAGATAGTGTTTCTGGGAGCATCAGGAAAGAATGTTCTGTTCAAATTCTTTTTTGAGGGGTCATGAAAAAGCCTATGACCATCGGAACGCGAAGTTTTCGAACTCAAAAAGAAGCGCTTAAACACTTCAGGGCACTGCAACGCAGCTACGAAGATGAGCACCGTATTTCAAATCAAGCAAGCCATCTCGATCTTGTCGCGCTTACAGAGAGAAATGACGATTCACTTCTATGCGTGGGTGAAACCACGAAGGGTTCGAGACAGATCGCACACTTATGATGGTGAACGTAGAGGAGGCTAGCTGGTGTGTAATGAGCGATCATTTCCTCCAGACACATAGCTTTTAAATTTGATGCCATCGCTCTGATAAGTAATAAACACCGTTAATAAAAAATTTATTTGATCGATTGTAATAATAATTTTTATAAAAAAATAAAAATGGACCTGAACTTATTGCTCGAAGCACACAGTATTAACCCACACGACGTAATCGTTATGCGCCATCGCCCTAAAGAACCAAAATTGGCAAAAGTTATTGGATGGCTTGCGGCTGAAAAACCTGAGGTATTTAATGCATATCAGCAAACTCAAGGTGAAAAAGTTGAAAAAGTTATGTGCACCCTTGTCAATAAAGGATATGTCGCCTCGTTTGTTGCGCAGGGAGCCGGAAAAGCCTTATTTGTTGGGATTTACTCAATCGGTGACACAACTTCACTTTCTTTTAGTGAGTATTGGGAAATTCCAGCCTATGAAGAAATGAGCAGACTTGGCATGGAAGGCTTCAAACCTACGCTTGGACGAGACAAGATTCTTTGGTTTGATATGCAACTGACAGAGTACTTCGCTGAGTGGAAGGGAAAGTTGGTAATAAGTTGGCCTGGTAATGATCGGTCATGGTGGAGACGTGCCGAGCGAAATGTCATGCCTATTTCGGCTATCACCGAGGAAAGCCAACTCGATTCAGCAATGCCCAGCTGGGATGAGATTGATTTGTCATGGGAAGAGCTGAAGGTGCTTCCATCAAGATGGAGAATTGCTCTGTCACAATGGCGTGGTATCTACTTCATTTTTGACGAAGCAGATAGCAAGGGTTATATCGGATCAGCTTACGGTGAAGAAAATATTTACGGTAGATGGTCTAACTATGCGGCCACCGGCCATGGTGGAAATAGTCTGTTGAAAAAACGGGACCCGCGTAAATTTAGATTCACTATATTGCAGCGCGTTTCGCCTGATATGGATTCTCAAGAAATACTCCGCCTTGAAGCCACTTGGAAAGCTAGGCTTCATACACGCCAACCTCACGGGTTAAATGAGAACTGATATCGAGCCAAATAGTGCAAATGAGAAAAGCGATCTACTACCTTCCAGGGCGTGGCGGGAAACTAAACACTGGTTTAGGAAAGGCACTTTTGACCAGAGGCTTTGACATCACCAGTCGCGAGACATTAGGGGAATTTCGAGAATTACCGTTCTCCGAACAAGTGAAAATCGTCACTCAAGACTTACGCCCTCATTTTTGGAACCGTGATGCATTCGTAATCGCAAACTCTTTCGGCGCATATCTTTTTTTTCATGCGCAAGCATCACTGCCTCCATACCTTGGGAGAGTGTTGATTTTGTCACCCATCATCGGAGAGTTTGCCAATGAAGAAACAGGAGCATTTTTCAGCCCACCGTATCCGAAGAAACTTTACGGACTTGCAAAAACTGGCTCATTTCCCGCCCCCAAAGATGCACAGATCCATGTAGGAGCACAGGATTGGCAAAGCGCACCGGAAAACGTAAAACAATTTGGTGATTTAACCGGCATTCCCGTCGCCGTGGTGCCAAATGCTGGACACATGCTTCCTAGAGAGTATGTAGCTCGGATTCTTGACGATTGGTTGCCTATCAAGTCATCTTGAACACGAATAAAATTTTTATTAACAATATCAATGATTAGGCCAACCATGACATCTGAAAACTTTTTCCGATATCTGCAGCGATTCAACTCTCTGATCCCAGCTGGGGCTTTATTACTCTTGATTGGCTCTCTTGGATGGGCCTTTGTCTCCGATCGGGGTCTTTCGCGCGGTAGGCAAATTGCACCTCCAGCTGGCGTAAACGTTAGTAGCGAGGAGAAACTTAGAATTCAATCGGCTAATTTTGATGGTGACGCTAATAACCTTATATTTCTTGTCAATGCAGATGGCCCGGATGGAGACTATGAAGGGCGTAGTAGCGAAACAAGAAACCTTTTGTTTGTATCGATGGATAGCGAGAAGGCTCGATGGCTTTTCCAGGACCAAAAGCAAATTCTTCACAGAATTGTTCCATTACAAAATTCAGGTAATGTAGCCCAAGCTATTTACATAGAGACTAAGCTGCCTGTTGCTGGTGAAAAAAAATCTGGACATCAAAAGATTACGCTCAACATTGTGAAGTCGAATGGCTCAAAACTGACCCCTATCGTGAGCAATGTCGAGGATGTGATGGGGTACAAAGAAAATAACAAAGATCTACAAATAACCTATCTGAAAGACAATGCTATCCGCTCGATACGCATTTCGCTGATTAATTTCACAATTAAGTCAGATAATTTCGTCGTAAGCCTTGGTGAATTCGAAAAATAAGTTGGCGAAAATGGCACGCAATGGTGCCCAAAACTTTACCTTGCGAAATTACTGCTATGAGCATCTCTTTCACTCTTTGCACCCTATCGCTAAAAAATTCCTCGCTCACTGAGATCAAATTCCATTTTTAGATCGATGTTCCAAGATCTTGCAGAACGTGGCGAAGCCGACGCAGTGATCACCTCAACAGAAGAAGGATTTTCGCCTTTAGGCTTATCACGTGAATTTTTCGAGCGAGATTTGGGCATTTCATATGACGAAGAAATCCGTCCTTTAGCTCGCTGGAATCAGGATAAAAATGAAGCAGTTTCTTTAGTCGCCCTTAAATCTGGAAACTCACACGGCTTCTTACGTGGAGCGCTACTTGCCCCTGGAGAAAATTGCCGCAGCTATACCCCGTTTTCTAGCCCTTATGGCCGCAAACCTCACAGGGATTACTATTACAACGTGAGTTTCGAGGCAATTGCTTTTTTATGCAAAGAGTGGGGAGCACGGAAAATAGCAATTTCTCATTTGTCGGCGAGTGGTCGGTTTCACGAAGACATGGCAACTTGCCACGTCGAAGCCCTTATTCATTTTTGCAATGAATATCCTGACTTGGCGCCAAAGTCATTCACGTTCTACGGTTGCTGTATCGAGCCGGAGCAATTGTCTGGGGCATATAAGTTAGTCGCAGATGAAGCCAACACACTTCATCGATCAATACGAACTTGGAAAATTCAGCATGGTTCTTCAGAAATCATTAGTATCGACTGGAATTGAATGCTAAGCATAACTACCATCGACTATTGAAGAATTTAGACCGTTGTGAAGCGATGGAAAGGACCCTAATTACCTTGTCTTAAGTAATCGATTTGATTCTGAAAGATAATCAATTTATTACATCGCCCCAAAGGCAGCAAATAGATAATTATCATCAATCGCTCCGATCGATATGTGCAATTTAATTATTTAAATGCTCGCCAAAGCTTTCCAGGAACTTTTAAAGTCCGTACCTGTTGTTTGTACATGTGACAATTAAATTGTCAGAGCAGTTTTTTTGTCAGATACAATTCGCTAAGTGCTGGTTTTTACGAAAACGTTGGGGTGCAAATGATCAGAGCCAATAAACCGCTGCTTAGAGTGAGCCAGTGGCTAGAGACATGGAACATCGCGACTTGGGGTGGCAACCGCCCAAAGCCTCCTGCAGTGTTCTACGTCGGATCGCTCTCGCTTAAAACGCTGAGAGGCCTAAGCGGCGTTCAAACCAGAACCCTTGAAGACCGTCGCGCCAGCAAAGCTGCTGGATATCAGCGTACGCACGACGTTGACAGGCTCTCCAAGATTGCCCGCTACCTCGAATACGGGTTTCCTCTTTCCACCGAAAGTGGCCTAGATGCCCAATCTCACACAGAATTAGTAAACCCCGGATGGCTGCCGACAAGCATTCTTGTGAATGTATTGGGTCCAAATGAACCTAGAACCCGAAGAGGAAATGAACGTAAAGTTGACCCTTCAAATTTGGTCAGCATTTCAGCGAAAGACCCGATCTATGAGTTGAACTATCCGGTCGTTAATATTGACCCTAAGCAGTCGCTACCACCACTAGAAATTATCGATGGACAACATCGTTTGCTTGCCACAGATTTAATTTCTCTTCCCGATGAATATGAGGTACCAGTCGTTATTTTTGATAATCTCCCGCTCACTTGGCAAGCATATTTATTCTGGGTTATTAACGTGGAGCCCAAGCGCATTAACACGAGCCTGGCATTCGATCTTTATCCTGAACTTCGAGACCAAGAGTGGCTCAAGCGAGGAGAGTCGATTAGAATTTACCAAGAACATCGGTCACAAGAATTAGTAGAGGTTTTATGGCGCAATTCATCTAGTCCCTGGAAGGATCGTATCGAACTTTTTGGTAAACGAGTGGATGGACATGTTTCAAATGCCGCTGCGATTCGATCACTCATGGCTACATTCGTTCGAACATGGCCTAAAGGAAATGAAACCAGTACAGATTCGGAGGATATTACGAAATTAGGCGGTCTGTTTGGTTCCATTGACAAGAATGGTGCTCGATACATAATCCAGTGGAGAAGACCAGAACAAGCTGCATTTTTAATTCTTTGCTGGACTGCTGTTCGTGACGCCGCAGCAAATAGCAAAGCCCCGTGGAAACAAATATTAACCACTAATGCCAGCAAATCTGGAGTTGAAGTGATAATGCCGGCTTTTGCAGGCCCGTATACTCTCTTGGCAACCGATCAAGGTTTTCGCGCTATTTGTTTCACATACAATGCGCTGGTTCAATTGGTCTACGATAAAGTGGGATTATTGAATATAGAAAGCTCTGAGGACGAATCTGATCCAACCGAAGAATTAATTGGCAAAGCATTACTGCAGTTAGAATCAAACAAAAAATTAACAAATTTTATTCACGCTATAGCTACATCGATAGTTGATGGAGTCGATTGGCGTACCAGCGCCGCTCCTGGGCTTAATGAGCAAGAGAAGGCTTTACAAAGCCAATATCGTGGAAGCAGCGGATATAAAGCACTCAACAAAGCTGCATTGACCGCTGCAACCAAATCTAATGATGGAAATGTCAGTGAGGCAGCAAAACGCGCACTTACCGTTTTAGGTTGGGAATATGAGTAATCGTCGACAGCGAAATAAGCGAATTTTCTCTGGGCAGACC
>JACCDH010143463.1_pt1 | contig 14847 bp, 13 predicted proteins | sample 7442481 | NCBI WGS metagenome assembly JACCDH01 (sample SAMN15323433, study PRJNA562643) | freshwater metagenome | isolation source: river surface water | place: USA:Blue River Watershed | collected 2017-08-15
ATGCCCGCTTAGCTCAGTCGGTAGAGCAAAGGACTGAAAATCCTTGTGTCCGTGGTTCGATTCCGCGAGCGGGCACCAAAAAAAGCCTCAGAAAAATTAACCCTTTTTCTGAGGCTTTTTTATTTTAGTTTCGACTCTCATCCTCACTTTGAGATAAAAGCAATAGAAGACTGTTAAGCTCAAGGGGAAATTTCTTTGGATATTTTGAAAGGCAGCTGACAATAGAGAAATGTTACGATTTTTCTTTTTCTTAATTATGCTTAGTTTCAATGTCCAGGCCGAAGTGATCTGCTATCCGCCCATTACTCAGGATGAGCTGATTGGTCTAATGATAAATACAAAAATACGCTATTTCCCTGAGCTTGATAAAGAAATTGTAAGTGTGACAAATTTCAAATCGAAAGATTCTTTTCTTCAAGCTCAACCAGTGATTAAGTCTCTCTTAAAACGGAAAGAAAAAAGAAGTTATACTGTTCAAGTTAATCCTAAACTTCTTGCTTGCCCACCATCTATGGAAGGGCTAGAGGCAATATTGGTTCATGAGTTAGAGCATATCGTAGATTATACAAAATGGAGTTCAGCACGAATAGTTAAGCATGGAGCTAAGTATCTTCTTTCAAGAAAATTTCAAATTAAATACGAAAGAGAGACTGACCGAAAAGTTCTTCAAAAATCTCTTCATGAAGGATTGGCGCAGTTTAGAGAGTGGATTTATCCATGGCTAAATCCAAAGCAGCTTAAAAAGAAAAGACAAACCTATCTTACTCCTGAAGAGATTCGAAATAGTTTATGACATCAATAAAATATTCTTTTCTTTATTGTTTTCAAAATGAATATATGACTCTTGTTGAGATTAAACGTAAGGATCTTCCCGAGGACTCAACTCCTGAACAGGTGTATTCGTGGCTAGTGATTAATCCCCAAACTGTCGAGTATAAAAAGCTAGGTTTTAAAAGTATGGGGACTGAAATGGTAAATGGAAATCTTATCAATATCAGAGTATTTAATGAAGGTGAGTTAAGATTTGACGGACTTTTTGCCAAGTTTGTTTACGGACCCAATTCTCATTTGCTTGAGAACAAGAGCAGTGCAGAACCTAGCAAAAACATCGCTGATATCGTTATTACTTATCTAAATCAAATTTAGTTTCTGGTAGCACTTTCTAAGAAATCAATAATCTCTTTACCACTGGACAATGCCAGAACTTTCGCCGCTTTGCTTTGGGCTTTTTTATAATCAAGATTTCGAATAGTTTTTCTCGTCTTGAGGATTGCAGAAGGAGTCATACTAAAATGTGTTAATCCCATGCCCAAGAGTACTTCGGTGAGCTTTTGGTTAGAGGCCATCTCTCCACACATGGCCACTTCAATGCCTGCCTTATTTCCCGCAGAGATGACTTGAGAGATAAGCCTTAGAACGGCTGGATGAAATGGATCATAAAGATGATGAACTTTCTCATTCATGCGATCAACGGCACAGGTGTATTGAATAAGATCATTAGTTCCAATACTAAAAAAATCTACGTGCTGAGCAAGAAGGTCACTCATAATAGCGGCTGAAGGAATTTCAATCATAATCCCTATTTTGACTGTCTTTGAGTATGAAATGTCTCTGAGTTGTAGTTCTTGTTTAGCCTCTTCAAGGATTTTTTTAGCAAGAAGAACTTCTTCAAGACCTGAAATCATGGGGAACATGATCTGAAGATGACCGTAGACGGAAGCACGAAGAAGAGCACGGAGCTGATCTTTAAAAATCTCTTTGTTATCTAAGCAGTAACGAATCGCCCGGTGTCCTAAAAAAGGATTATCTTCTTTAGCGATTTTTAAATAAGAGATTTCTTTGTCTCCCCCCACGTCTAACGTTCTGATCACTGTAGGGCGATTCTGCATTTTTTCAAGAACAGCTTTGTAGATCTCATACTGTTCATCTTCAGTGGGAGCCGTGTTTCGGTCCATATAGATGAACTCAGTCCTAAAAAGACCAACACCCTCTGCATCGTTTTTCATGGCCACTTCGGTATCAATTACAGAGGCTATATTGGCCTCTAGCTTTACTGTATGATTATCTAGGGTGCTTGATTTTTGGCCAATATAGTTTTTAAGTTCTTTTTTCAGAAGCTCATCATCAGTTTTTTGTTTTTTGAAATGAGTCAGTGTCTTCTCATCTGGTGTTTGAAATACCTCTCCAGCATCCCCACTAAAAGCAATCATTTCATTATTAAGGATAAGTTTGGTGGCATCTTTCAGACCAACAATGGCCGGAATCTCAAGAGTGCGGGCCATAATGGCGGTATGAGATGTTTTACCACCGATTTCGGTGATAAGCCCAAGGACATGCTCACGCTTAAGAGTTGCCATCTCTGAGGGAGTAATATCTTTGGCCACAAGAATAACATCTTCTTTGAGTGCGCTGAGATCATAAACTTTAATTCCAAGCATAATGCGCAGAATACGATCCGTGACATCTTTCACATCAACCGCACGCTCTTTCATATACTCATTATCCATTGAGTGAAAAATGGAGATGAATTGTTTGGCGACTTGATCAAGAGCGTAGGTTGCCTTGAATTTTTGATTCTTAATCAAGTCCGTTGTGGCTTCAATCATCTCTGGATCTTCAAGAATCATGAGATGGGCCTCAAAGATGGCTGCTTTATCCGCTCCCATCTCTTGAAGAACACGGTAGTGCAGGGAAGTCAGCTCACCCTTGGCCGTCTGGATGGCATCCATGAGACGCTTCATTTCATTTTCAGGTACTGTCGTGAGTCCTTCTTCGATTTTAATATCGTTGTGAAGAATGACGAGGGCCTTACCAATGGCAATTCCTGAAGAGGCACTTTTCCCTACAAGCATACTATGATCCTAAAGTTGAAATTTATTTTCAATAAGCGTTGCTAGTTTTGTCATGGCCGCTGCTTCGTCTTCACCAGTGGTAATGACAGTGATCTCAGAATCTTTAGTAAGACCAAGACTCATGAGACCCATGATTGATTTTCCATTTTTCTTCGTACCATTGCTTACGATTTCAATATTTGATTTGAATTCAGAAGCCACTTTAACAAATGCTCCTGCTGGACGAGCGTGCATTCCTTCTTCATTTAAAATTTTAAATGTTTTTTCCATCGTAAAACTCCTATTTGTTAATCTGAATCACTGATTCAAGAACTTCTATTTTTTGAGAGGACTTAAGTACTCTGACTTCTTTTAGGTCGCCACTGTTTGTAATAACAAAAGGAGTCAGATGAGATTTGGCTTCTTTTTTGACTTTCTCCAGATCAAATTCGATGAGAAGTTGTCCACGTTTAACCTGATCACCGGCCTTTACAAATCCTTTGAAGCCTTCGCCATTCATCTTGACCGTATCAATGCCTACATGAATAAGAACCTCTGCTCCGTTAATTGCCTCAATCGCCACGGCATGATTTGTTTTAAAGATTGTCGCAACTATACCATCACAAGGTGAGAAGACCTTTCCCTCTGTTGGGTCAAAGGCCACACCTTCGCCCATCATCTTTTGAGAAAACATTTCATCTGGAACCTGATCAAGGGGAATGACATTTCCTTTCATCGGAGAAAGAAGTGTTGAGTGGTCAGGGAGCTTCATCATTTTTTTCATTTCTTCTTTGAGAAGATCTGACTCCGTACCGAACACTACTTGAAAATTTCCGCCGCCAGCGTGAACACTTCCTGTGGCCCCAATTTCTTTTAAGCGTGCTTGATTCACTTTATGATGATCATTCACTGTCAGTCTAAGGCGAGTGATGCAAGCATCAAGATGCTTTATATTGTCTGCTCCCCCTAAAGCGGCGAGAACTGCTTGGGCCTTTTCCGAGCGTGAACCAAATTTTTCTGCTTCAGTATCTTCATCTTCGCGTCCTGGTGTTTTAAGATTAAGAAATCCAATCCCAAAATAAAAAGTCACAAAATAAGCGGCAGCAGTGAGCGGACCAACAATAAGGAATAGAAGTGAAACATTCTTTTGATTAAATAAACCGAGAAATAAATCAATCATCGAGGCAGAGAATGTATAACCAAGATGTATATCAAGGGCACTTGATAAAAAGCCTGATCCAAAAGTTAAAAGCACATGGGCCACAAAAAGAACTGGGGCCACAAAGATAAAGGCAAATTCTATAGGTTCACTAATTCCTGTGATAATGGCTGTTAAACTGGCCGCAATCATCACACCACCTATGGCCTTTCTTTTTGTTGTCTTCGCTCGTAAGTACATGGCCAAAGAAGCAGCAGGAAGACCGAACATCATCATGGCATATTCACTGGCCATGAAAACTCCCGCACTAGGATCACCAGCATAATAACGAGTGGCCTCACCATGAACAACTTGTCCTGTGGAAGTGACGAATTCTCCAAACTGATAAAGGAATGGAGGATAAAAAACATGATGAAGACCAACTGGAATGAGAAGACGTTTTGTAGCAGCATAAACGGCTGGCCCAAAACTTGTTCCCATGACCCAAATACCAAATTGATGAATTCCTTCTTGAATAGGTGGCCAGACAAAGGCCAGAAGAAGACCAAGAGCTAAAGCAGATCCCGCCGTAATAATAGGGACTAATCTTTTTCCAGAAAAAAATCCTAAAAATTGCGGAAGCTGAGTTTCATGAAAGCGATTATAGATATGAGCACTGATAAGGCCGATCATGATTCCACCAAAGACACCGGTATTAATTGCTAAAGAAAGGTCACGGGCCTCTGTAATAGCAGTAAGAACATTCATGAGGGTGAAATATCCTGCTACAGCGGCAAGACCCGAGATAGCAGCTCCATTACTAAAAGCAATGGCCACACCAATAGCAAAAAGCACAGGCAGCTGCTCAAAAATAGCGATTCCACCACTGTAACAAATATTTCCTACGGCCATGATTAAAGGAAAAGTTTCTTGGCCTTGAAGAAGGCGTCCGAGGGCCACGAGAAGTCCCGCTGCGGGAAGAACTGAAACGGGAGTCATGAGGGCCTGGCCCATCTTCTGAAAAGAGGAGAAGAAATTCACAGATTTATCCTTATCAAATGATTAGAGAGATGATCTTAGGATAATGATTACAGGGTTGCCAATCTAGAGTTGAATTGTCAGGCTTCGTATTCTAAGAAATTCACCTTAACTTGCGAATTGTTATCAGGGCCAAATTGTCCTTGGAATGGTGTCATTGACGACACTAGCTAGCGTACATGCGTTATAGTTGCAGTTGCGTCATGTTTATGAAATTTATTAAACCAAAAAAGATACTGATTTGGTCTGAATTTTGCTCTAGAGTTCTCAGTTGTTTATTCAAAGGAGTCATTATGAAGCTACCATCGCTTCTTTTAGGAAGCTTTTTAGCAGTTATGAGTGTGGGCGAAGCCTTTGCTCAAAGAAGTCCAGGCCGTGGTTCATCAGGCGGATCATCACGTGGTGGTTCATCTTATTCAGGTTCTTCGAGCCGTGGACCAAGCTATAATCCAAGTCGCGGAAGTTCATCTCCGTCATCGCCATCGCGATCAACACCAACGCGCCCTTCTTCAGGATCGTCAGTAGGTGGATCAAGATCAGGTTCAACTCCAAGAGGCCCAAGCTATAATCCAGGCCGTGGAACAACAACGACGCCAACTCGTCCGTCGACAGGGTCATCTGTTGGTGGATCTAATTCTGGCTCAACTCCAAGAGGGCCAAGCTATAATCCAGGTCGTGGAACAACAACGACACCAACGCGTCCATCAACTCCGTCAACACCATCGACACCGAGAGGACCAAGTTATAATCCAGGTCGTGGAACGACAACGACGCCAACGCGTCCATCTTCTCCATCTACGCCAAGAACAACAACTCCTCGTGGACCAAATTACAATCCAGCTCCGTCAACGGCACGTCCGTACAGACCAGTTGTGATTCGTAACTACCGTCCTCACGTTCCTTACTATAGAACTTATGTTCACTCTCGTCGTTACATCAGACCTTATGATTATTACTTCGGAGTTCGTCGTTACCATATCTACCGTTACTGGTTATTTGAGCCAGTTTCTTATGGATACAGCAATGGTTACTATGTTCTTAATGACTATCCTTACTATGTTTATCATGGATACCGCCACCGCTATAGTACAGTTGATACATGTTCATACCAGCTAGTTGATTCAACATCGAATACGGCCGTAAAATCTTTCACTGAGAGAGTTTGCCAGGCAGCTTATGATGAATGTGCTCTTGAGCGTGATGTGGCCAACCAGTCACTTAGCGAGATTCGTTACTTCTGTGCTGAGCGCGTAGATGAAGAGTTCGCCAATACATCAGATGATTCAGTTGTGTTTGATCCTCAACCAAATGAGCAAACTGATAGTGTGTGGTCAGCTATTAATAACTATCTTTCAGACAGATCGTATAAAGAAATTTGGAGAGATGGTTACAGAAAAGAGCGTTTTGATCCTAAGTGTTCAGTTGAGAAAGTGCGTAAGCATAAACTTGGCTGTAAATATGTAATTAAAGTCGCTGGGAAAAACTACCCGGATCACCAAGGTGAAATCTGTTCTCATAAAGATTCAGCAGCTCTTGCTGGCTGTGATGTGGGAACTCAAAAGAAAAATGCTGGTTGTTTATTAAAGCTAGCTGTATCTGAAGGTCTTTGTCACTAAGACTTAAAATAGAGAAGGGGAGGGCGATGCCTTCCCCTTTTTTTTATCCATTTTTCTCAATAAAGCGGTTTTTTAAAAGATCAATCCAATACTTCTCATGAAGGGGCTCGCCTGTAGCATCTTTTATCATTTGAGGAGAGGATTTAATTCGTCCATGCTGATGAAATTCTTTTTGAAGCCATTCGATAGTTGTTTTCATTTCCCCTTTGAGAATATTTGCATGAAGTTTCGGATTCTTCTTTTGAAGAGTGGCATACATTTGAGCGGCCATCATACTCCCAAGTAAATAACTTGGAAAATAACCGAAAGAGCCAGCGGACCAGTGAGAATCTTGAAGAATCCCTTCGGCATCGTCTTGAGGGTCAATGCCAAGGTAGTCATGATAATACTGATTCCATACTCTTGGCAGATCATCAACACTGAGATTTTCATTAAAGATTTTTTTCTCAATCTCATAACGAATCATAATATGGAGACCATAAGTAACAGGGTCAGCATCAACTCTAATCATACTAGGAGTTACTTCTGTGGCCATAAGGTAAATATCGTGAGCAGTAAGACCTTTAACAGAATTTTCATCCACCTCTTTAAAGCTTTGATAAAGAAAATCAAAAAACTCTTTTGAATGGCCAAAACAAACTTCCCAAAGGCGAGACTGTGACTCATGGAGATCATAACCATTGGCCTCAGAAGCAGGAGAGCCAAACTGTTCAGCAGGTAGTCCAGCTTCATAGAGTGCATGACCAAGTTCATGAATGGTAGCAAGGATACTACCCAGGGGTTCTTTTTCATTGTAGCGAGTTGTCAGTCTCACATCAGTAGGATGCACGGTAAGAGTAAAGGGGTGAGTTGATTTCAAAAGAACAAACTGTTCTTTATTCACTCCCATCCAATCAATCATCTTTTGACAAACTTTTTGTTGAGTCTCAATTGAAACTTCCCATGTCTTGGGATGTCGAGGTTGATAAGATTTAACTAAACTGATGAGTTTTTCTTTCATAGGACTAAAGACAGCATCAATATCTTTTTGATCGAGATTAGGAGAAAACTCATCAAGGAGAAGATCATATGAATTCAGATTGGGATTTATATATTCCGCGTACTTTTTCTTCATCTCGATCATCTTTTTGAGATGAGGCTTAAATAAATTATAATCTTTTTGTTTTTTGGCCTTCTCCCATGAGATTTGAGATTCTGTTTGGGCCCTTGTCATATCTTCAACGAAAGACTGAGGAAGCAGTCGATATTTAGTGGCATCCTTAAGCGCAATTTTAGCATTCTCATCATGAGACTGAGATTTTAAAAGATTAAAATATTGATCATCGGTGAGGACTGAGTGAACCTTTCCGGCAAAGTATCCAAGGACATCTCCTCGCCATGCTCCACCCATTGGTGGCATTTGAGTTTCAAGATCCCAGTAATGGAGTGATTGAGCAGAACGGAGTATGCCGATTTCTTTCCAAAAATCATTTAACGTTTTCAAGAAGTGTTCCTTTGATAAGTGACACCACTATTCTACTTGGTCTCAAGATTTTTGAAAGAAAGTTATAGGTTCTTCTTAATTTTTTTTACTGACTAATTTACACGAGTTAAGACGTTGTATTAGTATCGGAGTTAAAGCTTCTTAAGAACTTATTAATAATCTCGATTTGTGGTGATTCCTTAAACGAGGATTCAAATTCGGATAAAATTTCTCTTAACTTTCGCCCATTTGCATTTAGAATTTTCAAAGAAAGGGCCTGAGAGTAAAATAGTATTTGTGCCGCGATTACTGTTCCTTCCATAGGATATCGAACAAAACCATTTCCATTCATCACACCATGATGTTGCATGACTATCTTATCAACACCTTGAGGGGCTCCAGCAAAAGTCCTTACAGTTTCTGCTATCTTTTGAGCGTGAGAGTTGAGGATATTCATTTCTTTGGAGTTAAAGTTCAACAAGTCTTCTTCGGATCTGGCCACGAGCATTTCATCATTTGGAAGATTCATATCGCAGAAAAAAGCACTGAATACAAGTTTCTCAGTAAGATCGTCTTTTTGTTTTTCCGGCCAGTCAGTATGTTCAATATATTGTGAACAAAGAAGTGAAGTAAGCTGAATGAAAGTAAAATGAAAATTTAGTTCTTGTCTCGTTTTTAAATTTCTAAGAAATGACTTGAACGGACTGTCTTTCTGAAGTCTTTGTTGGACATTTTGCATAGAAATTTCGCAAAGTTTTTGAACTTGAGGTTTTAGTCCAAGACTTTTAACCATATCTTTTAATGAATGAAAAACCTCACCCTCCGCAATAATCTGACTCCCATCTGTTGGCATCAGTACGTTCAGTCGCATCTCAAGTTGCTGAATGAGAAGCCGAGAGAAATCTTTTAACCAATCTCGTTTAAGATAAAAATCGTCAATACCACGGCCCATATATTTGCTTATGGCCTCATGGTCTAGAGGTTCTGAAGCATTAAATCGTTTGATAAATTTTGACTCATTTCCTTGCTTTACCTTAAGAAAAATATCAAACGGAAGAGCCTTGAAATGAAGGAAAAGATGGGCCGGCATAGAGACACAATCGATAAATGAGTGATTATTTAGTCCATCTTCATCAATTTTTAATATCTTCTTTAAGCTATCAACCATTTGATCAAATTCTTCAAGCTTGTATTGTTGTTCACAGCTCTTAAGATCTTTTTCAAATGTACCAATAGAAAAAAAATGACAAGAGAGAGATTGCTTGGATAGCGCTTGATCAATGTAGATGGAAGCTTCAAATTTATTTATATGAGATTGTGAGACGATAGCTGCGACATCAGAAAACATATTTGCGTAGTTCAAAATTTCCTGAGGGTCCTCAGAAAAAATAAGCTCAACAGAGTGACACATTGAAAAATGAGCCTTAACAATGTCTCTAATCTCTGAATTTTCTAGACAAAATAATAAATGGCTCATTTTTTAATCATTAAAAAAGTCATGTTTAGCACTGAGTCTTTATCGGTATATGTTTGAATAAATGAAAGAAAGGCCAAGCACCCGTATTTATTAGGGCTAAAATTCTTAGATCTCTTAACAAATTCTTAACTATTAAGAAATGTTAAAACCTAGAGATCTTTGTTATTAAATGGGCAAATCTCATTAAAGGAAAGAGTAAATGATCTCAATTCTCATTCTACTTGCTAGTGTTCAGTTCGTATTTGCAAATGATGTCGCCCCCTTAGATTTAAGTACACTTTCGCAGTTTAAAGATGGTGTGACTCTTGAATATAAGCCATTGCAATTTAAATCTAAATTTAGATTCAGAGTCCAAAATCGATTTACCTATGAGACTGAAGAGTCGACAAAGTTTAAGGCAAAACAAGTAGATTTTGCTGTTAGAAGAATGCGCTTAAGATATGAGGGTAATGTCCTAGACTCTAGGTTACTTTTTAAATTCCAGTTCTCTTTCACTCGAGGAGATATGGACTTTGATCGTACTAATTATCCCAATATCCTAAGGGATGCTGTTGTCGGTTGGAAACTTTCTGATAAGACTACATTTTGGTATGGTCAAACTAAGCTTCCTGGTAACAGACAAAGAGTAGTCTCATCAGGTTCTCAACAATTTGTTGATCGTTCTCTTTTAAATGCAACTTTTAACATCGATCGTGATCTTGGAGCTCAGTTGTATCATCAGATAGGTGACGAAAAACCTTTTTGGGTAAAACTGGCTGTTTCAAATGGTGAAGGGCGTGCTACTGAGAACAAAGATAATGGTCTTGCTTACACATCAAGAGTTGAATGGTTACCGCTTGGTAATTTTAAGGATGAAGGAGATTATTTCGAGTCTGATTTGTCGAGAGAGGATGCTCCAAAGATTTCTATCGGTGCGGTCTACTCTGTTAATAAAAAAACAACGAGAAATGGCGGGCAATTAGGTCGTCAGTTTACCACGGTAGGACTTAATAAGGATATGGAGACATGGTTTGGTGATTTTTTACTAAAGTATCGTGGATACTCGTTCTCAACCGAATATGCAAAAAGAACAACAGATTCACCATTTTTTAAAGATGGCTCAACCAATATTACAATTTATGAGGGGGAGGCCATTAATGCACAAATGGGTTACCTATTTGATAACAATATTGAGCCTGCCATAAGATTCACGAAATTATGGGCCCATGGTGGAGCTAGGGCAGGTGAGAACGATAGGACACAATATACTGTAGGTTTAAGTAAATATATCAATCATCACAAAGTTAAATTTCAAACAGATATGAGCTTTGATGAGCAGACCAATCCACTTAAGAAAAGTTACCAGAGTTCTTGGATCTATCGTGCTCAAATGGAAATCGGTATTTAGTTTTATCTTGGGGTCATCCTGGCCCCAAGTAGTTTCACTTTGTCACCACTGTGTAGGCTTTTCACTGTAATATTTTAAAAGTAGCCTAGAGCTTTTTAAAGCTGATACTCCTTAATGATCAACACACATGGAACGGAGTTCCTGCTGTCTATTTGGGAGGTCCTTTGATGAGAAGTCTTGCACTATCTTTATTTATGTTCGTTTCTGCCGCTCCAGCATTTGCTCAGTATGGAAATGTCTATTCTTGTGAAGTTGTTCTTATCGACAATTACAACCGAGTGATTGATCGTTTTATCGCTCAGAGAGACTACCAAACAAATCGTTGTCGTGATGGTTTGAGAGACTGTAATAAAGAAATGCGTCTTCGTGGAATCAGTGGACGTTGTGTAGAGTCTGATAATATCCCTTCTCCGCAACCACAGCCTCAACCGAATCCATACCCTTACCCAAATCCACAACCGAACCCTAATCCATACCCGAATCCAGGTCCAGGAAATTATGGAATGGAAGTGACAGCCATTGTAGAGAACAGACTTGTTGTTCTCCAAGGGTACTCTCGTGGTGATCTCTTTAATCAATGTATGCAACAAGTTCCAAACCTTGCCGTTGATGAAATCACAATGGTGACAAATAATAGTTCTACTCGTCGTCTTGTGAACAATACATCTTACTGGAACCGTACTGCTGATATTTGTAATGTGATTATGACTAATATCTCAAATGAAGTAAGCTATAGTTCATTCATTGATGTGTTTGGAACTTTAGAGAACCGCTCACTTTCAATTCGCGCTAGCAGTAAAGCTGATGCTCTCTCTCAGTGTTATTCTCAAGCGGCGAGTATTGGTAGCATTGATGATATCTCAATCAGCGTGAATAATAGTCAGCTTCGTCAGTTAAGAAATAATTCTTCTTACTGGAAAAATGCAGGAGAGATTTGTTTCGTAGTTATGCAACAAATTGATCAAGTCGTAAGATAATTTAAAAAGAAAGTAGTAGTGCAAGAAAGGGTCTCATTTATTGAGGCCCTTTCTTATTTGGGCCCTTGAAGCTCTAGTCTAATGCCTTCGCATCCATTTACATTAACTCTGTCCTCAAGACCAACCTTTATCATTTGCTTGAGGGGTATAAAGCTTGATCCTATCGTTTTATTTTTCTTACTATAGATAGCAATCTCAATACTATAGTCTCCAGTAAGAGAGTTTCCCGCATTAAAATTTGAAGGAGTGAGCTCTGCCGCTTCGGTCTTTAGATAATGGGTGATGGGGTATTTTATCTCAATATCAAGTGGTGTAGGATCTCCAACGATTTCAATGTCGTTAAGTTTTCGATTGTGCATAAAGGCCGGACAATCAAATGCCCTAAGGCGTTCACTGATATAAGAGGCAGCATAAGAAATTTTGATGGCGACAGATTTAGTTTGATTGATTTCTATATCCTTTTGTCTTCGATGTTTCATACCGGCCATGGGAGCATAAACATAACCAAGAACAAGTTCTTGAGAACCGTATTTGTGAATGACTTTAAGAATCCATCCATCCATCTCATATTTTTTATAAAGTGTTTGTTTAGATTCATCTTCCAAGTAAGGAAGGTCTACGGTGAAAATAAAATTCTGACTGAGAGAAGTGCGTCTTCTTGGTCTTCCCACCTGCCAATTCGTCTCGTTGAGGTTATCAATTTTCACTTCAGCATTTTTTATAAATACGCGACCGCTTTGCTCAACCAGAGCAGATTCATTGCGGCAACCTAAAATTAAGACAAGCAGTAACCATGTTGCTTTCATTCAGTTCAACTTCCTATTAAGATAAATGGGTATTTATATTATAAAGGGGATTTTATGAAAGTGATGATTTTTCTTGTTCTGGCCCTTATGGTTGCGTGTTCAACACCCCATCAACTCAATGATCAGGCCAAGAAAATTGAAGTTTATACTTCGGCACCTAAAGATTGTGTTGTGGTAGGAAAAGTAAAAGGTCTTCATAAAGAAGGCAGTATGGATCTGGCGCGAAATCAGGCCATTAATGCTGCTGCTAATCTTGGCGCTAATGGAGTGGTCATTAATCAAGAAATCCCTAATGGGATGAAGAATGAGGTTTTCGCGACTGCTTATCAGTGTGAATAATTAAACTGTTGAAAGATACTCGTCAAAATGATGCAGATTAGAGAAATAAATCATTCCTTGTTTCTCTAATTCTGTTCTCACATAAGGTTTAAGATTTCCGCCTATCCAAATCTTCGTTTCTTCTTTTAGATTTGATTTCAGCTTCCCAAGATAATCTTGAAGAGTCGCGTGACCATCTAGTTCATGACCTTTGGTTACACCCATTAGAATCGCATCACAGTGAAGAGAGTTAGCGGCTTCAGCAAGGGACTCCGCTGGCATATTAGGACCCAAGAAAATAAATTTTATTCCGTGCTGAACACATAGAAGAGCAGAAGCCAGAATACCAATCTCATGCATCTCTCCCTCAGGGGTTGTGATAAGAACGAGAAAGTTTTTTTGCAATACTCTTGTGTAGTGACTTCCAATCATCTGTCCTAAATGGAAAGAGACAATAGCACTCAGTGTATGCTCTTGAGCGATGGTAAGTTCATTACGAAAAACCTTATTTCCGATTTCGTGAAAAAGAGGAACAAGAATATTTAAAGTAAGGTCTCGTGGAGTGAGTGTGGCCTTGGCCTTCTCTAACTCATGAGAGAGGATATCAATTTTATAAGCCGCGAGAGCGATATAAAGATTAGTAAGAGCCTGCTCATAATTCATGGGCGAAGATTCTTTAACGAAAAAGGCTTTTTGCTCTACTGGTTTACTGAGTAGTGTAGAATAAATTTCTTTTAATTCTTCTAAAGGGAGATGGGCAATTCTTCCGATAGTCTGACCCTGCTCAGTTAATTTGAACAAGATCGAGAGTTTTTCAATATCAAACTCAGAGTAGAGACGATGTCCGTTATCAGCTCGAGTAGGAACTACAGCTGTATAGCGCTTTTCCCAGGCCCTAATTGTTGCCGAAGCAACCCCTGATAATTGGGAAGCAATCTGAATATTAAAATATTGCATATGGCTCAAGTTTAACATCTAAGTTGAGGTAATTGAATAAGTGTTGTCTAAGTTTTGATGAAATTATTGAACTTCCACCTCCTTCGGAGAGAGAATAAGAGAACAAGTAAGAATATCAGCAAAGGATACTGCTATGAGTAATGAAAAAGCTTACCCTGTTAAGAGCCGAGTGGCCGAAAAGTCTTATCTCAAAGGAATGGATCAATATAAGGCGATGTATGGAAAATCAATCAAGGATCCTCAAAATTTTTGGTTAGATGTGGCCCAACGTTTAGACTGGTTTGTAAAGCCTCCTCAAACATCTGCAGGAGATTTTGATCACGTTAATTATTCTTGGTTTCTTGGTGGCAAGCTTAATGCTTCTTATAATTGTATTGATCGCCACCTGGAAAAACGCGCTAATAAAGCCGCTTTTATTTGGGTGAAAGATGAGCCAGGCCAGTATGAGCACATTACTTATCAGCAAGTTTTCGAAAATGTTTCTAGGCTTACTAATTTAATGAAGGCCCATGGAGTTCAGAAAGGAGATCGAGTTTGTATTTATCTTCCGATGATTCCTGAACTTGCGTACTCAGTTCTTGCTTGTGCTCGTCTTGGAGCTATTCATTCAGTGGTTTTTGGTGGATTCAGCGCAGATGCGCTCCAGGGAAGAATCTTAGATGCTGAATGCAAAATGGTGATCACGGCCAATGAAGGTCTTCGTGGTGGAAAAAAAGTTCCGCTTAAGGCCATTACAGATGAGGCCCTTAAAAATGTGAATTGTGTGACTACAGTTCTGGTTGTGAATCGAACTGAGACAAAAGTTCCGATGATCTCTGGAAGAGATGTTAATTATAATGA
>JACCDH010102788.1_pt1 | contig 14844 bp, 18 predicted proteins | sample 7442481 | NCBI WGS metagenome assembly JACCDH01 (sample SAMN15323433, study PRJNA562643) | freshwater metagenome | isolation source: river surface water | place: USA:Blue River Watershed | collected 2017-08-15
GGGTGGTGAGCGTCATCTTCTGCACCTCCAGCGCCTGGATGGTGGCCTTGAGCGCGGTGCCGTTTTGTTCCAGCCAGAACTGCACCGCCTTGAGCTCCTGGATGCGTTTGTCGAGTTCTTCGACGCTCAAAGTGGGGGCCACCCAGCTGGACATGCCGGGCACCGCCCCCGAGGCCGCAGCTGGCCCGCTGGCCGACTTGGCCAGGTTTTGCAGGAAGTCAAACCCTGGCACGAATTTGCCGAAACCGAAAGCCGAGTGGTCGCTCATGGTGTCTCCTGGGGCTGGCGAGTGATGTCCGCATTAGACCAGAGCAGACATCGCCGCAAGCTGACAAAACGGCGCAGGGGGTCAATGCTTGTGCGCACCATGCCCATGGGCATGGCCGGACAAGCCGCCTTGCGGCATGCCGGTCGTCACAGGCACGTTCACCTGTTGGCGGGTTTCGATGCCCTTGGCGTCCCGGAAGGTCAGGGTGAGCGCCACGCTGCTGTCCTTGGCCAACGGGGCCTTCAGGTCCATCAGCATCAGGTGGTAGCCACCGGGCTTGAGCTCGACCGCCTGACCCGCGGGCAGGTCCAGTGCCGGCATGGCCCGCATTTTCATCACACCACCCTCCATCTTCATTTCGTGCACTTCGGCCACACCGGCCACCGGGGTGGCCACGGCCACCAGCTGGGTGGCTTGCGTTGCGGTGATCTTCATGAAGGCGCCGGTGGCTTTCTGGCCCTGCACGGTGGCGCGGGCCCAGGCCTGTTCGACCTTGACCTGCGCCCAGGCCGATGCCGATCCCAGGGCGGTGAGCAACAAAAGGGCGCGAAGCAGTGTGTTCATGGTGTTTCCTTCGGTGGGGTTCAGTGATTGTGCGTGCTGGCGCCCGCGGCGGGCATCAGCTCCAGTTCGGCGGCGGGTGATTTCAGGTCGGCCCATTTTTGCCCGCTTGCAGGCACTTCGGTCCAGTCCAGTCGGCCTTGCGGGCACAGCTGGCGCACTGGCCAGTACAGCATGCCGGCCTGCGCGGGCAGGGTGCCCACCAGCACGAATTCGTCGTAATGGTTGCTGGGCAGCACGTCCGCTTCGGTTTTCGCGGTCCAGCGGATGCGCACCGTGTCTTCGGTCACGGTGCGGCCGTGGCTGGTGTAGGGTTGGGCGAGTTTTTCGCGGCTCACCTCCAGGCTCCAGCCGGGTTTGGGCATCGGCCGCGCGCCACGCACGCCTGCCGGGATGTCGACTTCGACCACCCGGGTCGGGGAAGCCCCGCAGCCGTGGCCGATCTTGAAGGTGGCTTTGTAGCTCTGGCCGGCGGTGGCCACCGGGTATTCGAGCGTCACATGGGCGTGGGCGGCCTGGCTCAGCAGGGCCAGGGCGGCCCACAGCAGTGTCTGTCTTTGGGTCATGGTGTGTCCTTTCAGAAGCGGGCCTTGAGTTCGGCCGTGTAGCTGCGTTGGGGGTAGGGGTGGAAATTCCAGTAGGTCTGGCCGGTGAGGTTGTCGATGCCGAAAGCCGCCGTCCAGCGCCGGTCGATCTGCCAGCGCGCGCGCACATCCACTGTGGTGAAGGGGCTCACGCCCATGTAGGCGAAGCTGTTGGTGTCGCTGTTGTTGAGCGTGTTGAACTGCCAGCCGCTGTGGCGCACGGCCACCGTGCCGCTCCACTCGGGGCGCCAGCGGTACGTGGCCAGCAGCGTGGCCCGCCAGCGCGGGACGTTCGGCTGGCGCTTGCCGAGGGTGTCGCCGGGGGTGCTCACAAAGCCGGCGTTCTCGCGGATCGTGGAGTCGGCATAGGTCACGCTGGCCGACAGATCCAGCCCCGGCAGCCAGAGGTGGTAGCCGTTGTAGACCACCTCCAGACCGCGTGTGACGATGTGGTCGACATTCTGGACGCGGCTGATGTTGCGGTTGGCTGCGCCGTCGAAAACCGTCTGCGAATAGATGCCGTCGCGCGTGTCCTCGACAAATGCCGTCAGCCGCCACTGGTGCCGGTCCAGGGTCTTCTCGAAGCTCAGCTCCTGGGTCCAGGACTTTTCAGGCCGCAGCATGGGGTCGTTGATGTACTGCGACAGGGTCGTCGACGTGGCGCCATACAGCTCGTTGACGGTGGGCATGCGCACGGCACGCCCCACCGCGTACTTGAGGAAAGCATCAGGAGCCAGCTGCCAGGACAGGGCGCCTTTGGGGGAGAGGAAGTGCTCGCTGCGGCTGGCAAATGCCATGCTGTTGCTGGCCGAAAACCGCGTCAGTCCATCTTGTGCCTGCCAGTGCTCCGAGCGCAGGCCCAGCACTGCACGCCAAAGGGGCGCCAAGCGCCAGGTGTCCTGGGCGTAGAAGCTTTGCATCGTGGTTTTGCCGCGCACTTCGCTGCTCAGGCTGCCGGGGGCATCGCTTAGCCAGTTGCCGGCGATGGCCGAGCTGACGTAGCGCAGCTGGTAGTGGTCCTGCTGGAAGCCGAAGTCCACCACATGCGCCCCCCGCAGACCCAAGGGCCGCCAGGTGCCCCGCAGGGCCAGGTTGTTCCAGCCGCTGCCGGCGCCGTCGGCGAAGCTGCCGGGCCCCGTGCTGGCCGCTGCCGGCAGCGGGTTGCCGCTGGCGTTGCTGCGCCGTTGGTCCTGACCATAGTCGTAGGCGCTGGCGGCCAGTTCCCAGTCGAACACGCCCTGGGTGCGGCTCTTGACCGACAGTCCCTGCAGGGAGTGGCGAAGGCTTTCGTTGGTCAGCGGGAAGCTGCTGGAATTGTTGGCATTGAGGGTGTAGCGCCTGCCCTGGATGTTCACGTTGCCGCTGTAGACCGGCTGGCCATCGGCGTCGCGCAGATAGCTCGCGGGGCGGCCTTCCGATGTGTTTTGCCACGAGGCCAGTGTGTAGGTCGCGCGCACCGTGGGACTGAAGTCGTAGGCGAGCTTGGCCTTGAAGTGGTCCTGCACCGTGTGGTACTGGGTGCCTGCCCCCAGCAGCCACCAGTCCTGGCCAGACTTGTTGCGACCGGCCACGGCCCCGGTGACAACTTTGTCGGCAGCGCTGGCGATGGTGGTGCTTGGCAAGGCGGTGGCAAAAGTCAGTGGCTGCCCCTGGCTGTCGGTGCGGTTGAAATCCAGACGCCAGGCCCAGTCGCCCGCGCGATTGCCCAGCGAGGCGCTGGATTGCCAGCCGCCGTAGCTGGCTTGTGTGCCGTACAGGTTAAAAGGCTGGTGCGTGTAGCCGAGCTTGACCGAGCCCTCGAACTTCTCGGGCATGCGGGTGGTGTAGTCGACGACTGAGCCCACCGAGTTGCCGGGGAAGGCGGCCGAGAAGGGGCCATACATCACATCCACACGTTCGATTTCCTCTGGCGTGACCATGCCCCAGCGGGGCGGGAAGCCGAGGCCGCTGACGCCGTTGCCCAGGTAATTGGAGAGCAGGATGCCGTCGGCGTACACGGCAGAGCGGGCGCTGTTGCCTGTGCCCGAGGCACGGCTGGAGAGGATGGCGTGGTTGTAGTCGCCCACATAGCGCTTGCGCACCAGCAGGCTGGGCAGGTACTTGAGGGCGTCCTCGCTGTCGGTGGCGTTGACCTGCTCTTCGATCTGTCGGGCGGTGATGCCCTCCATGGTGGCCGGAATCTGTGTGGGCAGCGAAGTGGGGGTGCTGGCGGTGATGGTCACCACGCCAGCGTCTTTCTGGTGGTTGGCAAAGGCGCCGGGGCTGAGGACCAGCAGCGGGCCAATGCGCCAGGCCAGGGCCAATGCCCGGGCCGGGGGGTGCTTGCGCATGGGTAATCCTGAAACGAATGCAAACGTAAGGCGCAGCACGTGGGATGCACGGTGCTGGCGCAGCGGGCAGGTTCAGTTCAGGACAGGGGGGCCGCGTGGCGGCAGGGGGGCGCCGGTCAGACCGGCAATGTGCGCGCCCGGGATGGTGCGCAGGACGTAGGCCAGGCTGCTGGCGGGGTTCAAGGCTTGCGCGAGGGAGGCGGGCATGGCGACCATGGGCGCGCACAGCGGGCAGTCCATGCTGGCGGCTGGCTGTACGTCCTTGCCGTCGTCGCCGTCCATGACCATTTTCATGCCGCCCATGGCCGTGCACACCATCTGGCCTGCAACGGGTTTGACCATGGGCGACGCCACGGACACCCCGATGAACAATGCAAACCACACCAGCAGCAAGCGGGTGAGCCAGTGGGCGTGGCGGAGGGTTTGCATGCCCCGGATTATGCACACCCGCTCCCTCGGGGTTGTTTCATTTTCGGCAAGTCAGCCTGCAAAGGACGCGGCCCTGCGGGATGGCGTCTTCAAGGCGACGGCTTGGGAGGCATACACCACTTAAGCTGGTGTACCGACAACATCAGGAGACCCCCATGCTCAAGCTCTGCGGCTTTTCAGCCAGCAACTACTACAACAAGGTCAAGTTCGCCCTGCTCGAAAAAGGCGTGCCCTTCGAGGAGGAGCTCGCCTGGGTCGGGCAGACCGATCCGGCCAGCAGCCCCCTGGGCAAGGTGCCCTACCTCAAGACCGAGCACGGCCCGCTGTGCGAGTCGGCGGTGATGATGGAATACATCGAAGACCTCTACCCTCAGCACCCACTGCGCCCGGCCGATCCGTATGCCGCCGCCAAGGTGCGCGAGCTGGTGACCTTTCTGGAGCTGCACCTGGAGCTGGTGGCCCGCAACCTCTACCCCGAGGCTTTTTTCGGCGGCAAGGTCAGCGACAGCGTCAAGGAAAAGACGCTCGCACAACTTGAGAAGAACGCCAAGGCCTTCGGCCAGCTGGCGCGTTTCGCCCCCTTTGTGGCGGGCGCCACTTTGAGCATGGCCGACTGCTCGGCCGTGGTGCACCTGCCGCTGGTCAGCGGTGCCAGCAAGATCGTCTATGGCCGTGACGTGCTGGCCGACTTGCCGGTACGCGACTACCTCAGGCGCATGGGCGAGCGGCCGGCACTGCAGAAGGTCAATGCCGACCGCAAGGCCAACACCGAGCTGATGATGTCGCGCTTGAAGGCCAAGGGCTGAGCCCCTGAAATTGACCCGCATCAGGCATTACATGTTCGGCATGCAATGCCTGATGCATGCGATTGATCCGGGTCAATGCCGTTGCTGTTCATCGGCCTAGCATGAAGCCATGAACACAAGCCCATTCAAGGACCGCCTGCTTCAGGCCCGTCAGCAGTTGCTGCAACGCATCGCCGGTCAGCGCGGTGGCCAGGTGTCTCGCGTGGACATGGCCGCGGAGCACGATGTGCGTGCATCTGACGCCCGAGCCCAGGCCACCACCGAAATCAACGAAGAGTTCGCGATGAACGAACACGAGACGGCCGAGCTGGCCGCCATCGAGGCCGCGCTCGAACGCATCGCTCTGGGCCAGTATGGCCGGTGCCAGGACTGCGGGGTTGCGATCTCCGAAGAGCGTCTGAGCGCCTACCCCGTGGCGCTGCGCTGCCTCAGCTGCCAGGCTGCCGCTGAAAAAACCCACTGAAACCGGCAGGCGGTCCAGGCAAAGCGGTATCTCCGCCAATTCGATGCGAGGGCGGGCGATCCCAGCCAGGCCCTGACCATGGGCAGGGGCGCCCGGATGCTCCCAACCGGAGACTGCCACAATCGATGGCATGAAGATCACTGTCTGCTTTGACAAACTGTCGCCGGACCCTTGGGTTCAGGGTTTGCAGTCTGCCTTGCCGCAGGCCCGGGTGTCGGCCTGGTCGCCTGGCGCTGCGCAGGCCGATTGGGCCATCGTCTGGACGCCTCCCCAGCAATTCATTGATGAACAGCCGGGTCTTCAGGCGCTGTTCAACATTGGTGCGGGCGTCGATGCGTTGCTCAAGCTGCAACTGCCGCCTGGCCTGAAGGTGGTTAGGCTGGACGATGCCGGCATGTCGGTGCAGATGGCCGAGTACGTCTGCCATGCGGTCATCCGGCATTTCCGCGAATTGGACGGCTACGATGCGGACGCGCAGGCCGGCAAATGGTCGTACCGCAAACCGCGCAGCCGGTCCGATTTTCCGGTCGGTGTGATGGGCCTGGGCGTGCTGGGCCAGCGGGTAGCGCGTGCGCTGAAGGTCTTCGATTTTCCGGTCAACGGCTACAGCCGCAGTCCCAAGCAGCTCGATGGTGTGCGCTGCTATGCCGGCCCCGAGGCGCTGCCGGCCTTTCTGCAGGCCAGTCGTGTGCTGGTCAACCTGATGCCGCTCACGCCTGAAACCGAGAACATCCTCAATCACACCACCCTGTCCCAGCTCCAAAAGGGTGGCTATGTGATCAACGTGGCGCGAGGCAGTCATCTGGTCGATGAGGACCTTCTGAGCCTCATCGACAGCGGTCATCTGGCTGGCGCCATGCTCGATGTTTTCCGTACCGAGCCGCTGCCTGCAGCGCATCCGTTCTGGCAGCATCCGAAAATCTCTGTCACACCCCACACTTCGGCGCGCACCCTGCGTGAGGAAAGCATTGCGCAGATCTCCGGCAAAATCCTGGCCCTGCAACGTGGTGAGCCGATCAACGGTGTGGTTGATCCGGGCCGCGGTTACTGAAAGATCCAATATGCCACTGCCCTCCAGAGTCCGCCTCATCGACGTCGGTCCGCGCGACGGCCTGCAAAACGAGAAACAGCCCGTGCCCGCAGCGGTCAAGATCGAACTGGTCCACCGCCTGCAGGCTGCCGGCCTCAAGGAAATCGAGGTCACCAGTTATGTGTCGCCCAAATGGGTGCCTCAGATGGCCGACAACCACGAGGTGATGTCGGGCATGACACGTCAGGCAGGCGTGCGTTACTCGGTGCTCACGCCCAACCTCAAAGGCTACGAATCGGCGGTGCTGGATCGGCCCGACGAAATCGTGGTGTTTGGTGCGGCCAGTGAGGCCTTCAGTCAGAAAAACATCAACTGCTCCATTGCCGAGAGCATCGAGCGTTTTGCGCCGGTGGTCGAAGCCGCGTTGGCCGCAGGCATTGCGGTGCGCGGGGCCATGAGCTGCACCGTGGGCTGCCCCTACGAGGGCGAGATTTCCACCCAGCGCGTTGCTTATCTGGCCGGACTCATGAAAGGCATCGGCGTGCAACGCGTGGATGTGGCCGACACCATTGGGGTAGGCACGCCGCTCAAGGTGCAGCGGGCCCTCGAAGCCACCCTGCAGCATTTCGACATCGACCACATCAGCGGCCACTTCCATGACACCTATGGCCAGGCGCTGTCGAACACGCTGGCGGCTCTGCAGATGGGGGTGTGGAACTTCCAGTCTTCTGTGGCCGGCCTCGGCGGCTGCCCTTACGCCAAGGGTGCTACCGGCAATGTTTCCAGCGAAGACGTGGTGTACATGCTGCACGGCATGGGCATCGAGACGGGCATCGACCTGGACCGCCTGGTCGATGCCGGAGCCTTCATCAGCAGCCAGCTGGGCCGCCAGCCCAACTCGCGCGTGGCCACCGCGCTGCTCAATAAACGTGCGTGCTGACGCCCAGCCGGTTCAGGACAGGCGCTGACGCCGTGCGAAACGCACCACAGTGACGCCCGCGCGAGCCTGCCGCACCGAGGGCATGACCAGCACGCAATCGTCGTAGGGAGTGGTCACCGCCTCGCCATCGTTGTCGCCAATCACCGTACCGGCCTTGGCCAGGCACTCCAGTCCGGTGAAATCCTCGGTGAAGCGGAACGACGTGCTGCGAGCCACCACCGGACCCGTGACTTCCAGCGCCCATTGCTCCGGGGCGTTGGCCTGTTTCCAGCCGGGCAGGGCAGTCTGCAAGTCGTCAGAACCCACAACACCAGACACTTCCAGAAAGCGGACACACAGGTCGCGCGCCACATCGCGGCTGGCCAGATCACCATGAAAGCCGCACTCGATGAGCAGCGATCGGGTGTCGGGTGCCTGGGCATCGGGCAGGCCGAAGCGGCCGTAGTCGCGCATCCGGACACCATCCTTGTGTCCTGCGTCCACCACGATGTGGATCGGGTTGGCCAGTTGCCTGGCCAGTGCGAGGTTGCGGGGCTGGATGCCGGTCAGCAACAGCGGTGCGCCGGGTTCGTGCATGGAATGCAGGTCCAGCAGCCAGTCGGCCTGCCGCACCCAGGGCACCAGCGCAGCCACGCGCTGACGTTCGAGCGTGGTGGGCTCGCCGATGCGCTCGTCCATCCATTGGCGGTTCATGTCTTCATCCACGAAGCGCGAAGCATCGTGGTTGGACGCATCAAAGCGCTCGAACGCAGCCAGGTTGGCAAACATCAGGGTCAGTTTGCCGGTCGCAGGACGCACGCCGGCTTCAAGCAGGCCCTTGAGGGCCCAGGCGCCGCACAGCTCGTTGCCGTGGATCAGCGCGCTGATCAGCACATGCCGTCCGGGCTGGCCCGAGTCGAAATGCCAGACCCCTTCGGTGCCGGTATTGCCCTGGCGCCACATCGAGATGTCCGGGCAAGGCAGTTCGAATTGGAGCGGGATCATTCGCGGATCTTCGCAAAGTCGACGATGCGCTGGTATTTCGCGGTTTCGTCGCGCAGGAATTTGTTCATGTCGACTGCGCCCTGGGCCACGGCCGAGCCCGAGGCTTCGAGCTTGCTGCGCAGCTCAGGGTTCTGCAGGGCATCGGCCAGACCTTTTTTCAGCCTGGCGGTCACCGCCTCCGGCAGCTTGCCTGGGCCCATCAGCACAAACCAGGTGCTGATGTCGGTGTTCTTGAGCGCGGGGTGTTCGGCCAGCGCAGGAATGTCGGGCGTGACTTTGGAGCGGTTCTTTTCGGTCGTGCCCAGGGCCACGACTTTGCCGCTACGGATGTGGGGCAGACCGCTGGAGAGCACAAACACCCCGAATTCGAGGCTGCCGCCGAGCAGATCGTTGGCCAGTGGCGCCACGCCACGGTAGGGAATGTGGGTCATGAAAAGACCGGCCTGCTCCTTGATCATTTCGCCGGCCAGGTGCAGCGATGTGCCCACGCCCGAGCTGCCGTAACTGAAGCGGCCGGGGCTGGTCTTGACCAGCTTGATGAATTCATCGCTGTTCTTGACCCCCATTTTTTGCGCTGCCAACAGCACCAGCGGCTGCGAAGCGATCAGCCCGATGGGCGTGAAGTCCTGCCAGCTGTATTTGATGGTCGAAGACACCAGACGGTTGATGGCCACTTCGTTGTTGGCGCCCACCAGCAGGGTGTAGCCGTCAGGCGCGGCATTGAGCACCTTCTGCGCTCCGATGGCGCCGCCTGCGCCGCCCACGTTGTCGACCACCACCGTGGCATTCAGGCTCTTGCCCAGTGCGGCGGCCACCACACGACCGGTCAGGTCGGTGCTGCCGCCCGGTGGGTAGCCGACCACGATGGTGATTGGCTTGGAGGGGTAGTTGTCTGTCTGGGCCTGCGCCATTGAAATAAAGGACAGGGCCAGGCAGGCCAGTACGGCGGAGATTTTCGGCAGAGAGGTTTTCATGAAAACATCATAGGCTGGTTGGGGGTTGTTCAGCGTCGCTAATGCGGCTGCGCGCGCGCACGCTGATAATCCTGCACAGACAACAAGGCAGATGAAAAGATGTGTGGTGCAGAACTTCAAAAATTGCCCGAAAGCGTTCAACGTGTGGCCCAGGTCCTGCAGCAGGCAGGGCATCCGCACGCACCCATCATGCTCGACGATGCCGCCCGCACCGCTCAGGAGGCCGCAGACGCCCTGGGCGTGCAGCTCGGGCAGATCGCCAAGAGTGTGATCTTCAAACGCAAGAGTGACGAGGCGGCTGTGCTGGTGGTGACCTCGGGCGACCGGCGTGTGGATGAAAAAAAGGTCTCGGCCCTTGTGGGCAAAGTGGGGCGCGCCGATGCCGATTTCGTCAAGGCCCGAACCGGTTTTGCCATCGGTGGCGTATCGCCCGTGGCGCACCTGACCCCCTCGGTGACCCTGCTGGACCAGGACCTCTGGCGCTTTGATGACATCTGGGCAGCGGCGGGCCATCCGTATGGTGTGTTTCGCCTTCAGCCCGATGACCTGAAACAGCTCACCGGTGCACCCCTGGCCGATCTGGTGGTGTCATCGTGAAGCCGGATCCGAGCACCATTGCCAACCGCCGCTGGCGCCGCGTGGCCGAGATGGCGCCCCAGGCCGGTGAGAGCACGCATGTGCCCTCGCCCTGCCAGTCGGTCTGCATCATGCACCCCGACACCGGCTGGTGCGAAGGTTGCATGCGCACTCTCGACGAGATTGCCGCCTGGAGCCGCATGGACAACCCTGCCAAATTGGCGGTGTGGAAGCAGTTGCCTCAACGTCTGGCCGAGCGCATGGCCATGGAGTCCGCCCAATGAAAACCATCACCTTTTACCTGGACTTCATCTCGCCCTATGCCTGGCTGGCTTTCCATGCCTTGCCGCAGGCCTTGCAGGGCATCAGCCACCGCGTCGTGCACAAGCCGGTGCTCTTTGGCGCCATGCTCAAGCACCACGGACAACTCGGTCCTGCAGAAATTCCATCCAAGCGCGACTGGACCTACCGTCAGGTGTTGTGGCTGGCGCGCCAGCAAGGCTGCGAACTGAAGCTGCCGTCAGCCCATCCGTTCAACCCGCTGGGTTTGCTGCGCCTGGCCCTGGCCTGCGATGCCGATGACCAGCCCAACCGCTACATCTGCGAGCAGGTGTTTCGCCATGTCTGGTGCAGCGGAGAGGACGCCGCCGATGCCGCCCGCCTGGCCATGCTGACCGAACAGCTGCAACCCGCGCGTGATCCCGGCAGTCCCGAGGTCAAACAGGCCTTGCAAGCCCACACCGAAGAGGCGATCGCTCTGGGGCTGTTTGGCGTTCCCAGCTTCGTGGTGGATGACCGGCTGTTCTGGGGCCAGGACGCCTTGCCCATGTTGCGGGCGTATCTGTCGGGTGATGACTGGTTTGACGGCCCGGACTGGACAGCCGTGGGTGCCACCGCAGTAGGCATTCGCCGTCAGGCGTCCTGAACAGGCTCTATCTTGAAAGACAAGGTCCCGGCCTGCCGCTCCCAGCGGTTCACCAGCCAGGCGTAGACCACCACGATCAGCAGGTAGCTCAGCACACTCCCCTGGGCGGCCATCCAGAAATCCAAAGGCCACGGGCCCAGTTGAAAGCCCCGGCCGGCCAAGAACACTGGCGCCAGTGTGGCCATCAGCCAAAGCAACAGGCAAAGCAACCGCAGACGTCTTGCCTTGATGCGCAATTGATCAGGGGTCAAGGAGAACATGGAGACATATGAATTCTGCGTGCTAAGGATAACTGCTTTCATCCTTGTCCCTGACCGTCAGGGCAGACGAAAAAAAAGCCCGCCTGAGGGCGGGCTCTAAGTGAGGCAGCAGGTTGGACCTGCCGCCTTGGTGCCTCAGTGAGCGGCAGTTTGGTTGCTCAGATTGGGGTAGCGGACGTGCTCCACCAGTTCCTGGATCTCGCGGCGAGGTGCCGCAGTCAGCAGACTCACGATGATGATCACCGCAAAGCCGACCGGCACGCCGAAAACGCCGGCAGAGATCGGCTGGATGCCCCACCACAGTTCGATCGGCGAGGTCACGCCGAATACGCCACGCAGCCAGGGCTGGGTGGTGATCATGTAGTAGAGGGTGATGCCGAAGCCGGAAAGCATGCCCAGGATGGCGCCCCACTTGGAGGCCCGTTTCCAGAAGATGCCCAGTGTCAGCGCCGGGAAGAAGCCCGCAGCGGCCAGCGAGAACGCGGCAGACACCAGGAACAGGATGTCCGCCGGTTTTTGTGCCGCAACATAGGCCGCAGCCAGCGCCACCACCAGCAGCAGGACCTTGGAGATCATCACCCGGCGCGAGGTCGAAGCGTTCGGGTCGATCATCTTGTAGTACAGGTCGTGCGACAGCGCGTTGGCAATCGTCAGCAGCAGGCCGTCAGCCGTGGACAGTGCAGCGGCCAGACCGCCTGCGGCCACCATGCCCGATATCACGTACGGCAGGCCGGCGATTTCGGGTGTGGCCAGCACGACGATGTCGCCGCCGATGCGCATTTCACCGAGCTGCAGCAGACCGTCCTTGTTGATGTCGGTGATCGACAGCAGGGCCGGATCGACCTTTGCCCACTGCGCTACCCATGCCGGCAGCTTGTCAAACGGCGTACCGACGAGGACGCTGAAGACCTCGTACTTGACCAGTACCGCCAGCGCAGGCGCAGTGAAGTACAGCAGGAAGATGAAGAACAGCGACCAGGTCACCGAGCTGCGGGCTTCCTTCACCGAGGGCGTGGTGTAGTAGCGCATCAGGATGTGGGGCAGGGCGGCTGTACCCAGCATCAGACAGAAGACCAGTGCCATGAAGTTGCGGCGTGAGGTGTCGTAGGCGTCCTTGGCCTTCTGGTCGCCATTCGGGTCACCCGAGAACTGGGTTGCATGCCGCGGCATGCCGCCCAGGGGCTTCGCACGAGCCTCGTTGGCAGCCTTGGCCTTGGTCCAGGCGTCCTTGGCGGCCGCCTCGTCCTTGGGCAGTGCAGCCATGGCCTTTTCGGCTGCAGCCACGTCAGCTGCTGGTGCATTGGCTGCCTTGAGATCTTCGATTTTCTTGGCGGCAGCAGCCTTGTCGGCCTCCAGAGCGGCCTTCACGTCCTTGAGCTTCTCGCCCAGTTCGTCGGCACGCTGCTTGAAGATGGCGATGACTTCCTTTTCCTTGGGGTCATCGATCAGGGCCTTCTCCTTCTCGGTCACCTTCTGCAGCTGTGTGCCGTAGATGGCCTGTGGCACGGGTACGCCGGTCTGTTTGACCGACAGCCACACCACCGGGATCATGTAGGCGATGATCAGGATGATGTACTGGGCCACTTGCGTCCAGGTCACCGCGCGCATGCCGCCCAGGAACGAGCAGACCAGAATGCCGCCCAGGCCCAGGAAGATGCCCAGCTCGAACGCCACGCCCGTGAGGCGTGTGGTGATCAGACCGACGCCGTAGATCTGCGCCACCACGTACACAAAAGACACGAAGATCGCGATGATGATGCCGATCAGGCGGGCAATGTTGCCGTCATAGCGCGCCCCTAGGAAGTCCGGAATCGTGAACTGTCCGAACTTGCGCAGGTAGGGTGCCAGGAACAGCGCCACCAGGCAGTAGCCGCCGGTCCAGCCCATGATGAAGGCCAGACCTCCATAGCCGGTGAGGTACAGGGTACCGGCCATGCCGATGAACGAGGCAGCGCTCATCCAGTCGGCGCCGGTGGCCATGCCGTTGTAGATGGCAGGTACGCGACGACCTGCCACGTAGTACTCGGCGGCATCGTTGGTGCGGCTCATCACGCCGATGCCGGCGTAAAGAAGCACCGTGGCCGCCAGGAACAGGTAGCCGATCCAGTTGCGGGGCAGGCCCATCTGCTCCAGGATGGCCAGCACGATCACGAAGATCGCAAAGCCCCCGGTGTACCAGGCATAGATCTTGTTGAGCTGCTTCTTGAAAGCGGCGTTGCTGGAGGCGGAAAACATGCCGCCAGCCGATTCAGGTGCGAGTCCGGCCATGATCATTCCTCCTCGGCTTCAGCCACGCCATGCTCTTGGTCGAGCTTGTTCATGTAGTGGGCGTAATACCAGATGATCCCCACATACACGACAAGCGCTCCCTGAGCGGCCATCCAGAAACTGAAGGGCCAGCCAAAGAAATTGAAGTTGAGGTCACGCGCGAAATAGGTGACCACAAACGTCACAACAAACCACAATCCGAGCAGGATCGCAGTGATGTTGAGGTTTTTTCGCCAGTACTGGCGATGGGACTCCGTCAACTGCATTGATGTCTCCTGTTGTCACAATCCTCTTGCGAGGCATTTGCGGTTGCGGGGAAGGGATGCTCCCCCGTTGCAACCCAACCGCTGCTAGGCCCGGCCAGAATTCAGGCTCAACCCTGACTCGCGCATCAGCTCAGCCGCGACCTTGGGTTCGAACCCTTGCAGATGCCGAATGATCTTCAGCACCTGTTCGGGTTCCTGGCGTTGCTCATGAACCCTGGCCAGCTGGACCCAGCCGTGGGGACTCATGGGTTGCAATTGGGTGTTGCGCGTGAGCGCATCGATGGCCTCATCGAGCTTGCCCTGGCGCACCAGGCACAGGCCCAGGCCGTACCAGGCCCGATCCAGCTGTGCGTCGAGCGCGATGGCTTTCTGAAAACACTCGGCAGCCGCGTCGGTATGGCTGGCCTGCTCCAGCAGGAAACCCCGGTTGAACCAGTCTGCGGCCTTGGCCTCGGGCTGGCTGCACAGCCATTCGTAATCGCCCGCGGCAGCCTCGGTCTGGCCCGACTGGGCCAGCAGGTGGGCCCGGCTGGAGATCCATTCCGGCCGCGGCCCATGCAGATCAATGAGCCGGGTCCAGAGTCCGATCGCCCTCGCGGGTTGCCCCAGCGTTACCCAAACGATGGCTTGCCAGTGGGTCAAGGTGGACATCAGCGGGATCGTCATCATCGGCACCCCACCATGCCCACACCGATGCAATGCTCGATCTTGGCCAGGGTGATGGCCAGATACAACACGCAAAGCACAAAAAATCCCACATAACCGTGATGTTGCGCTGCTACTTTGGCCGGGGACAGCCAGCGTGCCAGTACAAACCAGGGCCTGTTCAGGATCTGGAACAGCTGGTAGAAGAGGTTGCCCTGCCTCCGTTGCCCGGCCAGAATGAAAAGCAGGCCTTGGCCCAGCATGGCCATCAGGCCGATGTAGACCACAAGTTGGAGGATGTTCAACAGCAGTAACAAGGCGTGTCCGTTCAAAATTTGGGCGACTTTCTTGAAAATTACTTACCGATTTCTGACAAGTTGTTTGAATGTTTCTTGATCTAGGGCAAATCCTGATGATCGTTCATGGATTAACTAGGGTGATCCCGGAGGCGCCATGACCGTCGAGCCATCGAATCAACTGATCGGTTACTGGGTGCAGGCAATGCAGGCCTGCGAACCTTTTGCCCGCATGGACA